>Ga0118677_10005781_pt1 | contig 21417 bp, 9 predicted proteins | sample AliMusrvi5mmetaG_FD_86154 | JGI IMG/M metagenome (GOLD analysis project Ga0118677, IMG submission 86154)
AATTAGATGTTTGTAATCATTGAGGTAAAATCTCAATATGGGTCTCGCCGTCCAATGCGCTCCCTTCCTGTTCATCCGTAGTTTCGCGGTTTCCAGCCGTGGCAGAATTTCACCCCTCCAACGATGACCGGGTCGTGGGCCGACTGCGCCTGCTTGACCCGGTTTTTGGCCATCCAAGAGTTTATTGGGCGCTGGTCGAGAGGGTTCCCACTCACGACGCTCTGAAGAAACTCTCCTCAGGAGTAATTCTTCGCGGCACTCCCACCCGTTCCTGCAAGTCATGGCTACTTGACCCCCAACCCGATGTTTCCGTTAGGGAACCCCCGGTTCGGTTCCGTAAAAATGTTCCCGATCGATGGATCGGGATTGAACTTACCGAAGGTAAAAATCGTCAGGTGCGCCGCATGACTGCGGCGGTAGGCCATCCCACTCTGCGATTGATCAGAGTGCGGATTGGTCAACTCAACCTTGGAGTGCTGCAATCTGGAGCCTGGGAGCCAGTCACGGCTAAGGCAATTCTAGGCATTTAATAAGAGGGTGCTCCCCATAAACAAAAATGAAAAACAGGAGAAGGATTGAGATGTTCAAAATTTTTTTATAAAATTGGAAAAAATCCTTGCTCTCAATTGCGCTTGCACTATTTTCTCTCAAACAGTTGTATAGTCTTTTCAAGACGCCTCCCTCACCCCCGACCATCCCCTCGAGCCTCTGAATATGATCAGCAAAGGATATTCGTCCTCTCGCTCAATCCGTTTTTTTATGAACGCCCCCCAACCATCCCTATCGATTCCTGATCTCCAGACATCCACAGTCTTCAAAAGCCTCCTTCTTACCTTCGCTGGCAGCATGTTGTTCCTCCTGCCTGCTACCCTGCGGGCGCAGAATCTGCAGGTGATCATGACCAACAACTATACGTCAAATCCTTCAACTGGATCTGCCAACGTATCAAGTAATTATCAGAATCTTGGCAATATCTACGCTGGCGGTGCCATTGCCTCCAACAACCTGGGATGGTCCACTCTCTCGACTGCTGGTGCCAATGTCCTCTTCAATCTGACCAACAATGCGGTGGTCACTTGGGGAACGACAACTTCCTGGCAAGCCCAGTCGCTCAATGTGACAAACGGAAACAAGCTCACCCTAGAACCCTCAACCAACTCCGGATCTTTCAGAATCACTTTGGGAAACGCCACCTCAGCAGGTGGAAGCGTCACTAACCCGTGGGCCACCAACGCAAACGGATCATTTGACGATGTATTTTTGACAAATGGGAGCGATCTAACAATCACCAATAATGGAGCATCAACCCCGTACGTGCAACTCTACTACAATGGGAGTAACAATTTCGACATTGGAGGTGGATCGACACTAACTCTCGACTGTGCGCTTTCAGGGTCTTCATCTTATAACTTAAACAAGACTGGGGCTGGTCTCATGATTCTTGCTGGAGCCTACAGTTCCTCCGCCACCGCCTACATCAATGGAGGAACCGTCCAAGTCGGTAACGGAGGGACCACTGGGGCGATCGCCGCCAAAGTGGTAGACAACTCGAGCCTTGTTTTCGATCTCTCTACCGCAACCGCATCACTCACCAATACCATCAGCGGAACGGGAAGCGTGACCCAAAATGGGACTGGAAAGATAGCACTCTCTGGAACCAATACTTATACAGGCGGAACCATCATCAATTCCGGAACGATACAGACCGCAAATGCAAGTGCCTTGGGAGGCGTTTCTGCATCCCTCACCTTTGCCGGGGCCGGAACACTTGACCTCGATGGTATTGGAACGCTCAGCATGGGTGGACTTAACGGGAGCGGAACCAACGGGTTGGTGACAAATTCTGCACCAGTCGCCAGCACACTCAACCTGACGCTTTCAGGTGCAAACAGCTTCGATGGTATCATCAAGGATGAAGTCAGCGGCACCAATACATACAAAACTTCCCTGCAAATTGCCTCAGCCTCTACCGGATCTCAAACCCTTTCTGGGGGGAGCACTTATACGGGCGGGACAACGATTGCGGGGGGAACTCTATACTTAGGCAATTCAAATGCCCTCGGTTCATCAACCGGAGCCCTGACTATCTCCGGTGGCACTCTCAATCTCGGAGGTCTAACAGTCACTGAAGGGGCGACTACCTTCACCGCGGGAACAGTAACCAATGGAACCCTCAGTTCAGCCAGCTACACCTTTGCGAATCCCAATGCAGTCTCAGTCAGCGCAACTCTCGGAGGCAGCGGATCCTTGACACTTACAGGCAAGGGAAATGTTACTCTGACAGGAGTCAACACATTCTCGGGCGGCACCTCAATCGGCGATGGTCTTAATAACGGGGGATCTCTGACTGCTTCCTCGCTAGGAAGTGGAGGGGTTGCCCTTAATCCTGCAACCATCACAAACGCAAATTCTACTCTTAATGTTTCTACTCGTGCCGGTGGAACATTTTCAGTAGGTACAGATGGATTCCTCATGAATGGTTATGCAAATGGAGGGATCAATGGAACGGCAATCGTCAACCTTCAGAACCCAAACACGACGATTGCCTCGACGGGACCAATCAATCTTTATGGATCTGTTGCATTCGACGACGTGATAAACCTTGGAACGGGATGGAACATAGGAACAAACGTACTAATCAGCGGAACAACTATAAACGGATATACGAACCCTCCTTCTCCCCCACAACTTACCCTAAGTGGCAATCTTCTTACAGGCGGAACATCTCTTGAGCTCGGCTCAAGTGAGACAATCGGACGAACGACTTACACTTTCAATACCAACGCAACTCAGGTGATTCTTGTCATAGCCGGAGGAGCCGCAAATCTCAACTGGACTGGGGCAGTCAACACAGCATGGGACACCCAGACCACCACCAACTGGTACAACACAGACGGTGCATCAAATGATGTGTTCTATTCCGGCGACAATGTCACCTTCTCGACCAACTCACCTGTAAATGTAACTTCCGGGGGAGTATCAGCAGGATCTGTCACGGTCACCAATGCCTCAGCCACAACCTTCACTATGGGTGGCGGAACTGTTACAGCCACAGGTTTGCAGGTAAGTGGAGGAGGAATTTTCGTAGCTTCTAATTCGTGGAATATAGAAAGCGGAACTCTCATAGTCACCAACTCGAGCACTGTTGATCTTTATGGAACTAATACCTTTGGCGGTGTAACTGTTACCGGAGCAGGCACGCTAATTCTGGATAACTTCAACGCCGTAACCAACACAACGATCAGCGTCAACGGTGGATACATAACGCTCAACCACAACAACAACGACACCATTAATTCTGGAGTTGGCGGGGCGACAATAACAAACAGCGGTTCGCAGACTTTAACGGGATCACTTTCCGGAAGCGGTGGCTTTACCTTTGACGGTTCAGGCACAATTGTCTTCGCTGCAAATAACACTCAGAGCGGAGGAATCACGCTCCAGTCGGGAACGCTCCAACTAGGGACAAACGGATCTGTTGGTACCTTTGGTAATAACGCTTCGCCGGTGACTAATAATTCTAGCATCATCGTCGACCTGACCAATAACTCGATTCAAAATACGATCAGTGGCACCGGATCGATCTCTTATAACAGCGGTTCGGGCACCATAACACTGAACGGCACCAATCCGAATACCTACTCTGGAGGTACGCTGATTACGGCAGGATCTACTCTGGCACTCCTTTACGGCGGAACAAATCTGCCCGGGAACGTCACAAACAACGGCAACATCCAATTGATCAATTCTTCAAGCAAAGGCGTTGTCTTTCTTGGGGCTTCCATTGGTGGAAGTGGTTCGTTAACGACTACAACAAATACCGGGGAAACAAACGGCACAACAGTGCTGACAGGTGATAATACTTATACTGGTGGAACATACATTACCGGGGGTGCGACGATTCAAGTAGGCAATGGTGGGACAAACGGGAATCTCCCATCAAGCGGAGTAATCTCAGTAGCAGCAGGAACGACGCTTGCATACGACATCAGTGGAAGCCAGACCATAACCAATGATGTTACAGGCGCGGGCGCCCTCGTACAGGCGGGCACTGGAACAATTGCAATCGGATTTGATAATTCGACCAACCAGCTTGCATTGGGATGGACTAAGGGAGGAACAATTTACGTAACGAATAACAACGCGTTCTCATACCAAGGAACGATCAATAATGCAGGCATTGGTTCAACTCTATCGGCCAATGTTGGAACAGGGAATACGTTGACCATCAGTCTTCCCATCTCAGAGGGTACTGGTGACACACTGACCTTTGTAATGCCAGCCGGTCAGACAATTATACCAGATAGTGGTGGGATCACTGGGAGCAAGGGATTTGTGATCATGTCCGGAGAAGGGACTCTCGCGCTTAATAATGCCAACAGCGCTGACACGTGGGGTGGCGGGACCACTATTAATTCCGGAACATTACGGATTGGTACCGGCGTAAACAATATCCTAGGGAATGCACCCATTAGCATGTATGGCGGAACACTTGACTTGGGGGGAACTACACAAGGCGGTGCTAACACCTTTGCCTTTTACGGCGGAACAATTCAAGATGGTGTTCTTACACTCGGGAAGAATAGCCAATTTTACGGTGCGGGAACAATTAGTGCAATTATCAATGGTTCAAGTAATAATAGCCTTAACAACGTAGGAACACCTTATACTCTGGTATTTGCAACAAACAATACGACCAATAACGGTACCAACGTTTCCTTTACTGGAAGCTGGAGCATCCAGACAAATGTTACTGCAGAGTTGGCTAACGCGGGGGGACTTGGAAGCTCTACTGTGACCGTTGCTTCAGGTGGAAGAGTCGATATAAATGGTTACACATATTCGACGCTTCCTCTCAATATATTCACCAATACATTCATTAATACAAATGTGACTCCAAATACGACCAACATCGTTGTCGTAACAAACACTTCCTTATCGATTAACGGTAGTGGAACTGACGGAGATGGAGCTATCTACGACAGTAGTTCCAACGGGACAGGTGTCCTTGCAGGAAACTTGTCACTGAGCGGCAATGCATCTGTCGGCGCAGCAAATGCAATGACAATCAGCGCTAGCATCACGGACACCCCCAATGGCACAACGAATTCAACCAATCCGGTCACGCCAGGAGGATATACCCTCACTGTAGGGTCGGGATCAGTAACTTTGTCTGGATCAAATAACTTCGCGACCAATACAGTCGCCTCAAACGCGGTAGAAAATATTGGATCAGTAAATTCATTGGGTGCGTCAAATTCACTAGTAGTTAATGGCACACTGAAGCTGAATAGCTTCTATTCTGGGTTTAGCCCTGCTCTAACAAATGTGACACTAGGCGGAGGAACGCTATCCTCGTCAATTTCATTAACATTTGCCACCAACCAGAGCATTGGTGGTAATGGCTTATTAAGCGTGGGGACAGGCACACTTACTTTAAACGGATCATTCAATCCTAGCGTTGGAAATACCTTCACGGTTAATGGTGGTTTGATTCTGGCAAGCTCAGCAACGGTTAATACAACTGTTAATTATACGAATGACACTTCCGCGAATAACTATTTTTCACAAGTCGCTGTCAGTGGCGGACCATTAAATCTGAGCGGCAGTTTATTGCTGAATGGCACAATTTTTTCAGTAAATAATGGAATCTCTACGAGTCCATTTACTTCATCCTTTAGTGCACAACTCTTCAATCTTACTGGTGGAACAGTTACTGCAGGTGATTTTAACTCTGTTGCTTGGACTGGTATAGATTCGGGTAGCTCCAGTCAAGTATCACTCAATTTCACATCAACTGGCGCCAATATCTGGACATACACCGATTCAAGCGGAGATTTAGCGAAATTTAATAGTGCAAATGGAGTACTATCATTTGTAGCTGTTCCGGAACCATCAACTTGGGCTCTCGTCATAATCGGTTCGTTTGCACTCACATGCAGTTTGATACGCCGGAGAAAAATTTAGAACCCAATCAAAAGGTAAGACAGTATAAGTCATAAATACGCAGAAAAAATTAAAACCAACCCAACACCATAATGACCCCCAATAAAGAATCGTACGGAATATCAAAAGTTTGGCTTCTGCTATGTCTAGTGGCCATTCTTATTCTACCCATTACTGCTAACCTGAGGGCACAAAACTATCAGGTGATCATGACGAACAATTTTACACCAGGTCTTCCAACTGGTTCAGCTAATACAGCGACAAACTTCACGAATCTCACTACAGGAGTAGGCAGTTGGGCAACTGCGTCGACGAATGGTGCAAACGTACTATTCAATCTGACTAACAATGCAGTCGTCACTTGGGGAACTACTACATCGCTGCAAATGCAGTCTCTAAATGAGACAAACGGGAACACCGTAACGCTCATGCCTTCAACCAATACAGGCACTTTCCGAATTACCCTGGGCAACGCCACAACATCGGGAGGTTCAATCACTAACCAATGGGCAACAAATGCAAACAATTCTTATGACGATGTATTTCTGACCAATGGGAGTGACATGATAGTCACTAACAACGGATCAACTACTGCTATCCTGCAACTTTACTATAGCGGAAGCAATAATTTTGATATCGGAGCGGGATCTACCCTGACAGTAGATACATCAATATCCGGAGCATCCGCTCCAGTATTAAATAAAACGGGTGCTGGACTCATGATCATCGCAGGAGCAGATACCTCCAGCGCAAGCACATACATAAATGGCGGAACTCTACAGATAGGAAATGGCGGCACTTCAGGATCCATTAACACAAAAGGCTTTGTTGATAATGCATCACTTGTTTTTGATTTAGCAAATACAGTAACGGAAGCAACGAACATTACTGGAACCGGAACCGTGACACAAAACGGCACAGGTACCCTGATCATGTCAGCAGGGAATAACTCGTATACAGGCGGAACAGTGATCAACTCAGGAACCATCAAAACAGGTTATGTCAACGCACTCGGTTCTGCATCTACGACTCTGACATTTGCAGGAGCCGGCACACTAGATCTATACGGTGTGGGTACCCTCAGCTTTGGAGGTCTTAATAGCGCTGGATCATACGGAATTATATCGAATTCGGTAGGAGTTGCCACGATCCTCAACCTGACGGTAGTAGGAACTAACAGTTATAGCGGAGTTATCAAGAACGGTACTGCTGCTACCGCATTAACATTTGCTTCTGGATCAACTGGGTCCCAGACCCTGACAGGAGCCAGCAGTTACACTGGTGGTACTACTATCGCCGCTGGTAACATCTACTTAGGAAATGCGAATGCACTGGGATCATCGACCGGACCGTTGACCCTCTCTGGAGGCACGTTGGATCTCGGCACACTAACAGTAACCAGTGGAGCAACGACGCTAACTAAGGGTAGCTTGCAGGATGGGACATTAAGCTCTGCTAGCGGTTTTACGGCTAATAATTCCAGTTCCATGTCGGTCTCCGCCAATCTTGCAGGGGCCGGGGGACTGACTGTCTCCAACACAGCGGGGATTACTCTTACAGGAAGTAATACTTATACAGGAGGAACAACAATCACTTCAGGATCGTCTCTGACAGCATCGTCACTCGGAAACGGGGCCTTATCAAATAGTGGAACTCTCATTGATGCATCGTCATCAACTATGAATGTAGGTGCTCTGACACTATCAAACGCATATTTGTACATTCAACAAACTGGTGGGTCGATTACATCCAGCGGCGGAGTAACGATTGCAGGGGCCTCAAATACAATTAACTTAAACACTGGTTGGACAAACGGTGTTTACAACTTGATATCCGGGACGAGCATTACCGGAAGCGTCATCAACGTGACTGGCAACCTGCTTGGGGGGAACTCAGTTTCCCTCGGCTCTTCATATACTAATGGGCGCACATCATTTGGGCTTGCCACAGCTGGAGCTAACTTGCAACTCACTATTGGTGGTGGCCCGGCCAATCTAAACTGGACCGGTGCTCTCAGCACTATCTGGGACACACAAACAACGGCCAACTGGTATAATACCGGAGGAGCTTCCAACGATGTCTTCTACTCTGGCGACAACGTCACATTCTCGACCAATTCACCTGTAAGCGTAACTTCCGGAGGGGTATCAGCAGGATCTGTCACGGTCACCAATGCCTCAGCCACAACCTTTACTATGGGTGGCGGAACTGTTGCTGCCACAGGTTTGCTGGTCAACGGAGGAGGAGTTTTTGTGGCTTCAAACTCACTAAACCTTCCGACAGCAACTCTAGTTATCACGAACTCTAGCACAGCTGATCTATTTGGTACCAATACCTTCTCGGGAGTGACAGTCGCCGGATCAAGTACACTCATCCTCGACAACTTCAACGCAGTGGCAGGCACAACGATCAACGTTAACGGTGGTTACATAACCCTGAACCACAACAACAATGACACAATCAATGCTGGAACCGGAGGAGCGACAATCACCAACAGCGGATCTCAGACACTAACAGGTGTTCTTGCCGGCAGCGGAGGATTCACCTTTGTCGGCTCGTCGACGATAGTACTTGCTGCCAATAGTACGCAGACCGGAGGAATCACCGTCCAGTCGGGAACGCTTCAAGTCGGGACCAACGGTACGGTTGGCGCATTAGGAGGTAGTTCATCCCCTGTGACCAATAATTCCAGCCTCGTCATTGATCTTACAAGCAATACCATTGGTAATAGCATCAGTGGCAGCGGCTCAGTCACCCTTAACAGTGGATCAGGGACCATAACCCTTGGTGGCACAAATACTTACTCAGGGGGAACCCTCATCTCAACTGGATCTACAGTCGCAATTGCTGGCGGTGGTACAAATTTGCCGGGAAATGTCACCAATAACGGATCAATTAGCTTGATAACCCCCACATCGGGCGGCAGCGCTATTCTCGGCGCCAATATTTCCGGAACAGGATCGTTGAACAAACAGACCAATGCAGGAACGGTGATACTGACTGGCAGTAATACTTATACAGGCGGAACCACGATATCAGGAGGTGTTCTCCAAGTTGGCAATGGCGGAACAAGCGGCAATCTTCCTTCGACGGGAGCCGTCTCCATTGGAGCTGGTTCGACACTATCATATGATATTAGTGGAATGCAGACCATATCAAACACCGTCACTGGTAGCGGAGTTCTGGTACAGGCTGGAACAGGAACGCTCGGGATTGGGTTCGACAATTCCGCAAATCAGCTTGCCCTTGCATGGACAGCACCCGGTACAATTTACGTTACCAATAACAACGCATTCCCCTTTAACGCAACGATCAGCAATTCAGCAGTGGCAAACGGAAGCTCGACAGCCACTCTTTCTGCCAATGTTGGTAATGGCAATACGTTGACTATCTCTAACACAATCTCAGAAGCCACCGGTTGCAATCTCGCCTTCGTAATGCCAGCGGGCCAGACTATCATACCGGACAACGCTGGCATTATCGGCAGCAAAGGATTTGTGTCTATGTCGGGACAGGGAACGCTTATGCTGAACAATGCTAACAGCGCAGATAGTTGGGCCGGAGGCACGTTCATCAACTCCGGAACATTGCAAATCGGTAGTGGGGTTGGCAACATCCTTGGCAATGGACCGGTCACCATGAACGGTGGCACCTTTGACCTAGGCGGAACTACACAGGGTGGCGCGGCTGTGTTCACGTTCAATGGTGGGACAGTTAAGGATGGCATACTCTCGCTTCAGAAGAACAGCAGTTACAGCGGGACTGGTACAATTACAGCCACCATGAGCGGCAGTAGCAATTGCAGTGTCAGTCCCGGTGCAACTATCGTTCTGGGGTCTGATAATACGACCAACAACGGGACCGGTAATAACTTTACCGGTGCGTGGAACATAGGATCCAATGCCACAATACTGCTTGACAACGGAGGAGGTCTTGGAAGCTCTACTGTGACCGTTGCTTCAGGAGGGCGGGTCGATGTTAATGGGAATACTTATTCAACATTGGCACAGAACATTTTCTCCAATGCCGTGTCAACCAATGCAGGGGTAACGAACTTCCTTACTGTCAGTAATAATTCCCTTCTTGTTGCCGGATCTGGTCCTGATGGTAAGGGAGCCCTTTACGACAGCAGTGTTGCTGGAGGTGGCAACGTTTCGGGAAACCTGACCCTCAACGGAAACAGTTCCATTGGTGCCACAAAGGCCCTGACAATCAGTGCAAACATCACAGATCTGCCGAACGGGACGACCAGCACAACCAACTCGCTGATTCCTGGAGGATATACACTTACTGTTGGTTCCGGATCAGTGACCTTGTCTGGATCTAACAAATTCGCCTCAAATGCAGTAGCTTCCGGCGCTACAGAAACAATCGTTGGTCAGAGCAATCTAGGTGCTACTAACGGAATCAATCTGTCCGGTCTTCTAACTGTGTCAGGTTCAATCAGTCTCGCCAACCTCAACACAACATTCAACATGACCAACTCCTCGGTTGCCGGTGTGGACTTTGGTAAGATGATTGTCAGTGGTACACTCACCTATGGGGGGAATATGACTATTCAGAGCACGCAGTTCAGCCTCAGTCCATTCAGTGTGGATCTTTATGATGCATCTACTACAGGAGATTTCAACTCGGTGACAATGGACTGGGGATCAAACGTAGTTGACCTGAGCGAAACATCCGGTGTTTGGACAGGAACCGATACAAATACTGGAGTCGTCTTTACCTTCACTGATGCAACTGGCGTACTGACATCTGCAGTGCCTGAACCCTCCGCTTGCCTCCTGTTTGGTATTGGTCTATCTGCAGTCGTAATGAATATCGTTCGGCGTCGCAGAAATAATTCCTAAGTATCAACCCCTTTAATGGAGCCCTGACCCGATGGTCAGGGCTCTTTTTTTTGGGATCAGGCTATTGAATTGTACTTAGATATTTTTCAAGCATTTGAATTAAGAACCAAGGGTACGAATGTTTTTTTCGCATTCTAAATCTTTGAATTCCTAGATCATCCCACTCAGCTATAATCATCTGTTCGTTGGCAGAACTTATAATCCGCAACGATTTGTGAACGCGACTTGCCCTATGCCCAGTAAATAAGATATAACAACTGGCTATGGTTTTTCCCGCAACATGCCTTTTTCTTGACGCCACGCCACAGGCACCCGGCCCTCTCACACAATTTGCTCCGCTGATTTTCATCGGGATCATCTTTTACTTTTTGCTGATCCGACCACAACAGAAGCAGCGTAAGGAGGCGCAGAAACTCATGGCATCTCTTAAATCGGGCGACAAGGTTATAACAGGGAGTGGCATCCACGGCCTGATCACCAACGTGAAGGAAGGCACGGTCATTCTCAAAATTGCTGACAATGTAAAGATTGAGATTGATCGTGCTTCCATAGCCACAATCGTTGAATCCTCCTCCGATGGAGTCGGAGAGTCCTCTGTATCCTGATCCCGCTGGTCTGTTATCCCAGCGGTTCTCCTGATCCTTTCATGACGCCACTTCTTACATTCTTATTCGGCTTACTCCTGCTGGGTCTTTTTGCCTGGTATTTTTCTACAGAAAGTGATGCAAAAAAGCGGTGGCTTGGCTTGGCACTTACAGTTCTTCTCCTTCTCTTCTGTCTTGATTCGGCCACTCCCCCTTCGAAGAAGATCCGCTTAGGCTTGGATCTACGAGGTGGAACATCCTTTCTACTCCAACTCGTTCCCCAGAATGGCGAGACCATCACTTCCGACATGCTCCAGCAAGCCGTTGAGGTCATTCGAAAACGTGTTGACCAGTTCGGTGTTGGGGAACCTGTGATAGCCCCCCAGGGAACGCAGAGAATCCTAGTTCAGATTCCAGGACTCGACCCTGCACAGATTCAGTCAACCCGTGAACAACTCCAACGTGTGGCAAAGCTCGAGTTTGCGGAGGTTCATCCCGATTCAGTGGCCCTGATCGCTCAGATCGATAAAGGTGAGGCAATTCTGCCTCCGGGTTACGTTATTAGGGAGCATACCGAGAACTACGAGGGAAAGGATGTTGTGGAGCGACTTCTCGTTAAAAAGCAGGCTGACCTTACAGGTGAACATGTGACGCATGCCTACGCCTTTTTTGACCAACAGGGATACGGTGTTTCGCTGAACCTCGATGGGGAGGGGGCAAAGACATTCCTCGAGCTGACTACACAACTAGCACCACGGCAGGGCCGTCTGGCCATTCTACTTGACGGGAGGATTCAGAGCGCCCCTTCGGTTCGCAATGCGATTGCTGGCGGTCAGGCCCAGATTACAGGTCGATTCCACGAAAAGGAAGCGCGTGAACTTGCAAGCGTACTTGAGAATCCACTCCGAACCCCCGTAACGATTGAGGAGACACGCAGTGTTTCCCCAACGCTGGGTGCAGATTCGATCCGAAGCGGAGTGGTTTCTGGAATCGGCGGTCTCGTTCTGGTGATGATCTTTGTGGCATTCTATTATCGATTGGCGGGACTCGTCGCCCTTTGCGGGCTTCTGATCAACATCGTTCTTCTTTTTGGGATGATGGCAATGTTCCACTTCGTCCTATCACTCCCTGGCATAGCCGGAATTATCCTCACAATCGGACTTGCTGTGGATGCAAACGTCCTGCTCTACGAACGTCTTCGCGAGGAACTTAAGGCGGGCAAGTCCCTTGGAGCAGCTATCGACGGCGCCTACAGCAAGGCTTTCAGCGCTATTTTCGATGCCAATGCCACGACACTCATCACTGCTGGGATCCTTTTCTGGCAGGCCACAGGCCCCGTGCGTGGATTTTCGGTCACATTGATGCTGGGTATCATCGCCTCACTCTTCTCCGCGATTCTCTTCACACGGACAGCCCTGCGATGGATGATGACCAAGGGCGGGCTCAAGAAACTGACAATGGCCAACCTTGCCCCCAGCCATCAGTTCAATTTTCTGGGAGCCCGGAACATTGCGGTCGCAGTCTCCGTTATTCTCATCGGTGGTTCGATCGCGATCTTTGCCATGAAAGGTGCCAATAACTTCGGTATCGATTTCCGTGGGGGCGATCTTCTTGTCGTTGATGCCAAACCAGCGCTGACAGTGGCCGAGACGCGCTCGGCTTTGGAGCCGCTCCATCTCACCGAGGAGACGATCCAGTTGGAGCAGGCAGGCACCCAGCGGATGATTGCCATCAGAAGCGCAGAAGACACGTCTTCCCGTATTCTGCAGCAGCTCCAGTCAGCCCTTCCTGCCCGTCAGATTTCGGCGGCCCAGCAGGAGAAGGTTGGAGCACAGATCGGACTCGAGTTTGCCAAGAGGGCCCTCATCGCTCTCGGTCTCGCCATGCTTGGCATTCTTTTTTACGTTTGGTTACGCTTCGAACTATCTTTTGCGGTCGGCGCGCTCGTAGCGCTCCTTCATGATGTCATCATCACGGTTGGAGTCTTCTCCCTTGTGGGTGGCGAGCTTTCATTGGTCATGGTCGGAGCTATCCTCACGATCGCGGGTTACTCCATCAACGATACGATCGTCGTCTTTGATCGTATACGCGAAGGGTTGCGCAACCGCACGGGTGGTTCGGTCGAGGATCTAATGAATAGAAGCATCAACGAAACCCTAGGGCGTACAATCCTTACAGGAGGCATGACGTTCCTTTCCGTGGCCGCCCTCTTTTTCTTTGGGGGGGCCGTACTTAAGGATTTCGCATTTGCGATTCTGATCGGTATTCTGGTTGGAACCTATTCCTCCGTCTTTGTAGCCTCCCCGATTGTACTCTGGTGCTCAAAGACTCCCGTGGGGAAAGCTGTGAAAGGGAAATAGTTTTTTACACCTTTCCACGCGACGGTTTTTTTTCGTCTAATCCCTTACATGTCCCTTCTCGTTCTTGGTTCCATTGCCCTCGACACGGTAAAAACCCCTCTTGAGGAGCGGCACGACCTGCTCGGGGGGTCCGCGTCATTTGCCTCGGTGGCGGCGAGTTTTTTCTCACCCGTCAACCTGGTCGGTATCGTTGGTGAGGATTTTCCGCGGGAAAACATCGAATTTTTCAAATCTCGGAATATTGATTTGGAGGGATTGCAAATCGTTCCCGGAAAAACCTTCCGATGGTCCGGTGAATACATGTGGGATATGAATCAGAGGGAAACCCGTCTGGTTGAGTTGAATGTCTTTGAGAATTTCACCCCGGATCTGCCTGAATCCTACCGTTCTTCCAGAATGATTCTTCTGGGAAACATTGCTCCCTCCCTTCAAAACCACGTTCTCGACCAACTTACTCTCCCTCATTTTGTCATAGCAGACACGATGGATCTCTGGATCAACATAGCCCGCGAGGAGCTGCTGCGACTGATCGCCCGTGTGGACATGCTAATCCTCAACGACGGGGAGGCCCGTGAACTCACCGGTGAGACAAGCCTGATCAAGGCGGGACGACGCATACGCGAGATGGGTCCCTCAAGCGTGGCGATCAAAAAGGGTGAGCATGGTTGCCTACTCTTCGGCGATTCACAATTTTTCAGCTGTCCTGCCTATCCGCTGGAGGACATCCACGATCCGACCGGCGCTGGCGATTGCTTTGCAGGTGGGCTTGCCGGCTATCTTGCAAGCCGTCACTTTGGCAACGATGTCTTGGCCGAGAAGAAGGACATTCCTTTTGAAGTACTTCGGCAGGCCGTTGTCGAAGGTAGTGTTATTGCGAGCTTCAATGTGGAGTCCTTTAGCATGGAACGGCTACGAACACTGAAGCCTGCGGAGATTACGGAACGGTACAATATTTTCCGTAACTTGGGGAGATTCGAGGCGATCTGAACCTCGAGTCGAGTCCAACGCATAACCGCTGGATTGGTTCGGGAAGGGGGGGTGTAGAAGCAGCCATGGTCAAACGAACAGAATCTGCCCGGAATTGGATCCCCGGTCTTGTCGTTGATCCCGTTGGGCATCATGCTCTGGAAGAATGAAAAAGAGTCCCCCCTCTGTCAGCCTCTCACCATTTGTCTCCTCCCTTCCCGCGGAGGATCTCTACCCGCTTCTTGAGTGCCGTCACTCAGACCCTCACCGTATTCTTGGCATCTTGCCGACCCACTCAGGAGGATTCGTTGCCCGGGTTTTTCATCCGGGCGCCATATCCGCAGAGTTGAAATTTTCCGATGGGGAACGACTTCCCCTTATCAAACTCCATGCTGACGGCCTCTTCGAGGCCGGGATCAAGGAACGATCGGGACCCTTTGATCCCGACTCCTACGAGATCGAGGCAACTTTTGGAGATGGGCGGATAGTCTCCTACCGTGATCCCCACGCATTCCCTCCGCTCCTTGGCGAGGTAGATCTCTATCTTTTGGGACGTGGTGAGCACTTGGAATCCTACCATGTGCTCGGGGCTCATCCGCGGGTGGTTTTGGGAATCAGTGGGACAGCGTTCGCAGTATGGGCTCCTAACGCGCAGCGTGTCAGCGTGGTTGGGGACTTTAACGGATGGGACGGACGACGACACATGATGAGGCGCCTTGGCGGGTCCGGCGTCTGGGAGATCTTCATCCCAGAAGTCGGTATCGGTGATCATTACAAATTCGAAGTCCGAGGTCCTCACGGAGATGTTTTTCTAAAAACGGATCCCTACGGGTTTTTCGCACAGCATGATCTCCGAACGGCCTGCATGGTTGCGGATCTGGGGCTTTACCAATGGGATGACGCCAAGTGGATGGAGCGGCGGGCCACTCGTGATCCCTACAAGGAGCCGATGTCGGTCTATGAGGTACACCTTGGATCGTGGCGTCGCCAACCGGAGGACCATGATCGGCCACTCAGCTACTTGGAGTTGAGTGTCGAATTGGTCAACTACGTCAAGGAGATGGGATTCACCCATGTCGAGCTACTCCCTGTGATGGAGCACCCCTTTGACGGTTCCTGGGGATATCAGGTCGTGAATTTTTTCGCCCCGAGCAGCCGGTTCGGTACCCCCGACGAGTTTCGCAAACTGATCGACTCCTTTCATAACGCCGGGATCGGTGTGATTCTTGACTGGGTTCCGGGTCATTTTCCCAAGGATGCGCACGGCTTGGCCCACTATGACGGTACGGCCCTCTACGAACACGCTGATCCCCGACTCGGAGAACATAGGGAATGGGGGACGTTGATTTTTAATTACGGACGCAACGAGGTGAGGAATTTCCTGATTGCCAACGCCCTTTTCTGGCTCGACCAATATCACATCGATGGGTTGCGGGTAGATGCAGTCGCCTCGATGCTCTATCTTGATTACTCACGCAAGGAAGGTGAATGGTTTCCGAATAGGTTCGGGGGGCGGGAGAATCTGGAAGCCATCGAGTTTCTCAAGACCTTCAACGTCCTCTGTTACAGCCGGCATCCCGGCATTGTCACTATCGCCGAGGAATCTACTGCTTGGCCAGGCGTATCCAAGCCGGTCTATGAGGGGGGGCTAGGTTTCGGTTTCAAATGGAACATGGGTTGGATGAACGATTCCCTTCGTTACATCGCCCTATCACCGATCCACCGAAAATATCATCAGGGGGAGATTACATTCTCAATGCTCTACGCCTATCACGAACACTTCATGCTTGTACTCAGTCATGACGAAGTCGTTCACGGGAAGGGGTCGCTGATGAACAAAATGCCGGAAGACGACTGGCAGAAAGGGGCAAACCTTCGAATGTTCTTGAGCTGGATGTGGGGACATCCGGGAAAAAAACTCCTCTTTCAAGGAGGTGAAATCGCCCAGTGGCGCGAGTGGGATCACGCTCACAGCATCGACTGGCACCTGCTCGATTATCAGCCTCATTCCGGAATGCAACGCCTCGTGCGTCGACTCAATGAGATCTACCTCAGCGAACCCGCTCTCTTCGTACTGGATGACATCCCCGAGGGCTTCCAATGGGTCGATTTTCACGATGCGAATAACACAGTCTGGTCGTTCATGCGCAAGGCGCCTTCCAACGGTTCGGCCCGGGATCTACTTGTAGTTGTCAATGCAACTCCCGTCGTGCGACATGGATACAGGATCGGAGTTCCCTCCGAAGGAGCCTGCGAGGAGTTATTGAACTCTGATGCAGCCCAATTTGGGGGAAGCGGATGTGCAGGAAATCCAGTCCATCATACCGAAGTGATCGGGGCACACGGGTTTCCCTTTTCCATCACGGTAGATCTCCCTCCCTTGGCTACGCTCATGATCAGTCTTCCGCGGCCGAACCCTTCAATTTCCTAGCAAAGCAGACAGCTCGTTCCAACTATGTGGATGCCTGCTTAAAGAGCTCTTGACCGGTCAGGCATTCGAATCCAAGTTTGAAGTCAAATACCAAGACCCCCCACACGTTACATGAAAAATTTCAAACAACTCTCACGGTTATTCAAGACCCCCAAAGCCGAGGCTTTTACACTGATCGAGCTTCTTGTTGTGATTTCGATCATCGCCATTCTGGCCTCTTTAGCCCTTCCTGCCGTCACAGGGGCTTTGGTCAAGGGGCAAATCACGCAGACCATGAGCAATTACCGCCAGCTTTATCTGGCTACCCAGAGCGCTTCCATGGATGCCCAGACATCCGGCAGCACAAACATGGGATTCCCCGCCGACATTTCTCCAAATTGCTCCCTAGCCCAATGGAGTGCTGGACTTGTGCCCACCTATCTATCCTCCAACACATTCAACTCGCTCATCATGGTCAAGGGACTCTCCAATAACACGCTTGTTTATGCCGTCGGTGCGAGCAACGACCCCAGCACCGTGTTCATCGGGACGGCAAACATAACCGCAAACACTTCTGGCGGGACGGTTGATAATAAGGCGCCATATTTCACCAAGGGGGGTGCCTTTGTGACGATGGGAGGACAGGCCATCTCTGTCGTTGGAACCAATTCCCCACAGCTCACCAACGTGACCTGGATTACGACAACGATTCAATAGAGCTCTCCAGCAGGATGAACCGGGGAGTCAAAAACTCCCCGGTTTTTTTGTTGCTAGACAGATCAAAACCCTTCCGATGTCATGAAAGATAAGAAAATGGATAAAAAGACCAAGTCCCAAGCCTCTAAAAAAGGATCGCCTTCCGAACTCGGAGCCGTAATGAACGGTGCGGAAATCCTTGTTGCTGCCCTTGAGAGGGAAGGAGTCGAGTATGTTTTCGCATACCCTGGGGGCTGTTCTATGCCTCTCCATCAGGCGCTTACCAAGTCGAAAAAGATCCGCACGATCCTGCCTCGGCATGAACAGGGCGGAGGGTTTGCCGCCGAGGGATACGCTCGCGTCACAGGAAAGGCAGGTGTCTGCATGGCGACTTCAGGCCCCGGTGCGACCAATCTTGTGACCTGCATTGCCGATGCATATATGGATTCCGTGCCACTTGTCGCAATCACGGGGCAGGTTCCTCAGGCGATGATAGGACGCGGTGCTTTTCAGGAGACGGATTTTTTCGGAATGACGCTACCCGTTGTAAAGCACAGTTATCTCGTCTGGGACATCAATGACATTCCGCGAATCATCAAGGAGGCGTTTCATATCGCTCAGAGCGGTAGACCAGGACCCGTGCTGATCGATCTGCCAAAGAATATCCAGACCCAGAAGACGCAGCCGGTTTTCCCCAAGAGCGTCTCCCTTCGTGGTTACAATCCTGTGCGCCGGGCAGATGGGTTGGCCCTCCAGGAGATGCTCGGCCTGATCGCCTCAGCGAAAAAGCCGATGATTTATTGCGGCGGCGGTATCATCACCGGAAATGCCTCCGCTGAACTGACTGAATTTGCTGAACGCACCCAGATTCCCGTTGCAACGACATTGATGGGGATAGGCTGTTTTCCTGAGGATCATCCCCTATCACTCAAGTGGCTCGGTATGCATGGCACAGTCTATGCCAATAATGCAGTGAACGAAGCAGATCTACTGCTGGCCATCGGTGTCCGCTTCGATGACCGCGTTACCGGAAAAGTCGAGAAATTCTGCGAGCATGGGACGATCGTCCACATCGATATCGACAATTCCGAGATCAACAAAAACCGAGCGGTGAAACTTCCTATTCTTGGGGATGTGAAGGATGCCCTTGCGCGACTTAACCTAGAGCTCGAGAGGGCAGGCAACCGAGCCTTAAAAAAAGGGTACAACCGCTTCCCTGCTTGGTACAAGCAGATCGACCGATGGAAGAAGGATCATCCGTTATCCTACAAAGACACACCTGATGCGATCCAGCCCCAGCATGTCATCGAGTTGCTGATGGAAATGACAGGCGGCAAAGCGATTATTGCCACCGGCGTTGGTCAGCATCAGATGTGGGCAGCGCAATTCTATCAGTTCACCGAGCCACGCACGTTGGTCACTTCTGCGGGATTAGGCTCTATGGGATTTGGCTACCCGGCTGCTCTCGGGGCAAAACTCGGCCGACCTGACAAACAGGTGATCGACATTGATGGGGATGGCTCCTTCCTGATGAATGTTCAGGAATTGGCGACCGCGCATATCGACGGGATCGCAGCGAAGGTAATCATACTTAACAATCAACACCTAGGTATGGTGGTGCAGTGGGAGGACCGTTTTTATGATAGCAACCGCGGTCACACTTTTTTGGGTGACCCTAAGGATCTGACTCGCATCTATCCCGACTATCTTGATATCTGCAAGGGTTTTGGTGTTCCAGCCGAACGGGTCCTTCAGAAGAAGGATCTCCGTTCGGCCCTGCAGAGGATGCTTGATGCCAAGGAGACTTATGTCCTTGATGTCATGACACCCTACACCGAACACGTACTTCCGATGATCCCATCCGGGGGAACCTACAAGGACATCATAACGGAGTAAGTGGCGAAGCATTCGGTTTGAATCCAATCAGTCCGAAAGAATTGATCGGTGTCGCTTTCCCGTAGAAGGAGGAGCCGTTTTAGAGACCTGATGCCTTGAAAATTCTTAAGGTTTGCGCTCATAGGGCTCATCCTTCACTACACCATGTCTTCCTTTGCTCGCATCCTCATCGATCGCTCCGAGGGTAGGGAGCTCGATTACGCCGTGCCCGACGAATACAGGGAGAAGCTGGGGGTTGGGTCACGGGTGATCGTGATGCTTCGTAACAGACGCTCTTTAGGAACCGTGCTTGAGTTGCTCAGCCACTCAGATGTCCCCGGTATCAGGCCGATTACTGGTCTTGTCGGCGGTGAGACTACACTCACCCCGAGCATGATGGAATTGGGCGTATGGATGGCCGACTACTATTGCGCTCCCCTAGCATCGGTCATGAGATCACTCCTCCCTCCGATGCTGAGGGGAGAGAAAGTGGCGATGAGAAAAGTCCGATTTGTACGGCTTTCACGAATTCCCGAACCGGAGGATGTGAAAACACTCTTCCGGAGCAAAAAACAGAAGGAAATTATGGAGATGCTCTTGCAAAAGGGCGTGCCTTTGAAGGCGGGCGACCTGCTTGGTTCATGCGGTGCGACTAATGCCTCCCTAAAGACTCTTGAACGCTCCGGTTGGATTTCAATCACCGAGGAACGAGCAGAGGGGATGAGATGCGAAGACGGAGAGATACTTTCTACACCCATTCCGAAGCTCAACCCAGATCAGGACAAGGTGGTGGAAGAATTGCTCAAGGCGATAGATTTCATGGAAGGTGGAGCAGGTTTACCTGCTCCTTTTCTCCTGCATGGGGTGACAGGAAGTGGCAAGACGGAGGTCTATCTGCGGGCCATCGCCCGGGTTCTGGCATCAGGTAAAAGTGCACTGGTGCTTGTTCCTGAAATTTCGTTGACTCCCCAGACCGTAGAGCGATTCAGGTCGCGATTTGATCATCCTGGCGGTCTAACTGCGCGTGTGGCTGTACTTCACAGCCATCTGACTGACTCTGAACGCCGCGAGGAATGGATGCGTCTCCAAAGGGGCGATGCACGGATTGCAATCGGGGCCAGAAGTGCGGTCTTCGCTCCCCTTTCTGATCTTGGCATCATTATTGTCGATGAGGAGCATGAGAGCACCTACAAGCAGGAAGAAACACCCCGCTACCACGCTAGAGATGTTGCTGTCATGCGAGGTCGACTGGAAGGTTGCCCGGTCATTCTGGGAAGCGCCACCCCTTCGGTGGAAAGCTATCGCAATGCCTTGAGGGGAAAATACCGACTATTAGAACTTCCCCGTCGTGCAGATGGACAACGCATGCCGCTATTCCGGGTTGTCGATCTGCGTCTTCAGGGCAAGCGCGCGAAATCCGACGGAGGACTCTCAGCACCACTTCAGATGGGTATTACCAAGAGGTTGGAGCGCGGGGAACAGACCATACTTTTTCTGAATCGTCGGGGATTTTCGACCTCAATGCTTTGCCAGCAGTGCGGGCATGTCTGCAGGTGTCCCAACTGTAGCCTCTCGCTGACACTACACCGAGCGGAGAACCTGCTTGCATGCCATCTTTGCGGTCATCGCTCACGACCACCCTCGCGATGTCCGGAATGCAGGGATCCGGGAATCCAGCATTCCGGAATTGGCACCCAGCGGGTTGAGGCAACCGTCCGCAAGATTTTTCC
>Ga0118677_10005782_pt1 | contig 21413 bp, 14 predicted proteins | sample AliMusrvi5mmetaG_FD_86154 | JGI IMG/M metagenome (GOLD analysis project Ga0118677, IMG submission 86154)
TGTATTTGATTTAAACTGGATATGGCTTGTTTGTCCCCTCGTTTTGCTGCTCGTAGCTTTAAAAAGCCTGACTGGAAAAGTTGTTGGATTTCAAATATGCCCTTCGCGGACAGAAACTAGGGAGTGATTTCCAGATGGGTAACGTCAAGAAGATGGTTTTTACCTAGCTATCCATATGCCGAAAAAGATGGATGTAAAAATTCTGATTTCCCTCCCCATGACCGAGTTGGTGCAAACGGCTCCCTTTGTTGAGGATTTTTTCGCTTCACTTGGTCTTGGCCTGCCGGAGGGAGAGATCTGTCCGGCCGAATACTTTGCGGCAGTTGACGCGGAACTGCTGGAAGATTTGGGGCTTGAGCGGCACACTCTGGCCGGGCGTTTTACGGCATTCATTGAACTGATGGAGAACCTGAAGAACAGATCAGGCCACATACCAATTGAATCCATTACCATCCGGGGCGGACACGACAAGAGCAGTCAGCCGGAGCAGTATGAACTGACCGTCAAGCCTGGCGAGGTGATCTGTATTGTCGGACCGACCGGATCGGGCAAAAGCCGTTTTCTGGCAGACATCGAGTGGATGGCCCAGGGAGATACTCCTACCGGTCGCTCAATTTTGATTAACGGTAAAACTCCCGACCCTGCCCAGCGTTTTTCCATCGAGCATAAACTGGTGGCACAACTTTCGCAGAACATGAACTTTGTGATGGATCTGTCAGTTGAGGAATTCATCACCATGCATGCAGAAAGCCGTATGGTGGAAGACGTAACGACGGTAACCGCCACCATCATCGAGCTGGCTAACGATCTGGCCGGCGAGAAATTTACGCCGCAGACTCCGGTTACGGCCCTTTCCGGCGGACAATCGCGCGCCTTGATGATTGCCGACACCTCCTGCCTCAGTACCTCACCCATTGTTCTGATCGACGAGATCGAGAATGCCGGTATCGACCGTAAACGGGCTGTTCACACGTTGGTAGATAAACGCAAGATTGTACTCATGGCAACTCATGACCCGATTTTGGCACTCATGGGCGACCGGCGTCTGGTTTTTAAAAACGGCGGCATCAGTGCCATCATCGCAACCAGTGAAGCTGAACGTGCTAATCTGACGCTGTTCGAAGAGATGGATGCCAAACTGGCTGCGGTGCGGAATGCCTTACGGAACGGGGAGCGGATAGAGGGGGAATAGTTACTGACACTCTTCTTTTTCGGTTGAACACACACCTGTCTGACTTCTTCAAACATGTTATTTGACTCCTTCTCATGCATCACGCCGATTATTGCCGATAATTACGGCAAAGAGTTTTCATCATATTTTGTCATAAAGCGTAATAAGCCGAATAAATTCATGTTTTTTATTCACTGTTTTGGCATGCGTTATGTAATACTGGCTATAACGATAAACGTTATCATAAAGTTCACATAACGGAGCATTACATATATGAAAAGCGTCAAAAACAGTATCGGACTCACCGGCAACCTCTGGCTCAACCGCGCCGAGAACAAGTTTCTGGGAGGAGATAGAATCGCCCTACTGGAAATGATCGACGAGTTGGGGTCGATCACCAAAGCTGCCAAAGCCGTCGGCATCAGCTACAAAACCGCCTGGGATACGATCAACATGATCAACAATATGGCGGAACAACCGCTGGTTGACCGTTTGACCGGCGGCAAAGGCGGGGGCGGAACCAGTCTTACCGCCACCGGGAAAAAGATAATCACGCAGTACAAAACCATCCAGGAAGAACATCGCAAATTCCTGGACAATCTGGAAGGCAGGCTCGGTGATACCGACAGTCTGTACCAATTCTTACGGAGGATTTCTATGAAAGTCAGCGCACGCAACACATTTTCGGGCAGTGTCACTAACATCACCACGGGCGCGGTCAATGCGGAGGTAACAATATCTCTCAAAGGCGGTGTTCCGCTGATTGCCGTCGTCACCAACGGCGCTATCGAGAATCTTGGACTTACGGTGGGCTCCGAGGTTTACGCCATCGTAAAGGCCAGTTCGGTCATTATCGGCACTGACCTGCACGATGCAAAGGTCAGTGCCCGTAACATCTTTTGCGGCACAATTACCAAAATAGTCGAAGGGCCGGTCAATACCGAGGTGGATGTGGAAATCGGCGGCGGCAACACCGTCAGCGCCGTCATCACCCACGACAGTGCGGTAAAGCTTGAATTAAAAATCGGCGGCCACGCATGTACCCTGTTCAAGGCTTCCAGCGTTATCATCGGCGTAAACTAAGGGGGGATATTATGCGGTGCTTATTGTCGATTTGTCTTCTCGTGTTAGTATGGACTACCTTCGTCTACGCCGATGATGTCAACCTCTCCGTTGCCGCCAGCCTGAAAGAGGCCATCAACGAATTATCCGACAAATTTACCAAAACCCATCCCGGTGTGAAGTTCCTCAAGAACTACGGCGCTTCCGGGGCGCTGGCCAAGCAGGTTGAAAACGGCGCTCCGTCCGACATTTTTATTTCCGCAAACGTGGAGTGGGTCGATTATCTGAAGAGCAGGAAACTGGTTGATATTGCCAGCATCGGCACGTTAACGTATAATGCGCTGGTGTTTGCCGGAACCTCCGACAAAGCCTCCTCAATGCGGGATCTGATCAAACTTGAAAAGATTGCCATCGGTAGCCCGAAGAGTGTTCCTGCTGGCGAGTATGCCACGGAAGCGTTCAAAAGAGCCGGTCTTGACAAGCAGCTGGCAAAGAAGTTGGTCATGGCAAAAGATGTGCGTGAATGCCTGATGTATGCTGAAAAAGGTGAGGTGGACGGAGCCTTTGTCTATAAGACCGATGCCTTACAGGCGAAACAGGCGAAAATCCTTTTTGTGGTTCCTCAGGAGCTGTATCCTCGCGTAACGTATCCGATGGTTCTGACATCGACAGGTGTTAAAAACAGGGATGCCGTAGCATTCTTCGCCTATCTGCACAGCGCAGAGGCAACATCGGTCCTGGCCAGGTATGGATTCGCCACGCGATGAACGAGAGGCAAAGAAAGTAAATTAATGCTCCATTTATCCCCCACAGATTATGATGCCATACGGCTTTCGCTGCAGGTCGCGTTCGCTGCTACACTGCTGTCGCTGCCGTTCGGCTTTGCCACTGCTTACCTGATCACCTTTGTCACATTTCGCGGCAAGATGCTCGTGGAGGTGCTCGTTAATCTGCCGTTGACGCTACCGCCGGTGGTGGTGGGCTACTTTCTGCTGCTGCTACTCGGCAAGCATGGCTTGCTTGGCTCACTGCTTAATGACGCGGGCATCCGTCTGATCTTCACACTCAAGGCAGCGGTCATCGCTTCGGCGGTGGTCGGCTTCCCGCTGCTGGTACGCTCGCTCCGCATCGGCATGGAAGGGATCGACCCGCAGCTGATCAACGCGTCCCGCACCCTTGGGGCGCCATGGTACGACGCCTTGGGAACGGTGATTCTTCCCCTTTCGCTCCCCGGCTTTATTGCCGGTTCGTCGCTGATGTTCGCCCGCAGTCTGGGGGAGTTCGGTGCGACCATTATCGTCGCTGGGAACATCCCCGGCGTCACCCAGACCATCCCACTGGCCATCTACGAGTATGCCAGTTCGCCAAGCAGCGAAACCATGGCACTTTCACTTTGCCTGGTAGCGGTGGTTATTTCCATGGTGGTACTGTTTCTGCACGAACTGATGGCCAAAAAAATGGCACGGAGGGGATGACGTGCAGCTCTCCATGGCCGTACACAAGAGTTTTGAATCTTTTTCCCTGTCAACAGACTTCACCGTTTCTGGCGACCGGGTCGGTATTTTCGGCTCGTCAGGGAGTGGTAAATCTACATTGGTGAGTATGCTGGCCGGGTTGGTGGAACCGGACAGCGGTGAGATAACGCTGGATGGCGACTGCCTGTTCAGCAGCGAGAAGGGAATCAACCGCCGACCCGAACAGCGGCGCATTGCTATAGTGTTCCAGCAGCACTGCCTGTTTCCTCATCTCAGCGTCAAAAACAATCTGCTCTACGGCTTCAAACGCTGCCCCGAGCAGTATCGCAGCATCGATGTTGATGCTCTGGTTGCGGTGCTGAAACTGGAGGGTTTGCTTGGACGGGGCGTGACCAACCTGTCGGGGGGCGAAAAGCAGCGAGTTGCCCTGGGACGCGCCATTCTGGCCAATCCGCGCCTGCTGCTGATGGACGAGCCGTTGTCGGCACTGGACGATGCGCTCCGTTTTCAGATCATCCCTTATCTGAAGAGTGTCAGTGAACAGTTCGGCATTCCGTATCTGTTCATATCCCATTCGCTGGTGGAGATGCGACTCATGACCGACACGGTACTGGCGTTTGCCAAAGGTGCCCTGGTGGAACAGACCACCAGCGAACAGTTGGCCAGAAACCGCATGGACACAAGTCCTGTCGGTTACATCAATCTTTTGAAACTGGGGGCGCCATCTCCCGCTGACGGGCTTTGTTCCTATCCCTGGGGGGCGGCGCACCTGCTGATTTCGGCCTGTTCGGAGCGCACCTGCTCCATGGCCGAACTTTCTTCCAAGGATATCATCCTCTTCAAACAGCACCCGGAAGCGATCAGCGCCCGCAACCTGTTGCAGTGTCGCGTGCGCTCGCTGTTCAATTCGGGGCGAAAGATCGGTATAGAGCTGGAGTGTGCCGGAAACACGCTGATTGCCGAGGTTGTGCAGGATGCGGTTAATGAGCTTGGCATTGTGCCGGGCAACACGATTTACGCAGCCATCAAAGCTTCGGCATTCCGACTGTTGCCGGGCTGATTATTTTATTAGCAACTGCCTGCGCTGCTGGCGCATGTCATCCCCAAACCCCCCTCCTTCCTCCGCCTCTTTTATACGCACTATTCTATAACGTGCCGTAATTACACAATTTAATAATATTGGCACACCCTATGCTTTAATCTGAATGAAACGACACGAAGAACGATCTAGACGGAAAACCAAATATGCAGGTTCAGGCAAAGGCGCCTTCGTACTACCGGGGCGCTATTTTTTTAGCCCCTGGCCAAAACAACATGGTTCGTTCACGAAACTTTCTGCAACGACCAGCAGAAATTTCCAACTTACTAAAACCCCACATGCTCACGGATGGGTGAGCGAAAGGAGCAACACAATGAGACAGATCGCAATTTACGGCAAAGGTGGCATCGGCAAATCAACTACAACCCAGAACACGGTGGCAGGGCTCGCCTCTCTCGGCAAGAAGGTCATGATCGTAGGCTGTGACCCTAAAGCTGACTCAACCCGTCTGATTCTGCACGCCAAGGCACAGAATACGGTTATGGATCTGGTCCGCGAACTGGGTACGGTTGAGGACCTGGAACTTGAAGATGTCATGAAGATCGGTTATGGCGACATCAAATGCGTCGAGTCCGGTGGACCTGAGCCGGGTGTCGGTTGTGCAGGGCGTGGTGTTATCACAGCCATTAACTTCCTGGAAGAAAACGGCGCCTATACTCCTGACCTCGACTTCGTATTCTATGACGTACTCGGCGATGTTGTCTGCGGTGGTTTCGCCATGCCGATTCGCGAAGGTAAAGCCGAAGAAATCTACATTGTAACCTCCGGTGAAATGATGGCCATGTACGCCGCCAACAACATTTCCAAGGGGATTCTCAAATATGCGTCCTCCGGCAAGGTTCGTTTGGCCGGACTGATCTGCAACGCCAGAAAGACAGACATGGAGTTCGAGTTGATTTCAGAGCTGGCTCGTCGTCTCGGCACCCAGATGATCCACTTCGTTCCCCGCGACAACCAGGTCCAGAGAGCCGAGCTGCGCAGAATGACCGTAATCGAGTACTCCCCGGAACACCCACAGGCAAAAGAGTATCTGACCTTGGCCCAGAAAATTGCCGACAACAAGATGCTGGTTGTGCCGACTCCGCTGGAAATGGAAGAACTGGAAGAACTGCTGATGAAGTTCGGCATAATGGAAGAAGAAGATGAGAGCATCGTCGGAATAGCCGAGCAGGCAGCGGCGTAGTAGTTTTAGGTTCTGTAGGGGTGGCCCCGTGTGTCCACCCGAATACAAGGCTACCGCCAAAAGCAGGGCAACCACATGGGGTTGCCCCTACAAACCACGGAATATCACCAGAGGAGACATACTATGTCAGATAATATTCGCAAAATTGAAGGTATAACCAAAGAATCGACAGAGGCCCTGATCGCTGAAACCCTGTCGGTATATCCGGAAAAAGCCAAAAAGAAGCGCGCTCCGCATCTTGGCGCCAACGACCAGGGCTCCGGTAGCGCCTGCGTCAAGTCCAACAAGAAAACCGTTCCGGGCGTGATGAGTGCTCGTGGCTGTGCGTACGCAGGTGCCAAGGGCGTTGTCTGGGGTCCGATCCGCGACATGGTGCATGTTTCCCACGGTCCGGTCGGCTGCGGTTGGTACTCATGGGGTACGCGCCGTAACATGATGAGCGGCATCACCGGCGTTACCAGCTTTCCGATGCAGTTCACTTCCGATTTCCAGGAAAAGGACATCGTTTACGGCGGCGACAAGAAGTTGAAGACTCTACTTGCCGAAGCCCACGACCTGTTTCCGCTGGCCAAAGGTATCTCTGTTCTTTCCGAATGTCCGGTTGGTCTGATCGGTGACGATATCACCCAGGTTGCCAAGACATCCTCCAAAGAGCTTGATCTGCCGATTATCCCGTGCAACTGCGAGGGGTTCCGCGGCGTGTCACAGTCTCTCGGTCATCACATCTCCAACGACACCATTCGCGACTATATCATCGGTACCCGCGAATTTGCAGAGCCGGAAAGCCCCTATGACATCGCCCTGATCGGCGAATACAACATCGGCGGCGACGCCTGGTCAACCAAACCGCTGCTCGAAGAGTGCGGCCTCAACGTCAAGGCTGTCTGGACCGGCGACGGCGAACTGGACAAGATTGCCGCTACCCACACTGTCAAGCTTAACGTTATCCACTGCTACCGTTCCATGAACTACATGTGCAAGGTTATGGAAGAGAAGTTCGGTATCCCCTGGATTGAGCTCAACTTCTTCGGACCGACCAAGATCAGGGAGAGTCTGCGCAAACTTGCCGAGCTGTTCGACGACAACATCAAGGCCAAGGTTGAAGCCGTTATCGCCAAATACGATCCGATCATGCAGGCAATAGTTGAAGAGTACAAGCCGCGTCTGGACGGCAAAAAAGTCATGCTGCTGGTGGGTGGCCTCCGTCCGCGCCACACCATCGGCGCTTATGAAGATCTGGGAATGGATTGTGTCGGTTCCGGATACGAATTCGCCCATACCGACGACTACGACCGCACCGCACCGGAAATGCCCGATGCCACCGTAGTTTACGACGATCCGTCCGAATACGAGTTTGAAAAGTTTGCCGATGCTCTGAAACCTGATCTGATCGGCTCCGGTATCAAAGAAAAGTATGTGTTCCAGAAGATGGGTATCCCGTTCCGCCAGATGCACAGTTGGGACTATTCCGGCCCCTACCACGGTTACAAGGGTTTCGAAGTGTTTGCCCGCGACATAGATATGGCAATTAACAGCCCCACGTGGAAATTGGTCAAAGCGCCGTACTGATTACGAAATAAACTACCGCTCCGTGGACAGATGAGTCTCGGTCGGCTAAAGGAGTAAATCATGTCAAATTTACTAGGACTGGAAGTCAAAAAAATCGTCGAGACCACGCCTGAAGAAATTGAAAAGGTTCAGAACTGGATCAACACCGATGAATATAAAGAGAAAAACTTTGCCCGTCAGGCGCTGGTTATCAATCCTGCTCATGCCTGCCAGCCGTTAGGTGCGCAGCTTGCTGCCCATGGATTTGAAGGCACACTCCCCTTCGTTCATGGTTCGCAGGGGTGTGCTTCCTACTACCGCTCCACCCTGAACCGTCATTTCCGGGAGCCTGCCCCGGCGGTATCCGATGCCATGACCGAGGACGGCGCCGTGTTCGGCGGCCAGAACAACCTCCACGAAGGTATGGAGAACGCCTATACCATCTACAAACCGAAGATGCTTGCTGTGTTCACATCCTGCATGCCGGAAGTTATCGGTGACGACCTGACCGCATTCATCAAAAATGCCAAACAGAAGAATTGCGTACCCAAGGATCTGCCGACACCCTATGCCAACACCCCCAGCTTCAACGGCACTCATATCCATGGCTACGACTCCATGCTGGTGTCGATTCTGCAGACACTCACCGAGGGGAAACAGATCGAAGGTCGTTGCACCGGCAAGCTGAACCTGATTGCCGGCTGTGACTTCAATACCGGTGATTACCGTGAGTACAAGCGCATCCTGAAGGAATTCGGCATTCCGAATACCATTCTGGCCGATATTTCCGATAGTTTCGATTCGCCCTGCGACGGCAGCTACCACATCTACGCAGGCGGCACCAAGCTGGATGATGCCGCCGACTCAATCAACGGCAAGGCTACCATCGCCATCGGTCCCTATGCTACGCCTAAAACATTCGGCTGGATCAAAGACACCTATTCCGGCAAGCATGTCAGCATGCCGATGCCGATGGGTATCGAAAAAACCGATGCGTTCATCATGAAAGTGGCCGAGCTGTTCGGCAAGGAAGTCCCGGCCTCACTGAAAAATGAACGCGGTCGCGCCGTCGATGCCATCACCGATTCGCATCAGTACATTCACGGCAAGAAATTTGCCGTCTACGGCGACCCCGACTACTTGACGGGTTATGTCTCCTTCCTGCTGGAAATGGGCGCCCGTCCGCATCATATCCTCTGCAGTCGTGGCAGCAAAAAGCTCGAAAAAGAGTTGCAGGCACTGCTGGACGGCTCCATGTACGGCAAAGGATGCACGATCCACATGAACAAGGATCTCTGGCATCTGCGCAGCCTGCTGATGACCGACCCGGTCGAAGCGGTTATCGGCGACAGCCACGGCAAATTTGCCGCCCGCGACGCAAAAATACCACTGTTCCGCTTCGGTTTCCCGATCTTCGACCGCGTGAACAAGCACCGCTATCCGATCATCGGTTATCAGGGCGCCGTCAATATGCTGACCGAGATCTGCAACAAGTTTATCGATATCAAGGATGAGACGTGCGAGGATCAGTATTTTGAGTTGATGCGGTAGCCAGGCTGGAATGATATTTGATAAACAACACGGGCGGCCATTTGGTCGCCCGTGCTTGTTTTACGTGCGGTTTACCAGTACAATTCACCGGTTGAGATCATCTCGTCTTCCTGTTAATATGCTGGCGTCATACGCAGGTGTATGATATTTAGACACGCTTACTTATAGGCAGGCAGCACTCCAAACACTATCGGGAACAGGAATCTCTATCATGAAATATGAGTCAACCGAACTCCAGCATGGTTATACCAACCGAATACTGACCATTGACCTTGACGACAGCGCCATCGAAGCGACCGAACTTGACCCGGAGGTACGGGACTATTTTCTGGGCGGGAGGGGGCTCGGACTCTACCTGCTGCATCAGGCAACCAGGGCCACAACCAAAGCCACTGATCCGGAAAACCCGCTGATTCTTGCCAATGGCCCGCTTGGGGGAATCCCGCAGTTCCCCGGCACAGCAAAGGCGATGGCTATATCTCTTTCTCCGCTCACCGGCGTGCCGGGTGTTTCCAACTTCGGCGGTTATTTCGGCGCCTTCCTCAAGTTTGCCGGTTTTGATGCCCTGCAGGTTACCGGAAAATCCGGGCGCGATGTGATGGTCGTTATCAACGGCTTCACGCACGAGGTCACCATCGAGGATATAACGCATCTGGACGAGGCGTTCGATATCGAACGGATGGTTGACCAGCGCTTTACCGCTGCCGGATACGACCGCCGCCACATCGCGTTCATGTCCACCGGTACCGGCGCCGACCACACCACGTTCGGCTGTATCAACAGCCACTACTTCGATGTCACCAAGCCGACCCCCACCGGCAAAGGGGTTTACCGGACCAAGCAGGCAGGACGTACCGGTATCGGCTCGGTAATGAGCGACAAGGGTATCCGTGCAATTGTGGTGCTTGCCGGGTATCCCCAGGGGGAGAATCCCTACGGCGCCGATGATTGGGAACGGGCCAAGGCCGCAGGCAAACGGCTGCACACGGTGGTCAAGGAGGTGGATCCCACATCGCTGCGCATGTCCCGTAAAGGGAGCGCCGGACTGATAACCTTCATGAACCGGGACGAATACCGTTCCCTGCCGGTCAACAATTTTCAGGCAGGTTCAGACCCGAGAGCACCCCAGATCTGCGGTTCGTTTTACGAGGAGCACCTCTTCGAACACCGCGGCATGGATGGCTGTTTCCCCGGCTGCAACCTGCAATGCAACAAGGGAGGGTGGGTAACCCTGGTTTCCAGCCCCCATGCAGGAGATCGGGTTTGGGTTGATGGGCCTGAATACGAAACCGCCGCCGGTTTTGGCTCCAATCTGGGGATCTGGAACCCCGAATTTATCCTGGAAGCTAACTGGCACTGCGATAACTACGGCATCGACACCATCAGCACCGCCACTATCATGGCCTTTCTCATGGAGTGCATTCAGCGCGGTTTCCTGACCCCGGCGGATATGGACGGAGTTGAGCTGGTTTGGGGTAATGAGGCGGCTGCACTGGAGTTTATCCACCGGCTTGCCCATGGTCAGGGTGAATTGATTCAGGTAGCCGGCAAAGGTATGCTGCAACTGGTGGAATATGTGGCAGTGCACTATCAGAAAAAGAGCGGCATCGACCCGCGTCCGGAACTTAATCTCTTTGCCATGCAGACAAAGGGGCTTCCCTTTTCGTTCTACCGGACCCATCGTTCTCTCTCCATGCAGGGTTCCTACGCAGCCGCCAGCGACATCGGCGCCCACCACGCTGCTGCCTGGCTGATCAAGGCCGACCTGCTCGGTGCGTTTCCGACGTTTGAAGAGAAAGCCTGGGCACTCATCTCCTATCCGAGGGTGCGTCTCGGCAACGACAATCTGGGGCTTTGCAAGCTCCCCTGGGTAGACGTATTCAACCCGGAGTCAGCCACCCGGAAAGCAGACGGAGACATCCACATCAATCCGGCCTCTCAGGAGATTTACGCCGACTTTTTCAACGCCATGCTCGGCACCGATATGACCTGGCAGGAGATCTTTGCCCAGACCGATCGCGATATCAATCTGCAGCGAGTGATGAACGTCATGCGCTACGGCCGGGAAACCCCAAATTACGACTGGATTCCGGAGCGGGCCATCGGTCCCACCGACGATGCGCTCTATGAGCAGGAAGCTGACTACAACGACGGAGAGGTAGCGCGTATTCTGGAGATTACACCCGAAGAGGTTGCTACCCTGGATACGGCCCGCAAGCGTGAGGATTTGATGGCATACCGCCGGCAGGAGCTGCGCAAATTGATCGAGGTTTACTACACCGAACGCGGGTGGAACGCCAATGGCGTCCCGTATCTGGATACTCTGCATGAGCTGGGGCTGTGGGGTTTTCTGACAACCCAGGCGCAGGGAACGATCATGGCGTTACAGGAGTAATGACGGTAAGTGAGCGGATAATAGCCCCGGTTGTTATCCGCTCCATACTATCGCCGCCCACCACGCCGCTACCACCACCGCTCCGCTCAGCACTGCCAGCAGGAAGTTCAACAGTGCATCCGGCCGGCCCCGTCTCCCAACCAGACATTCCGCCCCCATCCCGAAAAATACGCCACAAATGAAGCCGAACAGGTGGGCTCCCAGGTCGGTCTGTTTCCCCTCGGTACCCAGTAGTGCCAGCAGCGCCAGGCCTGCCGCGACCGATATGAACCAGCGCCGCTGGAGACGCTGACGGTGGCGCATCATACTGATGGCCGCCAGGACGCCGACCGCGCCAAATACGGCGGTCGAGGCTCCGACCGACTGGTGATCCGGTGACTGTATCCAGGCATTGAGCAGGTTACCGGTGGTACCGGAAGCCAGCAACAGACTCCAGGCCAACCCCGATCCGAGTTCCCGGCAAAGCAGGATAATAAAGGTACCGCCGATAGTCAGATTGCTGATCAGATGCACCGGTCCTGCGTGCAGGGTCAGAGCGGTCACCAGGCGCCACCACTCGCCGCCCCTGATACGCGCCGCATGAGCGACGCCAAGTTCGTACAGGTCGAGCATCCCATGTCCTGGGAGGGAGATGCCGATGAGTGTCAGATTGTAAAATGTTGCCAGGAACAGCAGAACCGAAACTGTCGGCAGGGTGTTCTCGATCAGACGGCGTGGCGGGGAAAAAGCAGGTGGCCAGTTCCGGTTGGCCTCCTCAAACAGGCGGAGCTCCCTACAGGCACTTTCCATTTGCAGCTCCGGCACCAGCAGCTGCCACACTCCTCCGGCTGACTCGATACAGCACGGTATTGAACGGGAGTCCAGCACGAGCGCCCAGGAGCGTACCCGCTGCCTGGTTAAAACGGTGTCGTATCGGCATGGGACTGCTTTCCAGGAGGCACCATCCTCGTTGCTATGTGTATCCGGAATATCCATTAATGGTACTATAACCACGAAGGTGACGAAATGCCATATTGATTCACACTCGTGTTGAACATTCGTTTTATGTGCCTATTAATTAGACAAGTTCGCCCTCCGCTTCTGAGCCTCAATAAAATAACCGCAATACTATTTGTATGTTACGTGAGTATCGTACATTGGCACGCCGCATGCTGTTAAGACACCAACAGAGCTGCTGCTCGACTATTACGGTGGTAAAGACACGGATGGGTCGACTTCTTACGTAATACTACTCATTCAGCTGACGAGGTGCATCATGGCAAAGCCCGACTGGTACGATACCGATAACTGTGAAACCCACGACAAGGGTGCGCCCAAGTTCTGCAAGAAATCAGAACCGGGAGAAGGAACTGAACGCTCCTGCGCCTATGACGGTGCCCGAGTTGTATTGATGCCGATAACCGACGCCATTCACCTAGTGCATGGTCCGATTGCCTGTGCCGGAAATTCCTGGGACAACCGTGGGGCCCGCTCCAGCGATTCACAGCTCTACCGTCGCGGTTTTACCACCGAGATGCTGGAGAACGACGTTATCTTCGGTGGCGAGAAGAAGCTTTACAAGGCGATTCTCGACCTGGCGGAACGGTATAAAGATCAGGCTCGGGCTATCTTCGTGTATGCTACCTGTGTGACCGCCATGACCGGCGATGACGTTGAAGCGGTCTGCACTGCAGCGTCGGCAAAAGTCGCACTGCCGATCATTCCGGTGAATACTCCCGGCTTCATCGGCGACAAGAACATTGGCAACCGACTGGCCGGGGAGATTCTCTTCAAGTACGTCATCGGCACAACTGAACCGCCGTTTCTGGGAGAATACCCGATCAACCTGATCGGTGAATATAATATCGCGGGTGATTTGTGGGGAATGCTGCCGCTCTTTGACCGACTGGGGATACAGATCCTCTCCTGTTTCAGTGGAGATGCCAAATTCGAGGAGTTGCGCTACGCCCACCGGGCCAAGCTCAATATCATTATCTGCTCGAAATCACTGACCAATCTTGCCAAGAAGATGCAGAAAACCTATGGCATGCCCTATCTGGAGGAATCGTTTTACGGCATGACCGATACTGCCAAGGCGCTGCGTGATATTGCCCGCGAGCTGGACAATATCGTCAACGGCCTGGAGAAGCGGGTGATGCAGGATCGGGTGGAACGCCTGATCGAAGAGGAAGAAGGTAAATGTCGCGCGACTATCGCACCCTATCGGGCCCGCCTTGAAGGGAAGAGTGCCGTACTCTTTACCGGCGGCGTCAAAACGTGGTCTATGGTCAATTCGCTGCGCGAATTGGGGGTGGAAATACTGGCCGCCGGTACGCAGAATTCAACTCTGGAAGATTTTTACCGGATGAAGGGGTTGATGCACAAGGACGCCAAGATTATTGAGGACACTTCGACAGCGGGCCTGCTTGCGGTCATGCGTGAGAAGATGCCGGATCTGATCGTGGCCGGCGGCAAGACCAAGTTCCTGGCGCTAAAGACAAAGACACCGTTTCTGGATATCAACCATGGCCGCTCCCACCCGTATGCAGGATACGAAGGGATGGTAACCTTTGCCAAACAGCTGGACATGACGGTCAACAATCCGATCTGGCCGACGCTGAATGCTCCGGCACCCTGGGAGAAGAGCGATGAGGAGCTGGCAACGGATGTGGCTTCGAGCGCCGGTCATGCCGAAACGTTCCTTGCCGAGGATATGTCCGCCTCACGGGTAACAGTGCCCAAAAAAGCGGCAACTGTCAATCCGCAGAAGAACTCCCCCGCCCTGGGAGCTACTATGGCGTACATGGGGATCAACAATATGCTCGGGCTGCTGCATGGCGCCCAGGGATGTTCGACGTTTATCCGCTTGCAGCTGTCACGCCATTACAAGGAATCGATCGCGCTCAATGCCACCGCCATGAGCGAGGATTCAGCCATTTTTGGCGGGTGGGACAATCTGAAAAAAGGTATCGGCCGGGTAATCGATAAATTTCACCCCGAAGTGGTGGGGGTGATGACCTCCGGCCTGACCGAGACTATGGGTGACGATGTACAGAGCGCCATTGTCCATTTCCGCCAGGAAAATCCTGAGGTGAACCATATTCCTATCATTCACGCGGCAACCCCAGATTACTGCGGATCGTTGCAGGAAGGGTATGCCGCGGCAGTAGAGGCGATTGTCGCCACCCTGCCGGAAGGAGGAACACCGGTCGCACTACAGGTAAATCTGCTGCCGGGCGCCCATCTGACTCCGGCCGATGTTGAGGAATTGAAAGAACTGGTGGAAGCTTTCGGCCTGACCGTGCTGACAATTCCGGATATCTCCAACGCCATGGACGGCCATATCGACGAAGTGGTTTCGCCGCTTTCAACCGGCGGCATATCGGTGGGGGATATCAGGAAGGGGGGCCGGAGTGTTGCAACGTTGTATGTCGGAGATTCGCTGGCCAAGGCGGCGCTCAAGTTGAAAGAAAAATTCGGCATTCCCGCCTACGGCTTTACCTCCCTGACCGGCCTGGCCGAAACCGACCGCTTTATGGAGACGCTCTCCGCCATCAGCGGACGTCCGATACCGGAGAAACAGCGCCGCTGGCGCAGTCGCCTGATGGATGCCATGGTGGATAGTCACTATCAGTTCGGCACCAAAAAGGTGGCAATCGCCCTGGAGTCTGATAATTTGAAGACAATGACCCGCTTTCTGGCCGATATGGGGTGCGAGATCCAGGCAGCGCTTTCCGCCACCCGTACCCGTGGGCTGGACGCTCTCCCCTGTGCCAATGTATTTGTCGGAGATCTGGAAGATCTGGAAGAGGCAGCCAGGGGCGCCGATTTGATCGTGGCTAATTCAAATGGCCGTCAGGCGGCGGCAAAGCTGAAGATAGGAGCACATTTGCGGACAGGCATGCCGGTTTTCGACCGGCTCGGCGCCCATCACAAGGTGTGGGTCGGGTATCGCGGCACTCTGAATCTCGTCTTCGAAACAGCCAACCTGTTTCAGGCCAATGCGAAAGAGGCACAGAAGCTGGCGCATAATTAACCCGAACGCACATTATCGAGCACGCCCCGCACAATCGTCAGGAGATTGGATGGGAGATAGGGCTTGGAGATCGCCACGATATCAGCTTCTTTCTGCGCTTTCTCATTGACCGCTTCGGTCGAGTAGCCGCTGGCAAATATCACCTTCATGCCCGGCTCAATCGCCCTGATCTCATCATAGGCTACCATGCCGTTTTTCTTCGGCATGATGACATCGAACAGGAGAAGCCGGACACGCTTCCGGTTCTCCCTGAATTTCAGCACGGCATCTTCACCATCAACAGCAGTAATAACCTCATAGCCGAAGCTCTCAAGGAGCGACTGAACCATATTACGCACGGTCTCGTCATCCTCCGCCAGCAGTATGGTCTCCGTCCCTCTATCCGGCTTTTTATATATTTCAACCCGATTTTTTTCATTCTCCGCCAGTTCGGTTAACGGCAGGTATACCCGGAACGTTGTGCCGCGCCCCGGCGAACTGCTAACCGTTATCTGCCCGTCATGCTGCTTGATTATGCCGTACACGACCGCCAGGCCGAGCCCGGTCCCCTTGCCAAGCCCTTTTTTCGTAAAAAACGGGTCAAACACCTGCCGGCAGGTTTCGTCATCCATTCCGGTACCGTTGTCCGTAACGGTCAACATGGCATACACACCGTTGTTTCCGTGACCATTGGCCGTCACGAATGTTTCGTCAAGCCGGATCCGTTCCGATGTGATTACCAGGGAGCCGCCATTAGGCATGGCATCACGGGCATTGGTGGCGAGGTTCATCAGAACCTGTTCAAACCGGGACGCATCGGCAAAGACCGGCATCGTCCCGTTATTCAGGGTGATTGTGCAGGCAATATTCTCGCCGACGACCCGCAGAAGAAATTTTCCCACTGAACGTACAACTTCGTTCAGGTCTACAATCCTCATGTCACTTCCCTGCTTCCTGCTGAAGAGAAGAAGGTCCTTCGCCAGAGAGGCTGCACGGTGAGCTGCTTGCAGCATGTTTTCAATATGCTGACGCCGGGGATCGTCCCCAAGCATGTTCATGAGAGCAATATCGCCGTAACCGAAGATCGCCGTCAGAATATTGTTGAAGTCATGAGCAATCCCACCGGCCAGGGTGCCGATCGATTCCATCTTTTGCGCGTGAAGGAGTTGCGCCTCCCGTTTTTTGTACTCGCTGATATCCTGAAGACTTACCAACACCATTGCATGATCGGCAACTCGTACTTTTGTTGCCGACAGGAAAAAGGGTATTGTCTCTTCCCTCCCCTGAATCGTGAGCGGCAAACTCACGTCCACGTGGCGATGGCTCCTCCCGGTCTCAAATGTATTCAGGACGGTCAACCGAACGCGACATTCCCGACACTGCGGACCAAAACCGCATCCCTCCGGATTATCAAGGGCATGAAGGCAACGCAACGCTTCACCGCTCCGCCGGTCGATCATGTCGCTGGCTGATGAACCGGTAAAGGAGCATGCCAATCCGTTTACCCGGCGAACCCTTCGTTCACCGTCGAGCAGCAACATGATAAAGGGAGCATTTTCGAAGATCGTGGCCAGTTCCCGTTCCTGCTCTGCAAGCGTATTATCGGACCGCCTCCGCTCTGCAATCTCCCGGCTCAGTTCCTCATTAAGGGTGCGCAACTCCTCTTCGGCCCGAGTCCGTTGCCTCAGCGACTGTTCCAGCTCACAAATCTTTTCTTGAATATTCACGAAAACACCCTGTTGTCAAAAGCGCTCTTCATGACGCCGGCTGGACGTCGCAGGAAATGTTGTCCTCCCGCGGAAGCGTAATGGTAACTTCCGCACCTGCCGAATTGTTCGCAACCGAAATACCTCCTCCCATATGCTTCTCAATGATCATCTTGGACATGTAGAGCCCCATTCCAGCGCCCTGGGACATGAACTTCGTCGTAAAATACGGGTCAAAAATCTTGTCCATAATTTCCCGGGAGATCCCCCCGCCATTGTCCTTGATCGCAACCAATGCCGAATCCCCCTTTTGTGAACAGATAATTTCCACAAAAGGAGCTGATGGCCGACGCAACTGAATCGCCTCTTTGGCGTTTTGAACCAGATTCAAGAGCACCTGGGAAAATTCTTTTTTATATCCGTTTACGGTTGAATCGCACTCCTTGGCTATTGTAACGGCAATACCGTAGGATTCCAAATCTTCCCTGACCAACGAAATCGCTTCAGTAACGGCACGGAACAGTTCGAACGAGTTTCGACCGCTGTCCGGTTGGTAGAATGCGTAAAAATTATCGATTGTGCGGGACATGTACGTCAGGAACTTCAGGCAATCTTCGACATATTCACCACACGAGGCCGTTGTCAGAATACCACTGGCGAACTCGATCCGGAGGTTCTGGACGATAAGCGAGATATTATTAAGCGGCTGACGCCATTGATGGGCAATATGGCTGAGCATATCTCCCATGGCGGCCAGTCTCGCCTGATGCGCCATGATACGGTCTTTTACGCTGTTCTTCTCCACCTCCGCGGCCACCCGCTGTTCCAACTCGGTATTGAGACTGCGCAGCTTCTCTTCCGCCTGGGTACGCAGTGCCAGCGCTTCTTCCAGCTCTTGTATCTTTTCTTCCAGCTTGGTCGAAACAATCCGGCTGTATTCGCGAAGGTACTGTTCATCACTCTCGTCTATTGCCGGGTGGGCCGGTTTTCTATGCCGCGACTCCCATTCCTTCATGATGGCACAGGTTTTTTCCCAAAGTTCCGCCGGTTCTGTCGGCTTACCGATAAAAGCTTCCGCTCCGAGCGAAAGAGCCAGTTCCAACTCTTTTTCTCCCGTGTAGACGGATGAGTAGAAAATAAACGGGATAGATTTGAGTCCGGGATGTGCCTTGAGTGCCCGCAACAGCTGAAAGCCATCCATACGGGGCATAAGCGCGTCCGAGATGATAATGTCCGGCTTGTGACGGACGGCGCAATCAAGCCCCTCCACTCCGTCCCGTGCCTCGATCACCGTACAGCCGAAGTTTTCGAAGGTATAGCGCAGTAGCTTCCGGGCACTGGTGCTGTCTTCGACGATCAGGACGTTCATGGATGTTCCCCACCCCCCTCCCCCGCTTGTTCGTAAAGTATATCATCGCCCGGAACTTCCACAACCAACTTTCTGGTCAGACACCGTCCGAGGCCGGTTCCGGGCGCAGTGGTTTTCGAGGGAGATTCGAGACGTGCAAATACGCTTCTTGATACGTTCTTGATATAAGCACCTTTTATCTTGATACTTTCTTGATGCTAATTCGTCTAACGTAAAAAAATGTTCAAAGAGTCGGAGAAGAGGAGCACAACAATGGGAAACTCAGAGCCACAGGAAGCAGCAACGATGCTGCAAAAGATAGTTCGCGTCATCGTCGGCGGCCCCAAACAGCTTAAAGACCCGCTCCTGTTCCACAAGATATCGCTGATCCCGATCATGGCCTGGATCGGGCTGGGGGCCGATGGGTTGTCGTCTTCGGCGTACGGCCCGGAAGAGGCTTTCCGCGCCCTGGGTGAACACACGTATCTGGCCGTCTTCCTCGGTCTTGCCACGGCACTGACGGTTTTTATCATTTCCTACGCCTATTCGCGCATTATCGAGCACTTCCCGCATGGCGGCGGTGGGTACATTGTGGCAACCCACATGCTGGGGGAAAAGGCCGGGGTTGTTTCGGGGAGTGCCCTGCTGGTGGATTACATTCTGACTATCACTGTTTCGATAGCCTCCTGCGTAGATGCGGTCTTCAGCTACATTCCCCAGGGATTCCACCATTACAAGGTGCCGGTTGCCTCTGCATTGACATTGATTCTGATTGTGCTCAACATCCGCGGCGTCAAGGAATCGATTACCGTCATGGCCCCGATTTTCATGATCTTCGTGGGGACCCACCTGCTGATGCTGGTCTATGGAGTATTTACCCATACCGATAAGTGCGGTCCGCTGGCGTGCGATATTCAGGCCGGGTTCACACACGACCTTTCCAGCATCGGTGTCTTCGGCATCCTGCTCCTGTTCGTACGGGCCTATTCATTGGGTGGCGGAACGTACACAGGCATTGAAGCGGTTTCCAACGGGTTGCAGATCATGCGTGAGCCCAGAGTGAAGACCGGCAAACGCACCATGATCTATATGGCCACATCACTGGCCTTTACCGCCGGAGTGCTGTTCCTCTGCTATTCGCTGGTGGGAGTCAAACCGGTAGAAGGGAAGACGCTCAATGCCGTTCTGGCGGACGGGCTGTTCGGAAACTGGCCAATGGGTAACGTGATCGCCTTTATTACCATTTTTTCGGAAGGGGCATTGCTACTTGTTGCAGCCCAGACCGGTTTTGTCGATGGGCCACGAGTCATGGCCAATATGGCAGTGGATTCCTGGTTGCCACACCGGTTTGCTTCTCTGTCGGTGCGGCTCACCATGCGCAACGGCATTATCCTGATGGGAGCAGCATCCATAGCACTTCTTATCTACACGCATGGTTCGGTTTCTGCCCTGGTGGTCATGTACTCGATCAACGTTTTTGTCACATTCTCCCTGTCTCAGCTGGGAATGTCGAAGTTATTCATCGGTCGACGGAAAGAAGATCCGCAGTGGATACGCCATCTGTCCGTCCATCTGGTCGGGTTGTTGCTTTGCGTTACAATTCTGATTATCACTACCTTCGAAAAATTTATGGATGGCGGGTGGCTGACCCTGCTGATCACCTCGGTGGTAATCGGCCTGTGCTACATGATCAAGGGGCATTATGTCCGTGTCAGACAAGGAATGAAAGACCTGGATGAGACTCTGCTGGATGTGCCTGTCTCATCTCACGGGGAGCCACCGGCAATCGACCACGGAGCTCCCACCGCGATTCAGCTTGTCTCCGGCTACAGCGGTTTCGGCGTACATACCCTCTTCTCCATCCTCTCCACCTTTCCCAAAACCTACAAGAACGTGATCTTCGTTTCGGTGGCCATGATCGATTCGGGATCTTTCAAGGGGGCCGAGGAGGTTGAGGCGCTGGAGGCATCAGTGAGGGGGGGACTGGAAAAATACGTGGTCATGGCGCACAAGCTCGGCTTTGCCGCTGAGTACCGGACAGCTCTGGCAACCGACGTGGTTGAGAGCGCCGTTGATCTGTGCAAAGAGGTTGCCGAAGAATTTCCCCGTGCCACCGTGTTTACCGGTCAGCTCACCTTCCGGCTGGAGAAGTTCTATCACCGTTTCCTGCATAACGAGACCGCCTTCGCGATCCAGCGCCGTCTCCAGTGGGACGGTTTAACAACGGTAATCATGCCGATCCGGGTACGAACGTGATCGTTATGTCAACAACCATATCGTTACGGGGAGCGTGAAGAAGGAGAGGCAGGTCTGCACGGTGATGATCGCGGCCATACTGTCGTGATCGCCACCCATCTGGCGGGAGAGGATATAGGCTGAGGGGGCGGTGGGGACGCTGAACAGGAGCACCGCCACGTTCAGCGGCACACCGGAGAGCCCCAGAGATGTCGCCAGTCCCCAGGCGATCAACGGTTTGCAGAGAAACTGCACGGCACTGCTTACCACCAGCGGATGCCAATGCAACATCAGGTTGTCTGCCCGGTAGGCCGCCCCCACCGCCAGCAATCCTACCGGGAACGCAGCTTTCCCTCCAAGCGAAAGCATGCCGTCGATGGCAGTCGGCAGCGTTATTCCCGCCGCGTTCACCCCCACCCCGACGACACAGCCGATAATGAGCGGGTTGCACAGCAGATCCCTCGTCAGCCGTTTCAGATCAATCCCCGCGCCATTATGTACCGCCAACGAAAAGACCGAAACACAGAGCACGTTGATCAGGATGATCATGAATCCCGCGCCCACGGCAGCCATGAACAGGCCGTCCCGGCCAAACAGATTTTCGGCGACCGCCAGCGCGACAAATGTGTTGAACCGTATCCCCACC
>Ga0118677_10005783_pt1 | contig 21411 bp, 25 predicted proteins | sample AliMusrvi5mmetaG_FD_86154 | JGI IMG/M metagenome (GOLD analysis project Ga0118677, IMG submission 86154)
ATTTTCAGAAGCCGTACAGATCACAGTGGAGCGGCTGAAAACGGGTCGCGGGTTGGGGAATAGCCGGCTGGTGGCCGAACTGGAGTCAAGACTGGAGAAGTATACGGCGGGAATTGCGTTTCGCGATCAGCGTCGCTTTTCGAAGTAGCCGGAAGGCATACAGTGTTTCCGATATGCCTTCCGGTTGATCGGGCGCTTAGTTGGTTCCAGCGCTGGGCGCCGGGCCGTCTTCGCCAAAGCGGCGTTCGGGTGTCGGTTTCGGCAGCGGCTTGCGAGGCAGCATCTCTTCGCGGTTGGCGGTCATGTAGACGAAAGCGGCCATGATGGCAGAGGCCTGCATCATGTCGCCCTTCTGGACGGAGTCATAAACGTCCATGTTGGAGTGATGGGTGCGGGTTTCGTATTCCATCGGGTCCTGTACGAACTGGAAGCCGGGGATGCCGACTGCGTCGAATGACAGGTGATCCGTACCGCCGGTATCGCGGATGGTGATCGCGCTTGCGCCCAGGTCCTTGAACGGTGCGAACCAGCTCTGGAAGATGGGGCGCATCATGTCATTGCCTTGAAGATAAATGCCACGGATCTTGCCTGTGCCATTGTCAAGGTTGAAGTAGCCGGAGATCTTGGCGTGCTCGGGTTTGAGTTCCATCTTGGTGGAGTCGGCGAAGTGCGCCTTCACGTACTCCTTGGAACCGATGATGCCCTGTTCCTCAGCGCCCCACAGGCCCATGCGGACGGTGCGATTGAGCTTGAGGCCGGAGGCCTTGAGGATGCGCATGGCTTCCATGACGACGGCGCAGCCTGCACCATCGTCGGTGGCGCCGGTGCCGGTGTGCCAGGAATCGAGGTGGCCTCCGAGCATGACGACTTCGTCCTTCTTCGAGCCGGTGCCGGGGAGTTCGGCGAAGGTGTTCATGCTGTCGGTGACGTCTTCGATGACGCGGGCTTTCACTTCGAGTTCCAGTTTAACGGGGATCTTCTTGTCGAGCAGGCGGGCGATCCGGTTGTAGTGCTCGGCGGTGAGGGTGATCTGCGTGGGGCCGATCTTCGTTTTGATGTCGCGTCCGGTGCGGGTGCCCTGGGCGAAAACGGTGCCGCCGTCGCCGCGTGTGCCGGAGCCGATGATGACGGCGACTTCCTCTTCCATGAGGAAGGTATCGAGTTTGCGGCGGAAGGCGCGGAGCGCTGCGAATTCCGGTGAGCCCATGGCGGGCATGCCGGCGCGGGTGGGGGTGACGCCGGGTTCGGGGGCGCTCTGCTGGCTGTCGAGATCGGAGTCAGAGTAGCGGCGGCCCTGGGCTGTTAAGTGCATCGCAACGTCGCGGGGGGCTTCCGTAAGGACGATGGCGCCCTTGAGCTTGCCCTTCCACTTCTTTAGATCGTCTTCGGTCTTCATGGGCGCGAGGATGGGCGCGCCGGTGACAACACCATTCGTGCCGCTGGTCCAGGCGATAGGATAACCGATCAAGGGCTGGTAGCTGGGCTCGATCATGTGCGCAGAAAAGCGGGAGTAAGTCCAGCCGCGGCCGAAGGGGAATTTTTCCTGCTTCACTTCAGCGAATCCGTATTCCTTCATTCTCTTCATGACCCACTCGCTGGCTGTAGCGTAGCCGGGTGAGCCGGCCATACGGGGGCCATTGACATCGGTTAGATAGAGCAGGTGCTCCATCACTTTAGAGTTGGTGAGAGCTTCCGTGCGTAGGCGGTGGATTGCCTGCAGGTCCACCGGTTCTTCTGCGATCAGGGCAGGGGCGGCGGTGGCAAGCAAAAATAGTGCGAAAACGGGGTTGGTTTTCATGGTTATATTTTCGAGAATAGCAAGTTGTAAGGGGCGAGAGGGGATTGGGGGCTTTTCCCGGACGCGCTATACTGGCGGCGATGACACTTCTTAAAGATCCGGTCAGCTGGCTTTATCCGCCGATTGAGGCATACAACACTGGCAGGTTACATGTCTCGCCCGTGCACGAGATTTACTTTGAACAGAGCGGGAATCCGGAGGGCAAGCCGGTGGTGTTTCTGCACGGCGGGCCAGGCGGAGGCTCTGATCCGAAGCAGCGCCGGTTCTTCGATCCGGAGCGGTACCGCATCATTAATTTCGATCAGCGTGGGTGCGGGAAGAGCACTCCCTATGCGTCATTGGACGCGAATACGACGTGGGATCTGGTGGCCGATATCGAGAAGATCCGCGAGCATTTGGGGATCGAGCAGTGGCAGGTGTTCGGCGGGTCGTGGGGTTCGACGCTGGCGCTGGCCTATGCCGAGACGCATCCCGGACGTGTAACGGAACTGGTGCTGCGCGGGATCTTCCTGCTGCGGAGGCAGGAGATTGAGTGGTTCTATCAGCGCGGAGCCTCCGTACTGTATCCCGATGCGTGGGAGCCGTACCTGGCCCACATCCCCGAGGCGGAGCGGGGCGATCTGATGTCGGCCTATTACCGGCGGTTGACGAGCGACGATGCCGAGGTGCGGCTGACGGCGGCCAAGATATGGAGCGGATGGGAAGGAGCGACTTCAAAGCTGATTCCCGATGCGGCGTTCTCCGGGCACTATGAGGAAGACGAGTTCGCTTTGGCGTTCGCGCGGATTGAGGCGCACTACTTCTATCACAAGGGATTCTTCGACGCCGACGATCAGTTGCTGCGCGATGCTTCGCGGATCCGCCACATTCCGGGCGTGATTGTGCAGGGCAGGTACGATGTGGTGTGTCCGATGGAGAGTGCGTGGGCGCTGCACCGTGTATGGCCGGAGGCTGAGTTGATTATTACGCCTGATAGCGGACACAGTGCGTTCGACGCGCCGAACAGCCGGGCGCTGGTTGCGGCTACCGATAAGTTCGCTTCGCGCCAGGGTGCCTGAGTCCTGTATCCAAGGATTTGCGACACAGACCACGGAAAGATTGCGACGGTAAAAGGGTGCGAAAAAATGGCAGGCGAAACCGCCTGCCCCACCATCGCGAACGTGGGACTTATCGTGGTGGGACAGGCGGTTTCGCCTGTCCACTTTCAAATAATTCACGCGTTATAAGGGAGCGGTCCTCACTAGGGCGCCACGTTGCCTTTGGCATCCACCAGCGGGCCGGCGGGTACGACGGTCCCGAAGCTGTCGCTCAGGTAGAAGTCGAGTTTGTAGCCCTCTTCGGTGACCAGGCGGAGATCCGTGCGGATGGGGATTTTGCCGGTGATGGTTCCCTGGAGCTTTCTGGATCCGGGTACCCAGTTGGAGCCGTGGTGTTCGTGGTCCTCGGGATTTTCGACGAAGATTTCGAGTTCGTATTCGGCGAGATCGACCATATCAGCGCCCTTGAATACTTCGGCGATTCCCGATAATTTATGAAGCGGTTGCCATGACATTGCAGTTGCATCATACACCCTTCCGGCTATCGCCGAATACCCATACAATGTAAGTGAGCGTGAAGATTACTATTTCCAAAGAGAATTACCTGAAGGCGATTGCGGAGGCGGAGTCGGAAGGTGAGGTTGTCATCGCGGCTACGCTGGCGCGGTGGCTGGACGTTTCGCCATCGGCAGTGACCATGGCGATCCGGCGGCTGAAACGCGATGGTTTGATTCAATTGGAAGCAGAGGGCCGGATAGCCCTGACGGTGGCCGGACGCGAGATTGCGAACCGGCTGATCTACCGGCATCATCTGATAGAGCGGATGCTGACGGAGATCTTCGGCATGGAGTGGTACAAGGTCCACGACGAGGCCGAGCAACTGGAGCACGCGGTGTCGGCGGATTTCGAGCGGCGGCTGATTGAGAAACTGGGAGAGGCCGCGGATTGTCCGCATGGCAATCGAGTCGGGCTCGATACTCCCGATCTGCGGCGCGAACGCGGACTGGCAACATTGGACGAGATGCCGCTGGAGTGCGCGGCGCAGGTTGTGAGCGTGTTCGAACGGGACCGCAAACTGCTCGAGTATCTCAACGGCCTGGGGATCCGGCCGGGTGCGGGATTGCAGGTTTTGTCGCGGAACTATGACGATACATTCACCATGATGGTGGAAGGAAAACATGTGCCTCTTGGCAAGGCCGCGGCATCAAAAGTCTGGGTGCAGCGGCAGAATGGCGTGCCGGTTGACAAATGATAATAATTATCGTTTAATAAAAGAGTGCCGGGTATGAATCGGGAGATTGTAGAAGATCGCATGAACGCCTTTCGCCGCCGCTGCGCGGAGAAAGGGTTGGCGTTCACGCACCAGCGGCAGGTGATTTACCGGGCGCTGGCTGCGACCAATGAGCATCCGACGCCTGAGGCCGTATATGCGATGGTGAAGCGGCAGATTCCCTCCGTTTCGCTGGGCACCATCTACAAGAACATTCGTACCTTTACCGAGGCCGGGCTATTGACCGAAGTGAATCTGCTGCACGAATCGCTGCGGCTCGATGCCAATCTCGAGTCCCATCATCATCTGGTATGTATAGAGTGTAAATCGGTTTCCGATCTCCCCGAGCAGGAGATCAAGCCGCGCGGAGACATCCCCGCGGGGTTTCAAGTCCAGCGCTATCAAGTGGAAGTGCTCGGACTATGCGCTAAATGCAGTTCTAAATCCAAGGAGAAATCATGGCAGACCTGAAGGGTACAAAAACCCACCAAAACCTGAAAGATGCATTTGCCGGCGAGTCGCAGGCAAATCGCCGTTATCTGTATTTCGCAAAGATGGCCGATGTGGAAGGCTATCCTGACGTAGCGGGCCTGTTCCGCGACACCGCGGAAGGCGAAACCGGCCACGCGCACGGCCACCTCGATTATTTGAAGAAGGTTGGTGATCCGGCAACCGGCCTGCCGATCGGCGACAGCGCTGAGAACCTGAAAGCCGCCATTGCGGGCGAAACCCACGAGTACACGGATATGTATCCGGGTATGGCGAAGTCGGCCCGTGAAGAGGGCTTTGCTGAGATCGCCGACTGGTTTGAGACCCTGGCCAAGGCCGAGAAGTCTCACGCCGGACGTTTCGCGCAAGGTCTGGCCAGCATTAGCTAACTAGCGGTTCCATAGGTGGAGCAGGCGGTTCCGCCTGCTCTTCCCCCATAAGGAAAATCTCATGTCACGCATAAAAGGCGAACCGACGCCGGGAATGACCTACAACCCGAACGATTCCATATATTGGGATCGGAAAGCCCTGGATGCAGAGCTGGAACGTGCCTACGAAATCTGTCATGGCTGCCGCTTGTGCTTCAATCTGTGCCCATCGTTCCCGGCGCTGTTCAATGCGGTGGACGGTCACGACGGCGACGTGCGGCAACTGACTCCGGCTGAGAACGGCCACGTCATCGATACCTGCTATCAGTGCAAATTGTGCTACGTGAAGTGCCCGTACACGCCCGATGACAAACACGCATTTCAACTCGATTTTCCGCGCCTGCTGATGCGCGCCAATGCCGTGCGGCGCAAGGAAAACGGGATTCCGCTACGCGAGACGCTGCTGTGCCGGCCTGAGATGTTGGGCAAGGCCGCGGCCGTCACGCCGGCGATCGCCAACTGGGCGAACAAGCAGCCGCTGCTGCGCAAAGTGATGGAGGCCACCATCGGAATCCACAGCGAAAAGCTGCTGCCCGATTTCTATGGCGAGACCTTCGAAGAGTGGTTCCAGAAGCAACCGCAGCCTGAGGGCGATGTGAACAAGGCTGTGCTGTTCACCACCTGTTTTGTGAACCATAACAATCCGCAGGTCGCCAAAGATGCGGTTGAGGTCTTCTCACGTAATAACGTGGCACTAAGCTGTCCGAAGCAGAACTGCTGCGGTATGCCGGCAATGGAAGCGGGCGATATGGAACTGGCGAAGAAGCTGGCGCGGTCGAATGTCGAAAGCCTCTATCCGCATGCGAAAGCGGGCAAGAAGATCCTGGCCATCAATCCCACGTGCAGTTACATGCTGCGCAAGGAGTATGCGGAGCTCGACGGCACGCCTGAAGCGAAGGTTGTGGCCGAAGCGACGATGGATCTCTCTGAGTATCTGTTCACGCTGAAGCAGAAGAATGAGTTCAACCGCGACTTCAAATCATCGCCCGGTACGGTGGCCTATCATGTGCCTTGTCACTTGAAGGCGCAGAATATCGGGTTCCGGTCCAGAGATATGATGCGTCTGATTCCTGGCACCACCATCAAAATGGTAGAGCAGTGTTGCGGCCACGATGGCACGTGGGCGATGAAGAAGGAGTTCTTCCCGCTTTCGCTGCTGGCCGGCAAGAAGGCCTTCGATGAGATGAAGGAAGTGAAGGCCGATGTGATGGCCACCGATTGTCCGCTGGCGGCGATTCAATTCGATCAGGCCATTGGCGTGCGTCCGGTTCATCCGATTCAGGTGCTGGCAAAGGCTTACCGCGAGGAGAACAAATAATGCAACCAGTGAGTGTATCCGAGATCAAAGCGATTGCCGATTACGAGATCGAGCGCGAGACGTTCCGTCCGCTGGCGATGGCGGTAAAGGACCGCCGCCGCATCCGCGTGGGAGACCATCTCACGTTCCTGTTTGAGAACCGGCTCACCGTGCGCTATCAGATCCAGGAGATGATGCGCATTGAGCGGCTGACCAAGATCGAGGAGATCAAGCATGAGGTGGAGACCTACAATGAATTGATCCCCGGCGAAAATCAGCTGTGCGCATGCCTGTTGATCGAATATGAGACGCCCGAACTGCGCAGTGTGTGGCTGACCGAGTTGTTGGGGCTGGAATACCACATCTGGATTGAAGTGCCGGGCGAGGGACGCGCACAGGCGACGTTCGACGACCGGCAGATCGCCAGCGACCGCATCAGTTCCGTGCAGTATCTGAAGTTCCAGTTGACCCCCGAGCAGGCGGCCCGCTTTCCGCGCGGAGCGAGCATCGTGGTGGATCATCCGAAATACAGCTTCTCGCAGATGCTCACGGAAGCCCAGTTGATCGAACTGGCCGCCGATTTTCAATAGCGGAGAGTCCGCCAGAAAGGTTATCTTAGAAGCTTATGCTTCATCCTTCGCTTGCGGAAGTCATTCTCCTGCTCGTTTTGATTTGCGGGTCGGCCTATGGCTTCTGGCGCCGCTTCAGCGTCGTCCTGAAAAAGATTCTCGCGTCGAAGAAAGATGAGTCGTTCCGGCTCGATCCGATCGGCCCCCGCATCTTCGATTTTGTCTCCGAGGTTCTGTTCCAATCGAAAGTGATTCAGCAGCGGCCGCTGCCGGGAATCGCGCACGCGTTCGTGTTCTGGGGCTTCGGCGCCTTCGCGCTGGTGACGCTGAATCATTTCGCGATGGGCTTCGGCTTCGAGCTGTTTTCGCGCGAAGGATTTTTCGGGCGGATCTACTTCTTCACAGCCGCGGCGTTTGCAGTGCTGGTCGCCGTCTCCATCACGGGCCTGGCGATCCGGCGTTTCCTTGTTCAGCCGAAGTGGCTGGGGAAGGTGAATCCGGAGTCAGGCTTCATCGCGTTCCTGATCCTCACCTTGATGGTGACCTATCTGTACGATTACTTCGCCCCGGGCTGCAAGTACATGTGGTGGGCCCACACGCTGGCGCTGCTGACGTTCATGCCATTGATTCCGCATACCAAGCATTTGCACCTGGTGCTGAGTCCGGCGACGGTGTTCCTTTCGCGCGGCGGCTTCAGCAACATTCCGCCGCTGGTTGGCGATGAGGATTTCGGGCTCGATACAGGCAAGGACCTGACGCGGTTGGTCTCGCTGCAGGCGTTCAGTTGCGTGGAGTGCGGCCGCTGCACGGAGCACTGCCCGGCGAACAGCACGGGCAAGCTGCTTAATCCGAAAGAAATTATTCTGGGGACGCGGTCTTACCTGAATGAGTTCGGGCCGCAGAGCGAAGAGCCGCTGCTGGGCAAGCATCTGGCTATGGAAGCGGCGTTCCAGTGCACAACCTGCGGCGCCTGTGAATTCCAGTGCCCGGTGGGCATTGAGCATCTGCCGATCATCATTGGCCTGCGCCGCGGCGCGGTGAACACGGGCAAGTACGAAGACGACTATGGCACCAAGCTGTTCCTGAATCTGGAACGCAATGGGAATCCGCTGGGGTTTTCGACGGCGGAGCGGCAGAAGTTTATCGATAAGCTGTCGCTGCCGGTCTATGACGGTACGCAGGAGTACTGCCTGTGGATGGGTTGCATGGGGTCGTACGATCCGCAGGGCAGGGAGATCGTGACGTCGCTGGTGGAGGTGCTGCGGCATCTCAATGTGACGTTTGGCGTGCTGAAGAAAGAGAAGTGCTCAGGCGATTCGGCGCGTCGGTTGGGGAACGATCTGTTGTTCCAGACGCTGGCCGAGGCGAACATTGAACAGATCAAACAGCAGAAGGCCAGCAAGCTGCTTTCGATCTGTCCGCATTGCGTTAGGACGCTGGGCACGGATTACAAGGAGTTCGGCGCGGAGATAGAGATCGAGCATCATAGCGAGTTCCTGGCGCGCAACAAGTCGAAGCTGCCGGGTGCGAAGAAGGACGAGAAGATCGTGTATCACGATCCTTGCTACTTGGGCCGGTATCAGAACATTTACGATGAACCGCGCGAGGCTGCGGGCATTGGCGGCGGTACGGTTATCGATCCGCCGCGTGCTCGTGAGCGGTCGTTCTGTTGCGGTGCCGGCGGTGGCCTGGCGTTCCTCGGCGAAGAGACCGGCAAGCGCGTGAGCGTGGAGCGGGCGGAGGAGTTGGCGGCGACCGGCGCGCAGGTGGTTGGCGCTGCCTGTCCGTTCTGCAACACGATGTTCCGGGATGCGTTGACCAACATCGGTCCATCGGCGCCAAAGTTATTAGATATTGCACAAATTGCTGCGGCATCGATTCGTCCTGTGGTAGACTGATATTACTGTTTGACCAACAGTATCCCCTTGTGGGCGCGTAGCTCAATTGGCAGAGCAATTGACTCTTAATCAATAGGTTGTAGGTTCGATTCCTACCGCGCTCACCATCTCCTCAGATGGTTCTCCCAATCTCAAACTTCAATTAGTATTGTTTGTCCCTTCTATGGCGCGGCCGATGCCGTTTGCCGATATTCTGGAACATGATACAGTCGAAGCGATGAAACTCCCAATCTTGCTCTGCGCCGCCGCGGCGTGTGCATTTGCCGCTGAATTTGAGATCAAGGACGAAGCCGAATTCAAAAAGATCTTCCCTCAGGGCGCCAAGGTCTTGCGGCTTGCCACCGACTTTCAGTTCATCGAAGGACCAGCGTGGATGCCAGGCGGATTCTTGGTGTTCAGCGATATTCCGGCGAATGAACTGAAGAAGTGGACCGCCGCGGGCATCGAGACGTTTCGTAAGCCAAGCAACAACGCGAACGGCAACACCGTTGACGCGCAGGGACGGTTGCTCTCCGCCGAACATGGCGGGCGCCGCGTCTCACGGCTCGAAAAGGACGGGACACTGGTCACCGTGGTGGATACTTTCGAAGGGAAGAAATTCAATTCGCCCAACGATGTGGTGGTGAAATCCGATGGCAGCATCTGGTTCACAGATCCTGCCTACGGACTGGAGAAGCGGCCTCAAGAAGTCGCCGGCGAGTATGTGTACCGCTTCGACGAAAAGACAAAATCTCTGAGAATTGTAAGCAAGGATTTCGATAAGCCGAACGGGCTGTGCTTTTCGCCGGGAGAGAAGAAACTCTACATTGCGGATTCTGGTAAGCCGCGCCACATCCGCGTCTATCCGGTGAATGCGGATGGCACGCTCGGTGAAGGCTCCGTCTTTGCGAAGATCGATAAAGGCGGGCCTGATGGGATTCGTTGCGATGCCCAGGGGCGGGTGTGGTCGAGTTCCGGCGATGGTGCGCAGATCTTCGGCGCTGACGGGCACTTGATTGCGCGCATTCTGCTGCCTGAGGCTGCTGCGAATCTGACGTTCGGAGGGGCGAAGGGGACGACGCTATTTCTGACTGCCCGCAAGTCCCTGTACATGGTGGAGACGAAGGCCACCAATGCAAAACGGGCCGCGAGATAAATCCCGCAGCCCGTTCCGTTATGCTCGACTGGCGATTAAGCCGGAGCCTTGGTGTCCGTAGGAGGGGCAGTCTTCTTTTTCTTGCCCTTCTTTTTGGTTTCTTTCTTGGTGGTGTCGTCGGCGCTGAAGCCAACGCTCACTACGCCCATTGCCAGGGTCATGCCCAATAAAACACTCATGAGTCTTTTCATCGATGTTCTCCTTGTTTCCGGCGGGTCTTTCTAATTCCCGCCTGAATGTATATTGGCACCCGATAGTGAAGCCATCCTGAACGTCACGTTAATCTTCGCTCATGTCTGTAAACCGATATAATCATCGTTCGCCTTATGAATTGGGAAAACCCCGTTAAGAAGCTGCTCCAGGATGGAGAGCCTGTGATCGGCATCACGATTACGGTGCCGAGCATCGAGATCGCCGCGCAAGCCGCGAACCTCGGCTTCGATTTTTTGTGGATTGAGATGGAGCACTCGCCCATCACGCTGGAGACGCTGCGGGCCATGGTACTGGCCACGCGCGGGTTGAAGGCCATGCCGTTTGCGCGTGTTCCGGTGGTTGATTTGTGGACCGCCAAGCGCGTGCTCGATCAAGGTGTACTCGGCGTAATGTTTCCATTTTGCAGTACTCCGGAACTGGCGCAGCGTGCCGCGGATGCCACGCACTATCCGCCGCTGGGTAAGCGCGGCGCAGGCGCCGGACTTGCGACCTTCCGCTGGCCGGCTCCGCAAGGCTACTACGATTTCGCGGATGAGAATGTGCTGACCATCTGCGTGATTGAAGAGGAGTCCGCCGTCGATCACATTGAAGAGATCGCGGCCACGCCCGGCATCGACGTGTTGTTCATCGGCACGGCGGACCTGTCGTTCTCCATGGGGCTGCGCGGCGAGCAGGGCCACCCGCGGCATGAAGAGGCGATTGCGCGCGTCGTAGCGGCGGCCAAAAAGCATGGCAAGTATCTGGGGCGTCCGGCAATGACTCCGGCAGCGCTTGAGAAGGGCCGTGCACAGGGCTTTCAGTTCTTCCAGGCCGCCACCGATACGATGTTCATGACGGCGGGTGCCCGCCAGATTCTGGAACCGATGGGGAAAAAAGGCATTGAGTCCAAAACCAAAACCCTCTACTGAGTCTCCATCGTATAAGTGGCAAGTGGTAGCGATGCTGTGGGGCATCTCGTTCTTCAACTATGCCGACCGCCAGGCGATCTATTCGGTGTTTCCGCTGCTGGCCAAGGAACTGAATCTGTCGCCCACCGAACTGGGCTTTCTCGGCTCTTCGTTCGCCTGGGTGTACGGGTTGACCGCGCCGTTTGCCGGGAACATTGTCGACCGCGTGCGGCGCGTCTCGGCGATTCTCGGCGGGCTCTATGCATGGAGCATCATCTGCGCGGCGACGGCGCTTTCGCGCACCTTTCCGCACCTGGTGTTTTTCCGCGCGGCCGAGGGACTGGGCGAGACGTTCTACTATCCTGCGTCGATGTCATTGCTGAGCGACTACCACGGGCGCAAGACGCGTTCGCGCGCGATGGGGCTGCATCAGACCAGTGTGTACGTGGGGACCATCGGAGGCGGGGCGTTTGCCGGCTTCATCGGGCAGTATTATGGCTGGCGGCTTTCGTTCGTAGTGTTTGGCGGACTGGGGATTTTGCTGGGGTTTGTGTTGAACCGCTATTTGCGGGAACCGGAGCGCGGCGCGGCTGACCTGGCCGATGCGGGCGCGGTGGCGCATAGCCCGATGAAGATGCCGGTTTCGGAGTTCCTGAAAGTGATCAGCGGAACTCCTTCGTTGTGGTTTCTGCTTGGCGGCTTTGTCTGTTCGAATTTCGTGGCAATGGTGATGCTGACCTGGATGCCGAAATTTCTTTACGACAAATTCCAACTCAGCTTGACGATGGCGGGTCTGACGGCCACCCTGTTCGCGCAGATCGGCAGCATGTGCGGCTCTCCGCTGGGCGGCCTGTTTGCGGATCGTATGCGGGCGCGCATGCCGGGCGGACGAATGCTGGTGCAGGCCTCGGCGTTGCTGCTGGGGGCGCCGTTTGTGATGTTGTGCGGCGCTACAAAATCGGTTCCGATTTTGCTGGTGACGCTGTTTTTCTGGGGCTTCTTCAAGGGACTCTACGACGCAAACATCTTCGCGTCGGTCTTCGATGTGGTGAAGCCGGAGGCGCGCGGCACAGCGGCGGGGTTCATGAACATGGTGGGTTGGCTGGGCGGTGGCGGCACGGCTCCGCTCGTGATCGGATATCTATCGGAGCGGAGCAGCCTCAGCTATGCGATTTCATTGACCGCGGTGGTGTACATCGCTGCCGGGTTGCTATTGAGCATCGCGGCGATGTTCACGGCAAAGCGCGATGTCCAGCGGTTGGAAGCGGAGCTACTGCGCGCCGGCTAACTTCTCTTCGAGGAGCGCTTTCACCTGAGGCCACTCTTCGCCGGTGATGCTGTAGAAGGCCGAGTTGCGTACGCGGCCGTTGGGCATGATCATGTGTTTGCGGAAGATGCCCTCGAACTGCGCACCGATGCGCAGAATGGCCGTGCGCGAGCGGGTGTTCAACTCGTCGGTCTTGAATTCGACACGGATCGCATGCAGGGTCTCGAAGGCGTGCCGCAGCATCAGTAATTTCGCTTCAGTATTGGCTGCCGTGCGCCGGAACGCCGCGCCGAGCCAGGTTGAGCCGATCTCCACCCGGCGATTGGGCGTGCTGATGTTCAGATAGCGGGTGGAGCCGATGGCGAGGCCGGTAGCGGCGTCGACGGTCGCGAAAGGTAGCGAGACGCCTTGGACCTGCTCGGCCAGCGCACCCTGAATGAACTTTGTGACGTCTTCCGGCGTGGCAACATCGCCCAGCATCCAGCGCCACATCTCCGGTTCAAAGGCATGCGCGCAGAGTGCTGCGTGATGTTCCATGGAGAGCGGTTCCATGCGCACGTAGTGGCCTTTGAGGGTGACCGGCTGAATGACCATCGTATTACTCATGCGGGAATTTTAGCATACGAAGATTTTCTTGAGAAGATTTCCGATGCCGGCGCACTAAACAAGCATAGTGAAACTTCTTTTCTCTCTGGCCGTGTTCGCTTTGCTTGCGGGCGCGCAACAGCAGAAACCGTCTGCTGCGAAAACTGCTGCTGATGCGCCCGTGCATACGAGATCGAAGAAGCCGGTGCCGAATCTGACCGATCCGCAACTGGAGGCGGCGATCCGGGCGAAGTTCGCGAAGTCGAAGATCAATGCCGATAAGTTCACGGTGCGGGTGTCGGGCGGGACCGCGACGATTGAGGGCAAAACGGAAGTGGTGCAACACAAAGGGACCGCCACGCGCATGGCGAAAACGGCAGGCGCGCGGCAGGTCGTAAACAAAGTCCAGGTCAGCGATGCGGCAAAGGCGCAGGCAAAGCAGAATCTGGAATCCGGCCGCAGGCGCGCGCAGGTGAAGCGCAGCGAACCGCGGTCGGAATAAGCGCTACTACGCGCGGGCGTGCTTGAGGGCTTCGATGGCCGCGCCGCGTGAGCCAGCGGTATCGCCATTGGGCATGATGTAGATCGGGATGTCGGCCTGTTCGTCGCGCTGGGCGGGCATGCCGCGGCGGATCTCATCAATGAACCACTTCTGGAACTCCTTGCCGGTTTCGATGGCGCCGCCGCCCACAATCAGGGCATCGGGGTCAAAGGTGTTCACCATCACATCGAAGAAGAGTCCCAAGGCGTGCGCCTGCACGCGGAAGATCTCCTTGCACAGCGGCTCGCCGGCCTCGGCCATGCCGCGTACTAGCTTTGCGGCCTTCGGGATGTCGTTCAGTCTTGCCAGTTCGTGATCGGGATTCTTGCCGAGGAAGTAGGGCAGGAACGTCTTCGCGATCGCGGTGAGCGAGCAGAGTGATTCCAGGTCGCCGGTGCGGCCGCAGTTGCATTGCGGCAGCATGCCTTCAATGCCGGAGATGCTCTGGTAGGGAAGCAGCACGTGGCCGAGTTCGCCGCCGAAGCCTTTGCGCCCTTTGACGACGTTACCTTCGGTGATGACGCCGCCGCCCAGGCCGGTGCCGATGATGGCGGAGAGGGAGGTTTCGGCCTTGCTTGCGCCAAAGATTGTGAAGTGGCCCCACAGTGCGCCGGCGTTGCCGTCATTGAGGTAGACGACGGGCTTGCCCATCTTCTTCGCCAGCTTGCCGGGGATATCGAAGCCGGCCCAATCGGTATGAACAAAGTTGGTGGAGCCTATGGTGCTGAGGACGCCCGCGGCGCTGGCCGGGCCGGGCGTATCGAGTCCGATCACGGAGACATCGGCGGCATCGATGCCGGCCTTTTGTGCCGCGAGGCCGAAGCCTTCGGCGATCTGCGCAAGGCAGACCTCGGGTCCTTCTTTCGAGCGCGCCGGATGTTCGCAAAGTCCTTCAATGAGAAATTTCTCGTCTTCGGTGAGGAAGGTATAGTTGATCGCCGTACCGCCCAGATCCACGCCTGCAACAATTTTCATGATGATGAGTGCCTCGATTCGATATTAAAGCTAGACTGACTTTTCAGAATAGCAGGCGGAGGGGTGCGCCGGATCGCGGCCTCGTGCTATTGTAAGGTAGCACTAAAGATCTTGTACGTTAGTTGGTTTTGCTTGAAGGTACCTGGAACACGTGAGTTAACCCCGCTGTACCATCCTCAAATCGACATGTCAGGATTCCGCTAATATAGAAGGAAAAAGAGAATCATGAAAGAAACCGGTACAGTGAAGTGGTTTAACGCGAGCAAGGGCTTCGGCTTTATTCAACGCGAAAATGGAGAAGACGTATTCGTCCATTTCTCCGCGATCGAGTCGTCTGGCTATCGTTCGCTCGATGAAGGCGCCCGCGTGCAGTTTGTTGTGAAGCGTGGCCCGAAGGGCTTGCAGGCTGAAGAAGTCAGCGTAGCCTAGTTAAAATTTTTCGAAACCTGAAAGCAGAGGTTACAATCAGTAGTTAGGATACTCACCTGATGAAATTGATTGTAGCCTCTGCTTTTTTGTGTTGTACGGGCCTTGTTTGGGCTCAACCTGTTGCCGATAAGCCCGTGATTACGGTGAATGGCAAAAAGATGACCGCGGCCGATGTAGAGGCTTTCGTCAGCGCCCTGCCCACGGCCGGTAAGACCGCCTTTCAAAAAGATCCCAAAACAGTAATGGGCCAGTATGCGCTCATGCAGTTGATGGCCGAAATGGCCGTTGATAAGAAACTGCAGGACCAGGAGCCGTATAAGGGCCGTCTTGCCTACGCCCGCAACCAGATTTTGGTGCAGGCGATGATGGAAGAGGGCAATAAGAACTTCATCATTTTGCCCGAGGACCAGCGCAAGGTCTACGAGCAGCGCAAAGCCAAGTATACGCAGGCCACGCTCAAGGCGATCTACATCGCCTTCACCACCGGCCTGGTGAAGCCCGCCGATGAGAAGGCGAAGAAAGTGCCCACCGAAGCGGAAGCGAAGGCCAAGGCGGACGCTCTCTACAAGCAACTGCAGGGAGGCGCTGATTTCGTCAAGCTGGTGAAAGAGAACTCCGACGATCCCACCTCCGCCTCCAAAGACGGCGACTTCGGCGTCATCAAGCAGTCAGACGGCATCCCCGACGAAATCAAGGGCACCATCTTTGCCCTGAAGCAGGGCGAAGTCTCCAAGCCCGTGCGGCAACCGAATGGCTTCTACCTATTCAAGGTGACGGCGCTTGAGGTCGAACCTTACGACAAAGTGAAGGACGATCTGTTTAAGGAACTGCAGCAGGAGGCGTTCAAGAAGTGGTTCGATTCCATGGACGCGAAAAAGAAGGTCGAGTTCGACGATGAAGCCTATTTCAAGAGCGTCCAGGCCAGTGCTCCCGCTGCGACCTCTCCCGCCAAGTAGGCGGTTTCAACGCGCACTGGCGCGGCTTCCAGCCATGGAAGGGGCTCCCATCGAACTGGAGTTTCTGCCGCAACTCACCACCGCTCGGGGCAAATTGCTGTCGGGCGCCGGGCGTGGCACTGAGGTTCATGCCGCGAGCTTTTTGCGGTTGCGGCGGATGACGCTGGATTCGATCCTGCTGAAGGACGATGAGGAGTTGACACGCATCCTGATTCACGAACTGGCGCACTTCATGTGGATGCGGCTGGGGAATGTGAAGCGCCGCGAATGGGAGGCTTTGCTGACGGCTGAGTTCCGGAGGAAGGCCCGCGGGGATGCCGGCTGGTCGGCAGAGCATGTCAAAATCCTCCTCAAGGAGCCGGAAAGGACCAAACGCTGGCGGCTGTATGTCTGCGAGAGCTTCTGTGATTCGGTGGCTGCGTATGCTGCGGAACTGACGTCGCATGCCGAGTTTACGCTGGCAAACTCGTTTTGGTCAAAGAGAGTGGCCTGGCTGGGAATAATCCTCGCAGCGAAAAGGATTTCCATCTAGCCGCGATATAATTGACAGAGAGGAAATCCCTACTTGTTTTTTCGAATCCTTAGCACTACTGCCCTCGCAGCGTTTCTGATGCTATCCGCCTGCTCGACGGAAAAGAAAGCCAATGCGCAGATGCGGCCGTCCAATGAGCGCCACGCCGCTCCCGACTTCACCTTGATGGACGTCACCGGCAAGCCGGTGAAGCTATCCGACTTTAAGGGTAAGGTCGTGGTACTCAACTTCTGGGCAACCTGGTGTGGCCCATGCAAAGTGGAGATCCCGTGGTTCATCGAATTCGAACAGAAGTTCAAGGACCAGGGGCTCGTGGTGCTGGGCGTTTCGATGGACGAAGACGGCTGGCCGACCGTGAAGCCTTACCTTGAGCAGGCTAAGGTGAACTATCGCGTCGTGATCGGTAGCGATCGCGTGGGGGAGATGTATGGCGGGGTTGAGTCACTGCCCACGACATTCATGATCGACAAGGAAGGGAAGATCGCCAAGACTCACATCGGGCTGATCGGGAAACGGGAATATCTGGATGAGATCAATCAACTCTTGGGCGTTAGCGCTGCTGGCGTGCAGTAGCGCCTGTTTTGCACAGACACAGATTTTGACAGTGGCGCCGCCGGTCCGGCTGACCATCAAGAAGTCAGAACCGGTGACGGCGAAGCTGCAACTCCAACTGCGCCAGGGCTACCACGTCAATAGCAACAAGCCGAGCGACGAGTACATGATTCCGTTGAAGCTGACGTGGGATCAAGGCGCGCTGGAAGTGAAGGAAGTGGTCTTCCCCAAGCCGCACATGGAAAAGTCTGAGTTCGCCGAGAAGCCCTTGTCGGTCTTTACCGGGGAATTTGAGATCACGACGAAACTTGCGGCGAAGCCGACGGCATCATCGGGGCTTGGGATCCTCACCGGCAAGCTGCGGTATCAGGCCTGCAACGACAAGATGTGCCTGCCGCCAAAGACGCTCGACGTCAAGCAGACCTACGAAATCAAATAGCGCAAGGTGAAGACTCTCATCATCCGCCCGGGCGGCATCGGGGATTGCATTCTCTGCTTTCCCGCGATGGAGAGCCTGCGTAGCGATTACACCGAGGTGTGGGTTCCCTCGGCGGTGGCGCCGCTGGTGCAGTTCGCGGAGCGTGTGCAATCAATCGCCTCCAGCGGCATCGATGTGGTGGGGCTGCCCGGGCGCGCAGTGCCCGCGCGATTGCGGGAGTTCGATCGGATCGTCTCCTGGTACGGCGCGAACCGGCCGGAGTTTCGTGACGCTGTTGCCGGACTGCCGTTCGAGTTTCATCAAGCGCTCCCACCCTTCGACTGCCCTCTGCACGCCACTGACTTCTTCCTCCACCAGGTGCAAGCCATTCCGAAGCTGGGGCAGGCGGTTTCGCCTGCCAGGTCAACCACAACCATCATCCACCCCTTCTCCGGTAGTCCCACGAAGAACTGGCCGCTGGATAATTTCCGCCAGGTAGCCGGGCACTTGCAGGATGTCCAATGGCTGGCGGGCCCGGAAGAGACTTTGCAAGGCGCACTGCAGCTCGACAACCTGTTGAATGTTGCTCAGTTGTTAGCTACCTCCAAACGCTACATCGGCAACGACAGCGGTATCACGCACCTGGCCGCATTCGCCGGCGCGCCCGTCATCGCGATCTTCGGGCCCTCAAACCCGCGGATCTGGGCGCCGCGAGGTGAACATGTTCAAGTCCTCGTGAATCCTTCGGTCGAAGACGTACTCCGTCTGTGCTAGACTCTTTCACTGTGAAAGCTCTCGCCCTTATTCTCCTCCTCTCTGCCTTTTCCATCGCCGCGGAGAAAAAAATCGAAACGATCGCCGGGAACGGCAAAGAAGGTTTCTCGCAGGATCAGATCAACAATCCTTATGGACTGACTACCGGTCCGGATGGCGCGCTGTACATCTGCGAAATCGGGAATCACGTTGTGCGCCGCCTGGACCTCAAAACCAAGAAGCTGACAATCGTCGCTGGCACGGGCAAGATGGGATATGCGGGCGATGGCGGCCTGGCGACCGAAGCACTGTTGAACGAACCCTACGAGATCCGTTTTGACAAGGCTGGCAACATGTTTTTCGTCGAGATGAAGAACAACATCGTGCGCCGGGTTGATGCGAAGACGAAGCTCATTTCGACTGTTGCCGGCAACGGCACCGCGGGCTTCAGCGGCGATGGCGGCCCGGCCGTAAAGGCGCAGTTCAAGCAACCGCACAGCATTCAGTTCGACCCGCAGGGAAATCTGCTGATCTGCGACATCGCCAACAACCGCATCCGCAAGGTGGATATGAAGACCGGCACCATCGATACGTATGCGGGCACTGGCGAGAAGAAACCTGTCGTGGATGGCGCGCCGCTGGCGGGCACGGCGTTGAACGGTCCACGCGCGCTCGATCTCGATCCCAAGGGTAATCTATATCTGGCCCTGCGGGAAGGGAACGCGGTCTACCGCATCGATCCGAAAGAGGGCAAGATCCATCACATTGCGGGCACTGGTGAGAAGGGCTATACCGGCGATAACGGTCCGGCGAAACTGGCCAAGCTCAATGGACCGAAGGGCATCGCGTGGTCTCCCGATGGGGGCGTCTATATTGCCGATACGGAGAGCCACACCATCCGCCGCATCGATCTCAAGACCGGCGTCATCACCACCGCTGCCGGCACAGGCGAGCGCGGCGATGGGCCGGAGTCGAGCCCCGCCGCATGCAAGATGGCCCGCCCGCACGGGATTTTTGTCGACAAGAAAGGCGTGGTCTACATCGGCGACAGCGAAGCACACCGCGTGCGGCGGCTGAACTAAACAACTATGTCGCTCCCTTACGGTCGCGGCTCGGCTAGCAATGTAAATCTTCAAGCCGAGCCGCGACCGTAAGGGAGCGATACTTTTTTCTATCGAACCTTTCCAGCGGCGTTTTCCAACAAGACATTGGAAAGAACCGCGGCATCCGACTTATCCGGAGCATGCGAGCAGAAGCCAATTCCCACATAGAACGGCCCGCTGAATTGCATGGTGATAGGGGGCCCCAGCCGCTGCATCGGCTCGCCCGTGATGCTGATAAAAATGGAGATGGAATCGCCATGCTTCTCGATTCCAACGCGTTTGGGTAGAACCTTCGCCAGCGTGCCACCGAAGCGGTACTGCATATCCTTCATCACCGCGCCCTTCTCCGCGCGCTGAGCAAGGTGCACCAAGCCTCCGCCGTGCTCGCCGAGCACGGCCTCCTTTGCATCGTCATCGAGATCCTGGCGGATTACCAAAACGGCCTTGCGGTCGAAGTAGCCTTTCTCATCCGGGAAGGTCACGTCCGCGGCGAGAGAGAAGTCGCCGGACATTTTCTTCCAGAGAAACCGGAACTCATCGCGCGTGTACCAGATGTTGTATCCGGCGGAGCGAATGGTGTACGCCTTCGATTTCTCGTCGTAGCTGGCCGCGCCGGCGAGCGCGGGGCCGCCAATATCAGACTGGCCTTGGAACAGGCCAACGGGTGTATCGAAGTGAACGCCAGGGCGTCGAAAATCAGGCGGCGGCGGGACCTGTTTGTGCGTAGGCGAACCCGGCCATGCCCAGTCCGGAATGTTCAGCGCGGGTGTTTGCGCCAACAACATATGCGGCGATGCGCACAGAGCGAAGACCACAAAATAGTTTTTCATTGTTGGCCTCTATTTACCTGGCGGGCAGCGGTTCGTAAATCACGTAGGCAAACCGCTTGGAATCGGGCGCCCATGAATTCACGTTGATGGTTCCCTGTCCACCGAAGAACGTAGTCACAACTTCGATCTTCGGATTCTTCGCCAGTTTTTCCTTGGGAAGCGCCATCATGCGAAGCTGTGTGCCAGGGAGTTTCTCACCATGATTGTCAGTACCTTTGGGGAAGGCGAGAAACAGCAGGTGTTTGCCATCGGGCGAAGGATGCGGGAACCAGTCCTCTGTCTCTTCGTTGGTGATGCGCTGTGCCTTCTCGTCGCCGGGGCCTGCGCCATTGGCCGGAATGCGCCAGATGTCCCATTTTCCGGTACGGTTGGTGTTGTAGTAAATCCACTTGCCGTCGGGCGAATAGTCGGGGCCGTCATCGTAGCCGGTGTTGGAGTTCAGTTGTTCCGGTTCGCCGCCGGTGGCAGGAATCCGGAAGATATCGTAATTGGCCGGCCCACCATTCGCCGCGGGATGCTGGTGGACATAGGCAAGATACTTGCCGTCAGGCGACCAGCCATGGAAGTAGCTTGGTACCTCCTTGACCATCAGACGCATTCCGGAGCCGTCGGCATTGCACACGTAAACCTGGGAACCTCGCGAAGTAGGACTGCTTGCGGAGAAGGCGATCTGCTTGCCGTCGGGTGAAGGCGCGTGATCGTTGTTCAACCGCAAAGCCGGATCGATCTGGATTTGCTCAGGCTTTGCTCCTTCGCCATCCACGGCAAGCCGGTAGAGGCGCCCGCCGGAGTTGACGATCAGATACTTGCCATCGAGAGACCAATTAGGGGCTTCGAAAACTGTGTCAGTCTGGTAGATCGTTCGCGACGACTTGTTTCTAATATCGAAGACAGTGATCTTGCTCGAATATCGTTTGGGTTGAGGCTTGGCGGCGGCTGGCGGTGTTTGCGCCTGGCAGACTGCGCCGGCCGCGATCAGCGTAATAAGAATGCGGTTCATGATAGTTGGTGACCTTCTTCAGAATCTAAATTTAAGAGCGAGGGCCATGTGTCTGGCCTGGTTCGCGGTTGACGTGATCGTTCCGAAATTTGCGTTGGTGTTTGCACCATTCGAGTAATTCAACGTCAAGGATGTATTCGGATTCCCCGGATTGAAATGGTTAAATACATTGTACGCCTCGGCGCGGAATTCGAGCACGCGGCTGCCCTCTTTCCCGATTCGGATATCCTTCATCATTGTGAAGTCGAAGTTCTCCAAGCCTGGTCCGCGGAACAGCGTGGGCGGTGTGTTGCCGATGCCCAGCGAGGTTGCAGACGGCAGATGGAAGTTGGTTGCATTCAGCGGATAATAGCGGTTTGCAGGTGCGTTTGCGGGCCAAGCTGTGCCATCCGGCAGGAACGGGGACGGATTGTCCATTTGGCAGCGGAACGGAATTCCTCCTGTCGGCG
>Ga0118677_10005784_pt1 | contig 21407 bp, 11 predicted proteins | sample AliMusrvi5mmetaG_FD_86154 | JGI IMG/M metagenome (GOLD analysis project Ga0118677, IMG submission 86154)
CATACAATGGTGAAGCTGAAAATTTCTAAAAATATGCTCGAAATCTTAATATGAATGCCCTAAAACTCAAACATATGTACATGTTTCTGGAAGGTTACACCTGGGAATACAGAACCCTGGGGGTTGGGGAATGCATAATTTTAACCCCAGGAAGAATGACATAGGTGGTAAATGTCGCACGAGGCTTCCATCTGTTCACTCTGGGAATTATATTGATTGCACAAATGTATCACAGATGCAGAAATTGTATGTGAAGGTTTTTCAAAAATGGCAATTATTGCCACGCTTCCATACAGACATAATGAAATACTACTGGCGACCCGCAACAATGGCATTTTTATTTACGCACCCGACAAGCCTGAGATTTTTTATAAACCGGATGTATTTATGGAAGTGGACAAATTCCTGTCAAAAAATCTGGTTTATAGTGGTGCAGTATTAAGTAACGGAGAATATGCTATTGGTACTATATTAGGTGGTATCATTGTTTTTGATGCGGCAGGTAAAATCAAAGACTTTTATGATAAAAGTGCGGGTTTGCAGGAAAATTCCGTAATAACCTTGTATTCGGACAAGAATAATCAACTTTGGGCAGGATTGGACAATGGCATTAGCCTGATACAAACCAACCTGCCATTTAGATTGCATGCTGAACAAAACGGGTTGAAAGGAGCCCCAATGTGCCTTAAATATTTCAAAAATAACCTTTATGTAGGCACCAATTAATATTTACATATCCAAAAACCGGATGGTAGTTTTGAACCTGTTGCTGGCACTGAAGGTCAAAATTTCCAGTTATTCGAAGCTCACGGCACCTTGCTACTGGCTCGCACAGGTCTGGTTGAAATTAAAGGTAAACTGGCCCTTCCGGTAGAAAACGGAAAACAAGCTTTTATGACATTTTGCCCATTAAAAAATCATCCGGAGTATTTATTAGCCGGGGCTAATAACGGATTATATCTTTTGGAATACAAAGACTCTTTATGGAAAGTGAAATATCATATTGGAGGTTTTTATAAAACCGCATATATGGCAGGTGTGGATATGCAGGAAAATACCTGGGTTTCAAACAATAACGAATTATATAAACTGCGCATAAATACTAGCCTGGACAGCATAATTTCCTGGCAGAAATGCTCACCTAAACAGGGTCTGCCTTCCGATCTCGGTTTTACCTTTATTCTTAAATCCGGCGAAATAGTTTTTGGCACTGAGAACGGGATATATCGTTATCGGGGTGATAAGGACAGGTTTGAGCCGCATCCGGATTTCGGGATGTTAACCGGGAAAGTTATCCTATTCCTACAGGAACAAAACGGCGATATCTGGTATGAGGATATCCTTAAAAACGGAAACCATGAAAAGGGTATCTTAAAATTCAGAAACGGGAAATACATTTCCTATCAAATACCTTTTAATAAGTTTTCCGATATCAGTTGTAATGAAAGCCCTTTTAATATTTGCACTGTTTCGGACAGTACTATTTTTATCGGTACTTCTTCAGGTCTGCTGCAATATAACCCTGCCATAAAATTCGATTTTGATCATCCATTCAATACACTTATCAGGGAGGTCTATTCCAAGGATTCACTCCTATTCGGAGGAGCAGGATTCGGTAAGACTGATTTTAGACACCTTAAAGGGAAAGAAATGCCCTATTCACGGAATAACCTGATTTTTCATTTTGCAGCCACCTATTTTGAAGACTCTGAAAGGAACCAGTTCAGTTATCGTTTGCTGGGATCTGATACTACCTGGTCAGCCTGGACAAATGATCATAAAAAGGAATACACCAACCTGCCGGAAGGGAATTACACTTTCGAAGTAAAATCAAAAAACCAGTATCTGGTAACAGGCAACATGGCCTCCTATTCATTTAGTATTTTTCCTCCGTTTTATCGGACCTGGTGGGCTTATCTTGGGTATATTCTAATTGCAGGACTTTTCATTTACAGCCTGGTACATTTCCGTACCCGCCAATTGAGGGAACGCAGCCTGGCCTTGGAAAAAGTGATCGAGCAGCGTACAGCCCAGATCCAGCAACAAAAAGACAATGTAGAACAACTAAGCCGGATAGGCAAAGATATCACCTCATCACTTTCCATTGAAAACATTATTCATACTGTTTATCGAAATGTCAATACCCTGATGGATGCCTCCGTTTTCACAATCGGTCTTTATAAATCAGATGAGAATTGTATCGAGTTTGCCTCTACCATTGAAAAGGGTGAGCCGCTTCCCCCCTTTTCAATCCCTTTGTCTGACGAAAATCGTCTGGCCACCTGGTGTTTTCAACATCAACAGGAGGTTATTATTAACGATTATACCGCAGATCACGGTAAATACATCAGCCTGCGACAGGCTCCCGTTGCCGGAGAACATACCGAATCTATTGTCTATCTACCCCTCTGGAATAAGGAGAAGGAGATCGGTGTGATATCAGCCCAGGCATTCGGGAAGAATGCCTATACGGATTACCATATTAATATGCTCAGGAACCTGGCGACGTACAGCGCAATTGCCCTGGAAAATGCAGACGCTTACCGCCGGCTCGCTGCCTTGCTTGATGAACTAAAGGCGACGCAGGACAGGATGATCACGCAGTCGAAACTGGCTGCTTTATGCTCTCTGACTGCAGGTATTGCCCATGAAATCCAAAACCCTTTGAACTTCGTCAATAATTTTTCATTACTTAGTACTGAACTGCTGGATGAAATGAACGAGGAAATGGAAAAAGGCCATACAGCAGAGGTTAGGTTAATCGTAACTAATTTAAAACTAAACCTCGAAAAAATAAGTCATCATGGCAAACGGGCAGATGCTATTGTTAAAGGGATGATGCAACATTCCAGAATAAGCTCTGATGAAAAGCAGCTTACCGATATCAACGCATTGCTGGAGGAAGCGATCAATCTGACCTATCATGGAATGCGCGCACAAAATGACAATTTTGAGATTCAGATTGAAACTAATTTTGATAAATCAATTGGTAAGATCTCGGTAATACCTCAGGAGCTGAGTCGTGCATTTCTCAATATTATCAGCAATGGCTTATACGAGGCTCACCAAAAGAAGATTGGGAATAATGGCAATTTTACCCCGAAAATTAACATCCATACACAAAGACAAGGGAACAATGTGGAAATCCGGATCCGTGACAATGGCAACGGCATACCTGAGTCGGCCCGCGATAAGATGTTTACCCCTTTCTTTACAACCAAACCTGCAGGACAGGGTACCGGCTTGGGGTTGTCAATTAGCTACAACATCATCGTTCATGATCACAGGGGGCAGATCAGTTTTGAAACTAAGGTGGGGAGCTTCACTGAATTTCTGATCCAATTTCCTTATAATCATGCGGCAAACCATATTGAACAATGATCAGCTTCAGACTTTCCCAGCCGTGAAGTTCATCATCAACAATTATTGCAGATAGTTTTGTAGTCACGTCTTTTGAATTCATAAATCCGGATAAGCAATAACCTATAAGGTTTCGGTCATTTGCAATTCAGAAACAGTAGTATCCGATAAGTATTCAGTCATTTGCAAAACGGGAACAGCGATATACAGTAAGTTTTCGGTCATTTGCACAACGGAAACAGCAACATACGGTAAGTATTCGGTCATTTGCACAACGGAAACAGCAATATCCGATTTGTTTTAGGTCATTCCATTTATGGAAATGGATAATGGCGATAAGTTTTTAGATGTTTGCAATTTGTAACTGGCCAAAAATCGTTTATTTTGGCCAGTTACCATATAGCGCCAACCTTTGTTGATTGTTAATTCTCTGATTATATCTATTTTATCCTCTCTTTCAACACAGCCGATTGTTTTTCCAATTCGGGCAGAAGTTCAACATCTCCCCGCTTTATTCCACTCTCCTTTAATTTTCTAAGCTCCTTAATCTTTTGATCCATATTTTTCAGGGCTTCAGTATCACTTTGCCCCGTATTGGCAGGTGCAGTGCCTGCCTTCACCGGAGAACCGGGCTGATTAATCGCCTGGGTAACGGTGTTAGGCATCGAAATGGCGATTCCACATGTAGCACAACCCGAAGTCGAAGCCGGAAGAACCGGTGTTGCCTGAGGATTCTTATCAGTTGGCAAACCATTGCCTCCGTTGGTTGACGATGGTGGAATAGTGACGGTAATACAGGAGATCACCTCACACTCCTTGCAATTCCGGTCCCTGAAAGTAAACTTAACACATATTCGGGCATAGAGCGTGCAACAGCCAATCAGAGATGGGTGTGGCAATATAAACTGGATATTCATTGAAGCCGGCAGTGTAAATCCGCTGTAATTTCCCCATATGGTTTCTCTTGGATTCTCGTAGGTATTGCTAATCGCAGGTGTGAACTGTACGACAGGTGGATTTGGTCCCATTGTTATGCTGTCCGCCACCGCAGTATTGGTATTTATATTAGATGCATTTAAGATGCTACCCCATGTGTATGGCAGGTTCTTACAGCTGATGCATTCATTATTGTAATTATCTGTAAGATTGAAACTGATAACCTCAGCCCTAACCTGCGTAAATAATGCGCCTGATGGGGTTGTCATATTAAATGCCTGATTGTACAAGGTATATTTTGGATCGGTATCGACCACTGTCTGTGTATGTTTCCCCGGAGTTACCCCAAGTTTATAGTCACATGGACAAATCGGGCAAATCACCTTAAACTTAAAGACACAGCTGTCGCAGGTTTTATTTCCGCATCTTCCGTAAATATTTACCGTATAATAACCTGCATCATTCGTAGTGAAACTGGCTGTATTGGTAAATGTGACAGGACTGCCGGAAGGTGGAGTAATAATTATCTGTGATGAACCGCACTTGGGTTTACTGCAGACATAATTGGCTGTGAAATTATAGGTGGTCTTGCATTGCAGGGTAACAGTATCTTTCTTGCCGCAGGTAAGCTGAAGGGAGAAATTATTGGGTTGAATAACCGATGAGCCCTCCTGTCCGCCGGTTGAGCCGGCAGGTGCCGATGCCGATTGCTTATTCATCTTATTTACCGCCATCCCGTCATAATTATGCGGATTATCTATAATCACGGGATTGTCGGAAATGGTGATTCCTCCCCAATGGCTTTGATCACAATTACATCCGTCATCAACAACCAGACCAATATCGAGGTCGTTGTTATCCTGACAGTTGAATTGGAAAGTGGCACTCATTCCGGTATTCGGATTTATGTCGCTGTTTAAAGCCGGGTTTGAGTTATTCTGAACCGTAAACATATACCCTGGAGGTGGTGTCACTACCAGGTGGTAAGTTCCGGCAGTTAATCCGCAGAACTGGTAATATCCGGGTTGCCCGCCAATGTTATTCGTTGAGATATGAGGTAATCCAACCTGATTGTTCGAGGCATCGTACAGCGTAATGGTGCACCCGTTAATGCCGGGTTCACCCGCATCCTGCAATCCGTTTCCATTGGCATCGAACCAGACGAAATTTCCAATACATCCGCAACCGGTATCGACAATATTGACGCAAACTTTTCTCGATTCCGCGCCTAACGTCTGTACCGCATTTTGCGAGGCAGTAGCAGCAAAACTATTCCAGCCCACTGATCCTGCAGTCGCTCCGGGCGGCACTTGTGCAGAGAAGAAATAGGTTTCCGTCTGACCGGCAGCGAGCGAATAGGAGGCAAAATCGATCCGGATTGCCTTTTGATTTTGGATAGCTGCAGGTATTCCGGGAATTAAAGCATATGATAACCAAGTAGCAGCCGAATTACATCCGATGGTATTATCCGGAATTAAATTGAGGTACGAGCCACGTGTCGGCAGGAAATTAGTTGAATATTCAATCGTGCTGGCATTACCAAGCGGTAATGCACTGGTCAGATAAATAGGGATTGTACTCCCGCGGCTGTTGCAGTTAACCACATATTTGTCTCCCGGCGTTGGCAAAATATCCATCATCTTTATTTGAGAGAACGCCACATTACCCGGATTTTTAACTTTTAGCCGGTAATAAACCGTTGCACCGGGTGAAACCGAAACACAGCTATCCCAGGTCTGATTATTGGCACTTACCTCCTTCGTCAGCTCAAGGGGGACCTTCCGCTCACAGATGTAGATGGAGGCATTATTATTCCAATAGTTATATTCCGGGACTACTGCATTGCTTCCATCGTAACAATCTTCATGATTCGTCAGCAGACCGGCAGGGGCCAGCGTAGTGACAACCGCTTTGAAGTTGATTACATACCAGTCACTTCCACTGTTGCAATCAGCGGTCAGCATTGGCAAATTCCACTGCAGGCTGGTTGTACTTGCCGACTCCGCATGTACGACAGTAATGCCCGTCGTATTTTGGCTGGATGCATTGCATTTGGTATAGATTGAATATTTCCCGAGTGTGCTGCTGTTAGGGACATATTGCAGACCCACAGGTAAAACATCACGGATACTTCCTCCCGAAAAATTACCGGTACCATAATTATGCACCGCAATAGAATACTTTATGGTGTCATTGGGGTTCAGACAATTGTAATAGGCATAGTAATTGCAAAAATCCTTGACCGTTTCGATTTGGGGAATTTTACTGCTTGTTACAAAGGAAGGAGTACAATTCAACGGTCCGTTCGAGGTACTGTAGGTTGCACCTGTCATGGTAACAGTGGTTCCCGGCAGAACTGTGGAATTGGTATTCCAGGTATTGGTCAATACCGTAAAATATAACTGTCCGAAATCCTGGGTAGCATTCCCGGTAATGCTCATGTTGGAGGTGAGGTTGAAGTTTGTTATAACACATGCTCCGGGAAGATTAAATGGTGGTGCATAGAAATTGATCGTAGCGGCCGGTAAAGCTCCTGTAAAAGTATGGGTATAAGGGCCACAGGTGGTATTGACAGTTATGGTGACCCATTTCCCTGCCGGAATGGCATTCATCCGGAATGAATCAACATGCATTTGCACCGGTATAGTTGAGTTGTAACCAATATTGTTTAAGGTAGTGGTGCTTCCCGAGCACTGGTTGGTTTGTAATAGGCTGATATCGAGCCATGCAGGGCATCCGATAAAATAATAATAGGCATAATTAATATAATATGGAGTACCAAAAGCACCGCAAGCAGTTCCTGGGTAAGCGCCCAGCAGGGTGATACATTCAGTTGCAGAGGTGGCTGTTTTTGCCCCGTTTGTACAGGAGTTCGTCCCGTTTAAAGTTGCACTGTTGCATTTTACCATATTTAAGTTGGAGACCGGAAAGGTAAGATGAATGTAATAATCGTAGGCATAGGTATTTACATCCAACGTATTAATGCCATTGCCGGCATTCCAGGTAACGGTCCCCGGACCCGTGGTGGAAGGGATTAAATTGGCGCCGGAGGTTGGCCAACCGGTATGAACGCCTGCGACCGTAGCCCCGGCAGGGAGGTTATCCGTAACAGATGCTCCGGTGACATTGACACACCCGCCATTTGTAAGTCGAATATGATAGTAAACGTCAACCGTACTTCCGCAAATTGAAACGGTATATGGGAATGGATTCCCGCTGTTGTAGCCATAATACCACTGGTAGTTGCTATTGGCAATATATTTTGTAATTGTCCACCCTTCAGTGGCAACTGCGGTAATTGTCAGCGGAGTACTTAACACCGGCACCGGATGTTCTGTGGTCGAAATCTTTGCCGTCAGGGTACCATTGGTGCCATTGCAGGTCGTCCCCGGTTTAAACCTGACCTGGTAACTTACGCTGTTCGCACTCGTAGGCTGGTTCCCCAAATTGAAAGTTAAGGTGGTGGTTGTACCTAAAGTTGTCGGTGTTCCCCCACCGTAGCTGCAGATATCAAAGACATTATTTGGAAATGTACATACGACAGTAGTTCCTGTTGCTGCAATATTGCTGATCGAATATTGAACTGTAATCGTATAGCAGACTCCGCAACTGTTGCCTGGATTGCCACTTTGGCTTTGACTGATTCCCAAAGTCTGGACTTGTGCCGAAGCATTCAATAAAAGAAAGAAAGCGGCACAAACTGCGAAAATATATTTTAGATTTTTCATCGTGGTTCTTTTTAAGGTTTTTACCATTTCATTTTTTGGGACAACCGGTAATTGTATAGGTATAACAATCTAAAGCATTGCATACTGTACAATCCTCAAAAGTGATGATATAGCGGATACAGAAATTTATCGTCGCATTGCAACAACTAACCAAAGGGGGAATGCTTAAAGAAAATTTAAGCGGAATTCCAGGGCTTATGTCGACATTTCCCAAGGCATCAAATCCGGCAGAATGGCCGGCAATTACACCACCCGTGAAGTTCGTATTCGAAGTAGCTGCCGACATGAAATTGCCGAAAGTATTGCTTGATTTGTTACACACGAGGCAATTTACATCATCGGGCTTCATATCAAAATAGACCAGATCAGCCTTTATTCGTTTAACCTTTTTAGGCCCTGCTGATAAATTGATGGCAAAAATTAAACCACCGTTTCCGTTATTCTGAATTTCACCCGCTAAAACCGAAGATATTTTCACCTGATCACAGGCGCTGCAAGGGCATTGGGGGTATTTAAGACTGTCAATTTCATTTCGGGCATTCCGGTTGGGCTTATCTTTTAACGGATCATCCACTAAACCATAGAAAGTAAACTGAACCGGGGTATTTGTGGGAGTCGAGTAATCGAACTGGAAATTATGAATGGAGTTCGGTGCCAGTGACGCAGGTGTAGATAAAGAAGCAGGTGCCGGTGTAATATTGCTGATGGTTCCGGAACTGGCATCGAGGATGTCATTCATGGTTAGTGCACCATTGTAGGTTCCCGATTTCAGACGGATATTATTGCGTAGGTTTAATTCAGTTCCCGGATTCGGATTCGCAGGATAACCGGCAAACGACTGGAGGTCATTTAGTAATACATTGTCAACGCTCGAATTCTGATTCTCGTAATGGGCCCAGATGTGATAATTGAACTGACCATTGGTTTTTGGAAGACAAGTAGCTGAATCAATCTTAAATTCAGTATTGGCTCCTCCCATCGTCATCAGAGCCGGAGGAGTTAATCCGTTTGATGGATTGTCCAGATTAAAAGCCATCAATTCAGTGGTTCCATTATTCCCGCCCACAGGTTTCTCATCTTTAGCTAAAGCCTGTATATTCCAGACAAAATCACAGAGATAAGGGGGCTTGCAAGGACCTGTAATTAAATTGCTCACCACAATTTGTGTCAGATTATCAACGTCTTTGGTCAGGATGGGCTGATTTGCCTTCATTGCCTGGGTACCCACCTGTCCCTTCATCAATTGCCACACCTTTAACCGGTATATCAACGGTTCCCGGGGTTTGGGAACAACAGGTGTCCAGCGAAACGTCACCGGCATTCCGGCGCTTGCCAAAGGAATTTTAGAATCGTTGGCGGGAAGAAGCGCCTGTGGTGGCTGGTAAGCCTGGTTATCCGTGCCCTGAATGGTAAACGGTTTGCACTTCTCTTCACTTAATGGGGAGACTCCGGTAGTCCCGTAACCAAAAAACTGAACGCATATTTCATAATCACCCGGAGTTAGTAAGCATTCCTTCCCTAAAAAGGATACTGCATTTTTACCACTCCATACTTTTGTAGGCAAATTGAATTCCGAGGAAGGAGCAGAACTCCTGGTAAAAGAGCCACAAACTTTATTACCTCCCTTTTTGATGGTTACCAGCAATTTGCTTTCCATTACCATGGGATCAATCCGTCCGTTCTGCCCCTTTGAATTGGCAGTGATGACCAATAATGAGGTTCCTGATCCCCAATTGGTAATGTTAGCATCCGGATTCGAGGGAAGGGTTATATTGATAGCGTTGATAGGGTAATTTTGCGCAAACATTTGCATTGAAATTACCATCAATAAAAAGGTGAGGAATCGTTTCATTGTTTGCTGTTTTTTAAAATTAGTAAGTTGTCACAGTTTGGGTCATGAAATATTGGAGATAAAGACCCTGGTTTAGAATAGAAACAAATAACCTTCAGATTGGTTCACAAATAATTCTGTGGCTGATAGATCCGGGGAAATGTATAAAATTTCCATTAGGAAAATCCGGAGGTAGAACCAGGATTTCAGGACCATTGGTTTGTCCCGGCCGGGCGATGTCATTAAGTCAAGCAAAAACTCCGCAGGAGTAGCCGGTAAAATAACATCTGGTTTTAACCGGAGATTAAGCGTGAATCAGACTAACGGTGCGGCGCACCTTAACCTTAAAAAGCCTGGTAACGGCGCAAGTATGGTAAAAAAATCAAAATGATCCTTAAGCCGCTTTGTGACGACAGGGTGAATTATGAATTTTAGCAATAAGCGGCAATCATCGCTATGATCTCAGGCTAGCCGCCGGCAGCTGAGTGCCAGTCCCCAGTCTGCCGCTCAGGATAATTTCCAATACCCCTGCATTTTGATATGGAACTTTAATCCTTCTGGTCAGAGATTTTTAGTTTGGCAAATTTGAGAAGAAGGTTCTTCTCGCCGGCATTCGGGAAAAAGACTTTGGCTTTGAGATCGGGCAGTTTACCCTCAACGCTCAGTACTTTTCCTCTTCCGAAACGCTCATGTTCCACCATCATTCCGGTCCTGATTGTTTCGGGATTGTCGCCCTGAAAAGGCTGGGAACCTGAAGGCAAAACACTCTTTGAGATTTGTATCCGTTGTCCGGGAAGCTCAGCTTTACGTGGTGGCTGGTAACGTGACTCCTCCCGTTGAAGGTGACTGTTGCTCTTATCTGCCATAAGTTCCTGGTTCCGGAATTGTGGAATTGAACGGCTGTTTCGGATGTCAAGAAACTGATGATCAATTTCACCTATAAACCGGCTTGGATTGCAAAACTCGGGTTTTCCCCAGCGAAACCGCTGCTGGGCAAATGACAGCCATGCCTGATTTTCGGACCGTGTGAGTGCCACATAAAAAAGCCTTCTCTCCTCTTCGAGTTCGGACAAAGTAAGCGTACCCGAAAATCCGGATGGAAAAAGGTTTTCTTCGAGCCCTACAATAAAAACATTTTTAAACTCAAGCCCTTTCGAAGAGTGAACTGTCATCAGCGTTACCTTATCGGCATTTACATCTTTATCGGTATCCTGGTCGGTCAGTAAGGCCACATCTTCCATAAATACCTGTAACCCGTTAGGTCTCCCCTCTTCATTGGCAGTGAGCGAAAAATCCCTGATCGCATTGAGTAATTCCTGTGTATTTTCATAACGGCTCAGGTTTTCAGGTGATTTATCCTGATAAAGTTCGGTAAGAATCCCTGATTCGGAAGCGATCCTGTTTGCCAATTCAAAGGCATCAGTTGTCGCAAATTGATCAGAATATTTATTGATTAGCTGGGTGAACACGGCGATCTTCCGGATTGAACCGGCATTTAAACCGGCCAGCAGCATCTTTTCGGGGTAGTTGGCCACTTCAAATATACTACATCCTGAAGCAGCAGCCGACTCCTCAAGCCGGTTAAGCGTAGTTGCACCGATTCCCCTGGCAGGATAATTGATAATCCGCTTAAACGATTCGTCATCCCTGTTATTGATGATTAACCGAAAATAAGAGAGAATATCCTTGATCTCCTTCCGCTGATAAAATGATAAACCTCCATAAATTTTATAGGGGATATTTCGTTTCCGGAGAATCTCCTCAAATACGCGCGACTGAGCATTAGTGCGGTAAAGGATGGCAAAGTCCGAATAGTTTTCCCTCTCCTTCATCCGATGATCAAAAATCTCATTGGCTACCAGGTATCCCTCTTCATGTTCATTCATTGCCGAAAGAACCTTGATCCTGTCGCCAACAGCGTTTTCACTGAAAACAGTCTTTTGCAACTGATGTTTATTTTTAGCAATCAAGCTGTTGGCAGCATCAACAATAACCTGGGTTGAGCGGTAATTCTGTTCAAGTTTGTAGGTGCTGTATCCCGGATAATCGTTTTTAAAATTGAGGATATTTTCGATCCTGGCGCCCCTGAAAGAGTAAATACTTTGTGCATCATCCCCAACCACACAGATGTTATGATGCTGTTCTGCAAGCCGTTTCACGATCAGGTATTGGGAAAAGTTGGTGTCCTGGTACTCATCAACCAGGATGTACCGGAACATTTGCTGATATTTCGCCAGAATTTCAGGGTGATTTTTAAAAAGGATGTTGGTAATCATCAATAAGTCATCGAAATCCATGGCCCCTGCATTTTTGCACCGCTTCGTATATTCGAGATAAATCTCCGCTGTTTTGGGAATTCGGGCCGCCTGATCGGCCTCCCTTTGGGCCACATTCTGATGATAGGCAACCGCAGTGACCAGGTTATTCTTAGCGGTTGAAATCCGGTTCAGAATTACTCCAGGTTTGTAGGTATTATCCTCAAGATTAAGACTTTTAATGATTGCTTTGATCAGACTTTTGGAATCTTGAGTGTCATAGATGGTAAACGTATTTGGATAGCCAATAATTTCAGATTCGACCCTCAAAATCCGGGAGAATACCGAATGAAAAGTGCCCATCCACAAATACCTTGAAATGGCGCTTCCCACTTCTGTTTCAATTCTGGCTTTCATCTCGCGCGCAGCCTTATTTGTAAAAGTCAAAGCGAGAATGGAAGATGGAGAAACGCTGTTTCGAAGCAGGTGGGCAATTCGATAGGTAAGAACTCTGGTCTTACCGGAACCGGCGCCGGCAATCACAAGTGAAGCTCCCTCAGTATTAATCACAGCCTCGCGTTGCGCGCTGTTCAAACTCTCAAGATAATTTGACAAAATTCTGTATATTAATTATTTAGCACAAATACAAACAACCTTATGTCATGCATTTTGCAAATTTAAACAAATATTTCTATTAGGATTTAATATTCCGCGGAGACGCACAGCTGTAGAAACGCACAGCAATAGAGACGCACAACTGTGCATCTCTACAGAATATTATGTTGCAACGAAATGTCCTGGCATCCGGAATTTAATAATACCAAAATTTATCTTTATCCATTCCCGAATAATTTTGTAATATTGTACATCAATAACTGCAAATGACGATCAATGGAATATGTTCGAATGACCTGGAAAATTTTAATAGGGATAATCCTTATGTTCCCTATGGAATTTGCATATGGTCAGTCACTCACTTCCACATCTGCCTCATTCACTGAGTCAACGGCCTATCCTGTATTCAACGGCAAGGATTTCATCTATTATTTCTGCGGGCAACAAGGACAACAGAATGGCTCATTAACCGCATCTTCTTCCGGAGGAACAGTTACGTTTAGCTGGGAAAAGTATACCATCGCCTCAGGCTCATTCAGCTATTTCTCCAATGAAACCGGTTCAAAATCAAATCTGACCGGTCTTAGAGATGGTTGTTACCGGGTTAGTTTTACCGATAACGGGGTTAACTATCAATTCAGGGCGTGGATCATCAATGGGTGGATTTCCGCCACTGCATCCATTACAAATTCCAATTGTCAGTCTTTTAATTTGCAGGGAAGTGCTTCAGGTGGGTCCTATATTTATGCTGACTTATCAACCAATCAGCTAATTACAATCAATCCAGGGTTTAAATATATCTGGACAAGCAATAACCTGCCGGTTTCAACGCTTCAAAATCCGGTAATTTATCAGCCACCCACAAAAAATACCATCTACCAGCTTCAGGTTACTGACCGTGCCGGATGTACCGAAAGCAGTCAGGTTACCTATCAATCGATCGTGGCAAAGGCGAATTTCACCTGGACAACCACCCAACCCGGGGAAACCAATTATTCGCTTCCCGAAGCGCCTTTAACAGTCAACTTTGTCAACTCATCGGAAAACGCTGATCCGGATAAATATGAATGGTTTTTTTTCAAGGACCATGCGGTAATCGTAAAAGAGGGTGCCGGTGGGGCAAAAGTAGACTCTATCATGTCGCAAAGCACTGCGGCAAATCCGGTTTATACGTATGAAAGTTCAGGAAGTTATATTGTAAAACTGGTTGCTGCCAAACAGAGTACCGGGTACACCTGCCGCGACACCTTTTATCTGAAAGATCCAATCGTCATAGATACTTCATTGGTAAAGGTTGCTCCGGCTTTCACCCCAAACGGGGATGGGATAAACGATGTTTTGACCATCAAAACCCGGTCATTGGAATCACTTGATTTTATTGTATTTAACCGATGGGGACGTATGGTTCACCATTATAATAAGAGTGGTTTTATTCCTGAAAATTCTGTTTTGGCAGCGTGGGATGGCAAAATTAATGGCAAACTGGCTTCCCCAGGAGTTTATTTCTATGTGGTTAATGCGCTCGGACGTGACGGAAAGCGACGGCGAAAGAAAGGATTTACAGAATTAGTATATTAAGGGTGTAGACGTAGAAATTTACGTCTATAATGGTTTATTAATAGGTCATTAATAAAAGATGAAGGAAAATATTGAAAAATTTCGTGAATTGCTTGCAGATCAAAACGAATGGCCAATGCTTTATTTTTTTAAGTTTATTGTCCAAAACAATACCGAAAAACTGAATCAGGTCAAGGAACTTTTTGCCGATCCGTCAACAATAACCTACAAAACATCAAGGGACATCAAATTTATCGGCCTCTCCTGCAAACAATGGATGCCGGATACGGAATCAATTATTGCCATCTACCAAAAAGCAAGCGAAGTAGATGGACTTATCGCACTTTAAAATTTAAATAGCATGAAGGAATTTCTGACTAAATACCGGCTCACCATCATATTCTGCATTATAGGTGCCATTGGCGGATTTTTGTACTGGCGTTTTGTGGGTTGTGCCTCAGGTACCTGTCCGATCACTTCCCATTGGTACACGATGGGTGCTTATGGAATTTTAATGGGAGGTCTTGTTGGGGAGATGTTTAGAGTAAAACCTAAATAAATAATTTTTAAATACTTAGATTATATAAAAATTACAATTAAACCTATATTGCCCATGGGACATTAATTTCAATAGAAAAACGAGTCTTAGAAATACAATTGTCCTTTAGGGCATTAACAGTTAACCGGTTAATGCCCATCTAGAATTAGTTTGCAATTAAGTGCACCGGAAGCGTGCAACCAGCGGTTGTTCAGATTTCAATCAAGCAATTCCATGCGAAATATTGTTTGCGTAGCGTGAGTAATTTTGTACCGGTCATCCAACCGCTGACCAATTATCCATACGACCTGTTCTCCGTTTGTAATCATCCAGGTATTTTCTTTTTGTGGCAGACTTAACTTCGAGTCGATAAAAAAATCACTCACCTTTTTAAATCCATTCATTCCAAGGGGCTTAAAATAATCCCCCTGCTGCCATTTCCGGATCACCAGAGGGAATTGAAGTTTATCGTGATCGATACATGCTACCAAAGGAGAATCAGGGATTTTAAACGAATCTTTTCGCTTATTCACTCCTATTTTAAGGTGAACAGGAGAAAGCAACTCCTCTTTGCCCTCTTCAAGATAAAAGTATTTCCTGTTTTGGTGAAGTACAGGAGTAAGAATTAATAATTCACGATCATGCACAATCCGGTGGGTCTGTGAGATAAACTGTTTTCCGGAGATACCATCCAAAGAGGCAATAATATCACTAACAACCAAACTATTGAATCCATAAGGTTTCAAAAATTCAAAAAGGTAAGTGGACACCGGATCGAACAATTTCAATTCAGCAATTGAGATCATAAACTCATTCCCCTTCCGGACAGACACCTGTTCCCAGGCCTGCAGGATTGCCTTATCACAGATTTTAGACACATCCTCGAGGTAGCTCATGGTACGGATCATACCATCCCGAAAGCTCGGATTTAAAGTCTCCATCACCGGCAATAAGGTATGCCTGATTTTATTCCGCTGATAATCAAGGCTCTGATTCGATGAATCCTCCTGGAAATCCAGAAAATTTTTATGCCTGTATTTTTCAATCTCTTCTCTGGAAGCAAATAACAATGGTCTGACAATTTTCCCATTGATGGGGCGCATTCCGGTTAAGCCGGATAATCCGGTACCTCTGGCCAGATTTAGAAAGAAGGTTTCAAGCTGGTCATCACGATGGTGTGCCACAGCAATATAATCAAGATGGTGTTTGGCACGAATCGATTCGAACCATTGATAACGTAATTCACGGGCAGCCATTTCGACGGAGATTTTGTTTTCGTGCGCATATTCGTTGGTATCAAACGACGTTTTGTAAAGCGGAACATCATATTTCCTGGCCAGGTCGAACACCAGCTTTTCATCTCCGTCCGATTCCTTTCCTCTCAGCTGGAAATTGCAATGCCCGATAGCCACTGAATATCCTGTTTTATCCAGCAGGTCCAGTAAAACAACAGAATCGATCCCGCCACTTACCCCCACAAGGATGCTATCAGTCTGATTAAAAAGGTGGTTCTCTTTAATATAGTTTATAAATTGCTGAATCATCGTCCATTATTTTAGGCTAAAGATATTAAAATGAGCGGGAGAAATCAATTGTAATTTTTGCGATTATATTCAGAGACTGTTTAAAATTATATTTAGTCTTTTTTTGCCCATGGGCATTAATCTCAATAGACAAACAAACATCCAAATGACTATTATCCGTTAGAACATTAACTGATCCCTGGTTAATTCCTACGGGAAATTTGTATTCAGAAATAAACCATTCTATGGGTATTGATCTCCCATGGAGAATTTTAAACAGGTTCTCAGGAGATTAAACGTTTTATATTAAATTACAGGCTCGCCGCCAATTGCCAAAAGCCAGCTGCCAGTACCTCCAGGAACTCATTCAGACCGGAATCTTCCTGATTAACAGTTCAAAAAACTGTGATTTAATCTGCCGGCTGGCCATTGCCTGTTTGATGGGCGGAAGTTTGAGAAGAACCCCCAGGACCGCAGCCAAAGCCCTGTGACTGAATAACACCCGGTTATCAAAGATAAGGTGTTGCAACTTACCACGTTCTACAGCCATCACAACTGCTTTGTGTACGCCATTCAACGGGGTTAGTACCCGCTTTGCACGCGATTTGAGTAAAATACTTTTTGAGGAACAGGTCCGGACACAAACTCCGCATCCCAAACACCGTTCCTCATTAAGAACTGCTTTTTTAAGATTCAAATGGTGAGGATCATTGGCCGAAACAAGGGTCATCGCCTCAACCGGACAAACATTCACACATTTGCTGCAGCCATTGCACTGCTGATCATTAATTACTGGTATAAAATTGGTAGTATGGACAGGATTTAAAATGGCAAATCGCCGTGCGGCAATCATTGCCTCACAACAACAACCACAGCAATTGCAGATGAAATTTACCTCCTCCCTCACATTTTCCCCAAACTGCACTAAATTGTTATCATAAGCCTCCTGAAGCAAATCCATACACTCAATACGATCAATCCGCCGGGCATGACCGTGTTTGGTCAACGAGGCCGCAGTCGTATTAAAGGTCATGCAAATTTCCATAGGAGCCTTACACGCTCGACCCATATGTTCCATTTTATGACGGCAATAGCAGAGGCCAACTCCGATATGATTAGCTGTTTTGATCACTTCGGTGGCGCGCTCGTAGTCAAGAACATGCAAATTATTTTCTGATGATAGGACCTGTTCGTTCACAAATACCCTTCCAAGCTGAGTATCCCCTCTTGTAAAAAGCTCACGGATAAAGTCCTCTTCAACATTCAGGTATTGGTAAAACAGTTCGCCCAGTGCCTTCTGATCAATATCGGGTCGTATACGCATCATCGAAAATTCAAAGAAACCAGCCATTGGCGGGGGAAGGACATATTCCTGTTCCCCATTTTGTTCAATATCAACCAACAAAGCTTTTCCGGCAAGGGTGTCAAGAATTTTACACGTTGAGGTAAGATCTAATTTCCATATCCTGCTGGCTTTCTCAGCAGTAAAAGGCCTTATGGGTAAAAGGGAAACAAGTTGGGCTTCCCTGTCACTGAAAAGCACTTTAAGAATCTTGTTAAGCAGTTCAGATGGGGGAGCTCCCTGCGGAAAGCGGTTAAGTCGTTCGACAAGATCCGAATAAGAAGTTTTAAGGGTTTGGTGAGCCATAAAACAGGAATTTTGATCAGTTTACAGTGTAAAATTACCAAATAGTATTGGAGTTTTAAAATATTCAAGTTCCAAATGATCATATTTTAATTTCAGTAACTTTGTTCGTCAAATTCCAAAACTAATCCCGATGCCTCAATCAAAACAGATAAATTCCCTGCTGACCCATATAATCCAAAAACTGGACCTTCGACCGCATCCTGAAGGTGGATTTTTAAAAGAAACCTACCGATGTAGTGAACGAATCAAATCCGATAGCCTTGATAACAGGTATCTGGGAGAAAGGAGTTACTCCACCTGTATCTATTTCTTACTCACTTCAGATACTTTCTCAGCATTTCACCGGATCCATCAGGATGAAATCTGGCATTTCTACTCAGGTTCTCCAATCTACATTCACACAATAACAAATGAAGGTATTTATTCCAAATCCACGATTGGGTGTCATATTGAGCGTGGAGAAATTCCGCAGTTCGTCGTTACCGGCGGCACTTGGTTCGGGGCAACCCTGGTCAATGATAATGACTACGCCCTCGTTGGTTGCACTGTTGCGCCAGGATTCGACTTTCAAGATTTCGAGCTGGCAGTACGAAGTGAATTAATCGTCTGCTTTCCTCAGTATAAGGATATTATTACCAGGTTAACAAGGAGATGACAAATTTATGATAACTTATTAATCAGGTATTTACCTGTGTATGATTCTTCACATTTTAAAAGTTCATCGGGTGTCCCTTCGAACACCTTATAACCTCCCGAATCGCCACCTTCTGGACCCAAATCAATAATCCAGTCGGCCACCTTGATCACCTCCATATTGTGTTCAATAATCAGCACTGAATGTCCTCTCGATATCAGCGCATTAATGGCATCGAGCAATTTACGGATGTCGTGAAAATGTAGTCCGGTGGTTGGTTCATCAAAAATAAAGAGTGTAGGTGAGTCCTTCTCTTTAGCCAGAAATGAGGCTAGTTTAATGCGCTGACTCTCCCCTCCCGAAAGCGTGCTTGAGGATTGTCCCAGCTTAACATAACCAAGACCAACGTCTTGCAATGGGAGCAGTTTTTTCGCAATTTTTTTCCCTTCGTGCCTATCTTTTTCAGAAAAAAACGTAATTGCTTCGTCAACGGTCATTTCAAGGATATCAAAAATATTCTTTTCCTTGAATTTTACATCCAGTACATCCGGCTTAAACCGTTTTCCGTTACAGCTTTCACAGGTGAGATGGATATCAGCCATAAATTGCATCTCGACCTTTATTTCCCCTTCGCCCTGGCACTCCTCACACCTGCCTCCGTCTATATTAAAAGAGAAATGGGAAGCTGTAAATCCATTAATTTTTGACGCCTGTTGTTCTGCATACAGCTTTCTGATATCATCGTACGTCTTAAGATATGTCACTGGATTTGACCTGGAGGATTTTCCGATTGGATTCTGGTCGACAAATTCCACGGCAGTAATCAACGATAAATCTCCCTGCATACGGGTATGGTCGCCGGTTTTTTCACCATAACCTCCAAGATGCTTCGATAGGGCCGGGTAAAGAATCTTCCGGACCAGAGAGGACTTTCCTGAACCGCTCACTCCTGTAACTACGGTCAATGTATTCAGGGGAAACCGGACATCAATCCCCTTCAGGTTGTTTTCCCTGGCTCCGGTAATCTCAATAAAATTATTCCATTTCCTTCGAACTGACGGTATTGAAATCTTTTCTGTGCCGTTTAAATATTTAGCTGTGAGACTTATATTATTAAATGCCAGCTCTTTATGTGAGCCTTGGAAAACTACTTCTCCCCCATTTCTTCCGGCAAGGGGCCCGATATCAATAACCATATCGGCATCCCGGATGATCTCTTCGTCATGTTCGACAATGATCACACTGTTACCAAGTTGCTGCAACTTTCGTAAAACTTTGATCAGTCGGATTGTATCACGAGAGTGCAGCCCAATTGAAGGTTCATCCAGGATATACATCGAACCGACCAGGCTGCTTCCCAGAGAGGTTGCCAGGTTTATCCGTTGCGATTCACCGCCTGACAAAGATGAGGAAAGCCTGTTGAGTGTGAGATATCCCAAACCGACATCACATAGAAATTCGATTCTGTTCCTGATCTCAATCAGGAGCCTGTCAGAGACAATCTTATCATGTTCAGTTAATTGCAGGTTATTGAAAAACAAACCAAGCTGATCTACAGGCTGGTTAACCAACTCAGAAACAGCTTTTCCACCTATTCGGACGTAAGATGCTTCCTTCTTCAGACGGGTACCTTCGCATTCAGGACAGGTTGTTTTACCTCGGTAGCGAGATAGCATTACCCTGTATTGTATTTTGTAAGCCTGCTCTTCAACACTTTTAAAGAAACTGTTTAATCCTTCGAAATATTGATTCCCGGTCCATAACAACCGCTTTTGTTCCATGGTTAGATCAAAATAGGGAGTGTGAATAGGAAAACTAAAGCGATCTGAATTCATGATCAACTGTTCTTTCCATTCCCCCATCTTCTCCCCCTTCCAGCATACAATTGCCTCATTATAAATCGAAAGTGATTTGTTGGGAATCACCAGATCCTCGTCAATACCGATTGTTTTTCCGTATCCTTCGCAAACAGGGCAGGCTCCTATGGGATTATTGAAACTAAACGTATGAAGGGTGGGCTCTTCAAATACAATTCCATCAGCCTCAAACCGGTTTGAAAAGCTGAGTAATGATGTTTCATCCGAGGTGGTCATCCGGACCAGGCAATCACCTTTCCCTTCGTAAAATGCCGTTTGAATAGAGTCGGCTGCACGGCTGAGCAAATCTTCATCATTGGAAACTGAAAACCGGTCAATCACAATGTTTATCTCTTTGATCTTCTTCCGGGTTGAAAGTTCACCTTCGAGATCTGCAATTCGTGTAACTGTTCCATCTAGCTCGAGGCGCGTAAACCCTTGTTGTTGAAGTAAATCTGCCTCCTGCGCTAATGTTCTTCCTTTTTTTGTCTGAAATGGGGCAAGCAGAATCACTTTTGTCCCTTCAGGGCTTGAAAAAATAGCATTCACAACATCGCTCACCTCGTGGCGGACTACCTCTTTCCCGGAAACCGGGGAATAAGTTCTGCCAATTCTGGCATAAAGCAATTTGATATAATCGTAAATTTCAGTAGAAGTTCCTACTGTTGAGCGGGGGTTGCGCGTATTAACCTTTTGTTCGATGGCAATGGCCGGAGGAATCCCTTTGATATAATCGACATCAGGCTTGTCCATCCTACCCAAAAACTGTCGCGCATACGAGGAGAGGCTCTCTACATACCGGCGTTGACCTTCAGCAAAAAGCGTGTCAAAAGCCAAGGATGATTTTCCCGATCCCGAGAGACCGGTAATCACAATCATTTTATTCCTGGGAATCTGAAGATCGATATTTTTCAGATTGTGAACCC
>Ga0118677_10005785_pt1 | contig 21406 bp, 18 predicted proteins | sample AliMusrvi5mmetaG_FD_86154 | JGI IMG/M metagenome (GOLD analysis project Ga0118677, IMG submission 86154)
CTGTCCTCTATGCGGGTGGCGGGATCCTCACGTCGCGTGCCTCAGAGGCGCTCATCAAGCTGGCTGAGGCCACTGGCGCACCGGTGGTCACCACGTTGATGGCGAGGGGTGCGATCCCGGACAGCCACGAGCTGTGCATCGGGATGCCGGGCATGCACGGGAACTACACCGCGATCACCGCCATGCAGGAGGCCGATCTCCTGGTGTCGCTCGGTGCTCGCTTCGATGACCGGGTGACTGGCCAGCTCTCTTCGTTCGCGCCAAAGGCCAAGATCATCCACGTCGACATCGATCCCGCTGAGCTCGGCAAGGTCCGGCACGCGGATGTCGGAATCGCCGGCGATGCGCGTCGCGTGATCGAGGCGCTGACGTCCGCGGTCGAGGAGCGCCAGCTCGAGGACCTCGCTCCTTGGTGGAGCCAGCTGCACGCGTGGCAGGAGCGCTACCCGCTGACCTACGACCCTCAGGAGCCCGGCAAGGGGCTTCGCCCCCAGGCCATCGTCGAGGCCATCGACGCAGCCAGCCCGGCAGGGACGATCGTCGTGGCCGGTGTTGGCCAGCACCAGATGTGGGCTGCGCAGCACTGGAGCTATGAACTTCCCTACACCTGGATCAACTCGGGAGGTGCGGGCACGATGGGCTTCGCTGTCCCAGCTGCGATCGGGGCGAAGGTGGGCATGCCTGAGCGCACGGTCTGGGCGATCGACGGTGACGGCTGCTTCCAGATGACCGCGCAGGAGCTCGTGACCGCTCGCATCGAGGGGATCCCCATCAAGGTGGCGATCCTGAACAACTCCTACCTCGGCATGGTCCGGCAGTGGCAGGAGATGTTCTACGAGGAGCGCTACTCCGAGGTCTATCTCTCGACCGACGTCCCCGACTATGTGATGTGGGCTGAGGCCATGGGCTGCGTCGGCATCAAGGTCGAGACCCCCGAAGAGGTCGGCCCGGCGATCGAGAAGGCCAATGCCATCACCGACCGTCCGGTCGTCATCGACTTCCGGACCGATGCCATGGAGAAGGTCTTCCCGATGGTGCCGGCAGGGGTGTCCAACTCAGAGGTGGTCGTCCACCCGAGCCAGCGAGAGGAGGCCTGATGGCCGCGGAACCGTTCACCGGGAGCACCGAGCACAGCCCGGTCACGCACCACATCTTGTCGGTTCTGGTCGAGAACAAGGCTGGTGTGCTCGCACGGGTCGCCGGCTTGTTCTCGAGGCGAGGCTTCAACATCTCGTCGTTGGCGGTCGCGCCATCAGACGATGACGCCACCTTCAGCCGTATCACGATCGTCGTCGACGCCGAGTCGACACCGATCGCCCAGGTCGTCGGGCAGCTCAACAAGCTGCTCAACGTGGTCGAGATCAGGGACATGGCACCTGCGGAGGCGACCGAGCGCGAGCTGCTGCTCGCCACCGTCACCATCGAGGCTGCAGATCGCGGCCACCTGCTGCAGAACGTGGCGCATGCGGGCGCCTCGATCATCGACTTCTCGTCCGACAAGGTGACCATGTCGCTGTCGGGAACGCCGGCGCACATCACCGCCTTTGAGGCACTGCTCCTCAAGAGCTATCCCTCGACCGAGATCCAGCGGACGGGCCTCGTGGCCCTGCCTAGACTCAATCCTCAGGTCTGAGCCGCACAGCGCTCTGACTCCGATCTTCCAAACACACAAGGAGACCCACAACCATGGCCACCCTCTACTACGAGAAGGACGCCGACAAGTCGCTCATCCGTGGTCGCAAGGTTGCGATCATCGGCTACGGCTCACAGGGGCATGCACACGCGCTGAACCTCTCCGAGTCTGGCGTCGACGTGCGTGTCGGCCTGCGACCGGGCTCGGCGTCGGCGAAGAAGGCCGCAGAGGCCGGACTCAAGGTCGTGGCGCCAGCCGAAGCAGCGGCTGAGGCGGACGTGATCATGATTCTGGTCCCCGACACCGAGCAGAAGCGGGTCTACGACGAGGACATCGCGCCGAACCTCAAGGCTGGGGACATGCTGATGTTCGCCCACGGCTTTAACATCCGCTTCGGCCAGATCGTGCCGCCGGCTGATGTCGACGTGACGATGGTGGCGCCTAAGGGCCCTGGCCACCTGGTTCGTCGGACCTACACCGAGGGCGGCGGCGTGCCGAGCCTTGTGGCTGTCCACCAGGACGCCACCGGCAACGCTCATGCGCTCGCTCTCTCCTACGCCGACGCAAACGGCGGCACCCGGGCGGGAGTGCTCGACACTACGTTCACCGAGGAGACCGAGACAGACCTCTTCGGCGAGCAGGTGGTTCTGTGTGGCGGCGTCACGGCCCTCGTCACGGCTGGCTTCGAGACCCTGGTCGAGGCCGGGTACCAGCCCGAGAGCGCCTACTTCGAGTGCCTCCACGAGCTCAAGCTGATCGTCGACCTCATGTACGAGCAGGGCATCGCCGGCATGCGCTACTCCATCTCTGACACGGCCGAGTACGGCGACTTGACTCGTGGGCCGAGGATCATCAACGAGGCCGTCAAGGCCGAGATGAAGAACGTCCTGACCGAGATCCAGGACGGTCGTTTCGCTGACGAGTGGATTGCCGAGAACAAGAACGGTCGTCCCGAGTATCACCGGCTCCAAGAGGAGGGCAAGGCCCACCAGATCGAGCAGGTGGGCGAGGAGCTTCGCGCGATGATGCCGTTCATCACCGCTGGCAAGACCAGGGTGCAGGACGCCTCGGGCGGCTGAGCCGAGCAACATGTCCTTGACGATGCCCGCCGGATGACCGGCGGGCATCGTCGCGTTCGGGAGCAGCTGCGACCCCACGAGATGCGACGCGGTGCGTGGGGCATGGTGGAATGGTCATGATGTCGCACCCGCCACAGCACGCTGCGCCGGTGGCGAGGCGAACGCCAGAGGGCTGGGTCGGTCTCGTCGCCACGGCTGTCGCCGTCGCGGCGATCGTCCAGGGCGTCTTCTACAGGCTCTGGTTCATCGGGCACATCCCGATCAACTCGGACGAGGCGGTGACCGGGCTCATCGCTCGAGCAGCCCTCCACGGCCACGTCACTGCCTTCTACTGGGGGGCAGAACTACGGCGGCGTCGAACCGTTCCTCGATGCCGTGGCGTTCACGGTCTTCCCGTCCAATGGGGTCACGCTGCACGCGGCGACTGCGATCATCGGGCTCATTGGCGCGTTCCTGCTGTGGCGGTGCGCTCGACAGCTCGTCGCATCGAGGCCGTTGGCGCTCAGCGTCACCGCGGTCGCCGTGCTGTTCCCCACCTCGACGGTGCTCGTCTTGACGCAGGCCTATGGGTTCCGGGCGACCGAGTACGCATTGAGCTTCGGTCTCCTGCTGGCCGCACTGGCGGTGGATCGCCACCCAGAAGGGGCCTGGCGATGGCTTGTCACCGGCCTGGTGGCGGGGCTCGGTTGGTGGTGCTCTCCCGAGATCGTCTACATCGGGATCGCTGCGGGTCTCGTGGTGCTTGCGCCCTGGTGGCAGCAGCGCCTCTGGGCGCAGCGCGGCAGGTCGGCGGCCCTGCTCGTCGGCGGCTTCGCCATCGGCTCGCTGCCGTGGTGGTGGTACTCGTTTCGGACCAGCTTCGACACGCTCCACAGCCACAACGCAGTCGTCACCTCCTATGGCGAACGGTTGAGCGTCTTCTTCTCCCACGTGCTCCCGCAGCTCTTCGGCTTCCAGCAGACGCTCAGCGGCGACGGACTTGGCATCTCGACCACCGGCGTGTCGCACACGCTCGGCGTCGTCGTGATCTGCGTGGTGCCCGTGGCAGCAGCGCTCTCAGCGATCTTGGCAGGCGGCCCTCGCCGTGCCCTCGGCATCGCAGCGCTGGTCTCGCCGTTCGCCTACGCGGCCAGCCCGGTGACCTGGTATTTCGTCGATGGTCGCTACGCGATCTACCTGCTGCCGCTCTACGCGCTGGTGCTCGCCATCGGGCTTGAGCGGCTGGCCTATTGGCGGCGACTCTCGATCTCGAGCGCTGCTCGACGCATCGCCATCTCCTCGGTCGCTGCCATCGTCCTCGCTGGGGTCATGGTGTGGAGTTCCTGGCAGTTCTCTGTATGGTCACGCCTCCACAGCGGGACGTCGGCCACGGTGTTCTCTGGTTTCAGCGCATCGGACGGTGGCGAGGTCCCGATCGCCAACGCACTCGAGCGATCGGGACACACGGTCGGGTGGGCTGGGTACTGGGTCGCCTACCGGTTGGACTACCTGGGTGACGGAGCGCTCTCGTTCTCGCCGCCTCCCAATGAACCGGTGCGAAGCGTGGCGCTCCTCCACACGGCGATGCGATCACCGGACTCGGTGTGGCTCGTCACCGGCCGTGCCGTCCATGGGCAAGGTGTACCTCGGGACCACTCAGCGGCGCCGGGCGGGATCGATTGGGGTGAGCTCAAGCATCGCTTCACGTCGATCGGCGTGACGTGGCGCATCGATCGGGTGGGGTCGGTGCCACACATCAAAGTGATCGACGGCACCAGGGTGGTGCGCCACTTCGGAGGGATCTGGGTGATCATCCCGAGCCGCCGGGTGCTGCCGGCGGAGATCGGGATGACGCCAAGCGCCCCGTGAGGCGCTGCTAGCTGATCGCTCCGACGACGTGCGAGATGGCGCCGCAGAGGGCTGCGACGTCGTCTGGCTCGATCGCAGGGAACATGGCAATCCGCAGCTGGTTCCTCCCGAGCTTGCGGTAGGGCTCCGTGTCGACGATCCCGTTGGCTCTGAGGATCTTCGCGATGAGGGCTGCGTCGATGGCGTCGTCGAAGTCGATGGTGCCGATCACGTGGCTGCGCTTCGCTGGGTCCTCGACGAACGGGCGAGCGAAGCTGCTCGACTCGGCCCAGGTGTAGAGGATCTCGGCTGAACGATCAGAGCGTGATGCGGCGAAGTCGAGGCCCCCGTTCTCGTTCATCCACTCGATCTGGCTCGCCAAGAGGTGGATCGTCGCCAAGGCCGGCGTGTTGTAGGTCTGATCCAGACGTGAGTTGTCCAGCGCGATCTTCAGGTCGAAGAACGCCGGGACCCACCGGTCTGAGGCTGCGATCGACTCGATGCGCTCGACGGCTGCAGGCGAGCACAGCGCCAGCCAGAGCCCACCGTCGGAGGCGAACGACTTCTGTGGGGCGAAGTAGTAGCAGTCGAACTGCTCCGGATCGACCCGAAGGCCGCCTGCTGCGGAGGTGGCGTCGACCGCGACGAGCCCGGCGGCGCCGGACGGTCGGCGGATCTCCATCGCCACCCCGGTTGAGGTCTCGTTGTGGGTGAGGCCGTAGAGATCGATGTCGTCTCGAGCGACCGCTGTCGGGTGGTCGCCGACGTTGGAGGTGATGATCTCAGGGTCGTCGAGGTGCGGTGCCTGTGCCGCGGCGGTACCGAACTTCGACGAGAACTCGCCGAAGCTCAGGTGCTGGCTCTTCCGCTCGATCAGGCCGAAGGTTGCGGCATCCCAGAAGCAGGTCGTGCCGCCGTTGCCGAGCAGCACCTCGTAGCCCTCGGGCAGGTCGAAGAGGTCAGCGAGGCCTGAACGGACTCGCCCCACCATCGACTTGACGGTCTTCTGACGGTGGCTCGTCCCGAGGTAGTGGGGAGCGTCCTGGACCAGCGAGGCGACCTGCTCCGGTCGGACCTTGGAGGGTCCGGCACCGAATCGACCATCGGTGGGGAGCAGCTCGGCGGGGATCTTGATGTCAGCGGCGTCAGTCACATGTGGAATCATGGCACCCATGGAGACCCCTCTGGAACAAGCCGCCCTGAGGCGAGTTTCAGCCCGCCTGGGCTCGCTCGCTCCCTCGGCCACCCTTGCCGTCGATGCGAGGGCGAAGGCGCTCAAGGCATCGGGGGAGAACGTGATCGGCTTCGGTGCGGGAGAACCTGACTTCCCGACACCACCAGCGATCGTGGCAGCGGCGGTGGCGGCGTGCGAGGACCCAGCCAACCATCGCTACACCCCTGCAGGGGGCCTCCCAGAGCTCAAGACGGCGGTGGCGGCAAAGACGCTGCGCGACTCGGGCCTCGAGGTGGACCCGGCACAGGTGCTCATCACCAACGGCGGCAAGCACGCGATCTCAAATGCCTTCGCAGCGCTGCTCGACCCAGGCGACGAGGTCATCGTTCCGGCGCCCTACTGGACCACCTACCCCGAGTCGGCATGGCTCGCTGGTGGCACGCCGGTGGCCATCCCCACCGATGAGTCGACAGGCTTCAAGGTGACCGTCGAGCAGCTCGACGCTGCATGGACGCCCAAGACCAAGATCTTGGTCTTCGTGTCGCCCTCGAACCCGACTGGCGCCGTGTACTCGGCGACAGAGATCGACGCCATCGGCGCCTGGGCCGCTGAGCGGGGGGTGTGGGTCCTGTGCGACGAGATCTACGAGCACCTGACCTACGACGGCGTGACGTTCACCTCGCTGCCAGCCCGGGTGCCCGCCCTTGGCGACCGCTGGGTCGTTGTCAACGGCGTGGCCAAGACCTATGCCATGACCGGCTGGCGGGTGGGCTGGATGATCGGCCCTCCTGACGTGGTTGCGGCCGCGACGAACCTCCAGTCACAGCAGACCTCCAACGTCGCCAACGTCTCGCAGCGAGCAGCGCTTGCGGCGGTGACCGGCGACCTGACCGCAGTCGCAGAGATGCGAACCGCATTCGACCGTCGCCGCATGACGATGACGTCGATGCTCAACGAGATCGACGGTGTGAGCTGCTTGCTGCCCGAAGGTGCGTTCTACTGCTTCCCGAACGTGAGCGGCCTGCTTGGGCGGTCGATCCGTGGCGTCACGCCGACGAGCAGCGCTGAGCTCGCAGAGCTCGCCATCAACGAGGCCAAGGTGGCGGTGGTCCAGGGCGAGGCATTCGGAGCGCCCGGGTATCTCAGGCTCTCCTACGCCCTTGGTGACGACGATCTCGTCGAAGGCGTCGGCCGGTTGCAGTCGCTCTTCGGCGAAGCCGTCTGACGGCCCACCGCTAAGATCACCAGATCCCCCCAACCCCACTAGGAGACCCGTGGCACGTGTCCTCGTCACCGAGAAGATCGCCCAACCGGGCCTTGATGAGCTTGCTGCTGCCGGCCACGAGGTCGACGTCCAGCTTGGGCTGAGCCCAGAGGAGCTCGTCGAGGCGATCAAGGGCGCGCACGCGCTCATCATCCGCTCCGCCACCACCGTCACCTCGGAGGTGCTCGAGGCTGGAACCGACCTGGTGGTCGTCGGGCGCGCCGGCATCGGCCTCGACAACGTCGACGTCGCTCGCGCCACAGAGCTTGGCGTCATGGTGGTCAATGCCCCGCAGTCGAACATCCTCTCCGCCGCGGAGCAGGCGATGGCGCTGCTCCTCGCACAGGCGAGGAACGTTCCCCAGGCGCATGCCGCGCTCGTCAACGGGAAGTGGGAGCGCTCCAAGTGGGAGGGCGTCGAGCTGTACTCCAAGACGCTGGGCGTGATCGGCCTCGGCCGAGTCGGTGCGCTCGTTGCGCAGCGGGCGCTCGCCTTCGGGATGCGGCTTGTGGCCTACGACCCGTTCGTGTCTGAAGATCGGGCTCGACACATGGGCGTCGAGCTGATGAGCCTCGAGGACGTCCTCGCTGTCTCTGACTTCATCTCGATCCACTTGCCGAAGAACAAGGACACGATCGGACTCCTCGACGCGGCCATGCTCAAGAAGGCCAAGCCGGGCATTCGGATCATCAACACGGCACGTGGGGGCATCATCGTCGAAGCCGATCTCGCCGAGGCCATCAAGTCGGGTCACGTCCAGGGCGCCGGCATCGACGTCTTCGACAAGGAGCCCACCACTGAGTCGCCGCTCTTCGAGCTCGACAGCGTGGTGGTGGCGCCCCATCTCGGCGCCTCGACCGCAGAGGCCCAGGACAAGGCGGGCATGACCATCGCAGAGCAGGTGCAGCTGGCGCTCGCTGGCGACTTCGTTCCGTTCGCCGTCAATGTCTCCGCAGGTGATGTCTCAGAGATCGTCCGTCCCTTCATGGGCCTGGCCGAACAGCTGGGCAGGTTCCTCGGCGGGCTCGTCGATGACAACCCTTCAGAGCTCTCGGTGACGTTCAACGGCGAGATCGCTGGCGCTGGGACGAAGATCCTGACCCTCTCGGTGCTCAAGGGATTCTTCGGCGCGACCTCAGATGAGGTCGTCTCCTACGTCAACGCGCCTCAGATCGCTGAGAGTCGTGGCATCGCCATCGAGGAGACCTCGTCAGTCTCGAGCGGCGAGTACGTCAACCTGATCACGCTGCGCTCTGGCGCCCATGAGGTCGTCGGCACGCTGGCGGGTGTCGGAACGCGCGTCGAGCCGAGGGTGGTGAGCGTCGATGGCCACGCTGTCGAGGTGCCACCGTCCGCCAACATGCTCGTGGTGCGCAACGATGATCGTCCAGGGATGATCGGCGTCGTCGGTCAAAGCCTCGGTGCAGCCAACGTCTCGATCTCTTCCATGGCGGTCGGGCCGAGCAACGTCGGTTCGACGGCACTCATGGTCCTCTCGACGGTCGGGCCGGTGCCCGATGCCGTGATGGAAGATCTCCGCTCGAACGAGGGGATCCTCGACCTCCACCGCATCAGCCTCTGAGCGAACGGGGCGGGGTCGAGCCCCGTGAAGGTCAGGCGACCTGTTTGACCGGGACCTCGGGCCAGGTGTCGAGGCTCCCGGCGAGCTCGCCCTCCCCATCGAGTCCTGCAGACGCTGCCGTGCTCGAGCGAAGTCGTGCGATGACGAACGCCACTGCAGCGACGAGGGCGAGGATGATGATGAGCTTGATCGTGCGAGCCATGTACCCATCGTAGCCAGACGACGGTTGACGCACGTTCTCGAACCGCTAGCATTGTCCTCAGTGATGACAACGACCGTCCTCCTGCTTCTCTAGCGGCGAGCGCCACATGCGCTCGCTTGGAACCTCCTGCGCCCTTGTGGCCAGGAGGTTTTTTGTTGGGGCAGCGCAGGTGGCCGTTCGTCGAGGGTGATGCAGAGGTCGAAAGAGGGTGAAGAGATGACCACGAGAACCGGACAGGTGACGGGGGCGATGGCCCACGACCGCTATCGACCGACCGTGCCGCTCGAGCTCCCTGACCGCACATGGCCCGACGCCAAGCTGACGGCGGCGCCCAGGTGGTGCAGCGTCGATCTGCGAGATGGGAACCAGGCGCTCATCGAGCCAATGGATCCGAAGCGCAAGATGGCGATGTTCGAGCTCTTGGTCGAGATGGGCTTCACTGAGATCGAGGTGGGGTTCCCCTCTGCTTCTGAGACTGACCTGGCGTTCGTGCGCCAGATCATCGAGGAGGACCGGATCCCTGAGCACGTGACGATCCAGGTCCTGGTGCAGTGCCGGGAGGACCTCATCAAGAAGACCTATGAGGCGATCCGGGGCGCACGACGAGCGATCGTCCACTTCTACAACTCAACCTCCACCCTCCAGCGGCGCGTGGTGTTCGGCCAGGAGATGGACGGCATCATCGAGATCGCCACGTCGGCCGCACGCCTGTGCCGTGAGCTCGAAGCGACGATCCCTGAGACCGAGGTCTTCTACGAGTACTCGCCTGAGAGCTTCACCGGGACCGAGCCCGCCAACGCGGTGGCGATCTGCGAAGCGGTGATGGATGTGATCGAGCCCACCCCGGCGCGACCTTTGATCTTGAACCTGCCTGGCACCGTGGAGCACTTCACGCCGAACCTGTACGCCGACGTGATCGAGTGGTTCGGTCGCACGATCTCGAACCGGGAGTCGGTGATCATCTCGCTCCACCCGCACAACGATCGCGGCACAGCGGTGGCCGCAGCCGAGCTCGGGGTCCTGGCTGGTGCGGATCGCGTCGAGGGAACGCTCTTCGGCAACGGTGAGCGGACTGGCAACGTCGATATCGTGACCTTGGCGCTGAACCTGTTCTCCCAGGGGGTCGATCCCGAGCTCGACGTGACCGACATCGAGAAGGTCCGACATGTGGCTGAGTACGCCACCCGTATGGAGGTGCACCCACGCCACCCGTACGCAGGCGATCTCGTGTTCACCGCCTTCTCTGGCTCGCACCAAGACGCCATCAAGAAAGGGATGTCGGCGATCGGCGACGAGTACGAGGTCTGGGAGGTTCCCTATCTGCCCATCGACTCGAAGCATGTGGGCCGGAGCTACGAGGCGATCGTGCGAGTCAACAGCCAATCGGGCAAGGGTGGCGTCGCTTACCTCATGGACACCGAGTACGGACTCGATCTGCCCCGCCGCCTCCAGGTCGAGTTCAGTCGCGCTGTCCAACAGATCACCGACGAGTCGGGCACCGAGATCAAGCCCGATGAGCTCTGGGAGCTCTTCGAGGGGATCTACCTCCCGGCTGATGCGCCGATCCGCCTGCTCTCCACCGAGGTGACCACTGGGTCCGGGAAGACCACGGTCTTCGCACAGCTGCTCGTTGACGGTGAGCACGTGACCGTCAAGGGAGAGGGCAACGGCCCCATCAACGCGCTCTTGTCAGGTCTCGCTGAGGAGGTTGGGATCTCGTTCGAGGTGACCGACTACTCGGAGCATGCACTGACCTCTGGTTCGTCGGCATCCGCTGTCGCCTATGTCGAGGCCGAGGATGCTGGCGGTCGCCGGTGGTGGGGCGTGGGGATGGACTCGTCCATCCTGGATGCGTCGCTCAGGGCGGTCATCTCGGCAGCCAACAGAGCACGGTGAGCCAGGTCTCGCTCAGGGACGCCACAGAAGCGGACGTCGAGGCGATCTTCGACCTCGTTCGTCAGCTGGCGGAGTTCGAGGAGATGACCGACAGCTTCGTCGTGACCATCGACGACTTCTCGTCGGAGCTCTTCGGGCCCTCCTCGCCGGCCAGCGTCATCGTGGCGGAGCTCGACGGAGCGATCGTCGGGATTGCGCTCTACTTCTGGACGTTCTCCACCTTCCTCGGACGCAGAGGGGTGTGGCTCGAGGACCTGTTCGTTGTGCCCAGCGCTCGTCGATGCGGCGTGGCGTCGGCGCTGCTGGCAGAGGTGCGCCGTCGGAGCCCCGGGCGGGTCGAGTGGGAGGTGCTCGACTGGAACGAGGGGGCCATCGCGCTCTACGACGGGGTCGGCGGCGTGCCATCGACCGGGTGGACAAAGTACCGCATCAGCCCAGATCGCTGAGCCACATGATCGCCCTACGCTTGGGCCATGGCACGACGACAGGCAACCCAACGAGTCCTCGCAGTCGCTCGAGGAGACGAGCCAGCTGACCTCCTTCTGCGAGGAGGTCGCGTCCTGTCGCCCGTGACGAGGGAGTGGATCACCACAGACCTCGCCATCGCCGACGGCATGGTCGCAGGGTGGGGGACTCGTGAGGCGCATGAGGTGCGTGATGTCGCTGGAGCGGCCGTGGTGCCGGGCTTCGTGGATCCTCACATGCACCTCGAGTCGACGAAGCTGTGGGTCGATGAGTTCGTCGCCACGGTGCTGCCGCTCGGCACGACGGCGGTCGCCGCTGATCCTCATGAGATCGCCAACGTCTTCGGCATCCCGGGTGTCGCGGCGCTCGTTGAGGCGGCGAGTCGCTTGCCGTTCACGTTCGGCATCACCGCGTCGAGCTGCGTGCCCGCGTCACCATTCGAGTCGCCGGGGGCCTTCCTCGACCACGATGATGTCGCGTCGCTGATCGATGACCACGGGGCACTCGGTGTCGCTGAGGTCATGAACTTCCCGGGCGTGATCAGCGGTGATGCTGAGATGCTCGCTCGGATTCGCGCAGCTGGCTCGTCGCGGGTCGACGGGCACGCACCTGGCGTGCTGGGTCGTGCCCTCGATGCCTACCTCGCGGCTGGCGTCGAGTCCGATCACGAGTGCACAGAGCTCGCGGAAGCGGAGGAGAAGCGTGCGAAGGGGATGTGGATCTTCATCCGCCAGGGCTCAGCGAGCCAGAACCTGGTCGATCTGATCCCGACGGTCCTGCGCCATGGGACCACGCACGCAGCGCTGTGCTCAGACGATCGGGAGCCAGACACGCTCATGACTGCTGGGCACCTGAACGACTGCGTGAACCTGGCGATCCTCAACGGTGTCAACGAGATCGATGCGTTGGTCCTCGCCACGTTGAACCCAGCCGAGTACCACGGTCTCCACCACCTCGGGCAGCTCAGCCCGGGCAGCCAGGCCGACGTCCTCATCTTCGACGAGCTGGCGGGTGTTCGGCCCGCCGCGGTCTACCAGGCTGGCCGACTTGTGGCCCTCAACGGAGCGATCGTGCCCGGCGCGGTGCCGGCCGCACCGGCTCCCGCGTGGATGCGCGATTCGGTCACCTTGGCTGAGCCGCCGAGCGCCACAGCACTCGACCTTGACCCGACACCTGGCGCACGCGCGCGGATCATCGGGATCGCTGACGGGTCCTTGACGACGGCGTCGCTGACCGGCGATCCGACGGACCCGGCGTCCGGGGCCGCCCGACTCGCTGTCGTTGAGCGACACCTCTCGACGGGTCGCATCGGCTTGGGGTGGGTGAGTGGCTTCGGCATCGAACATGGTGCCTTTGCGTCGACCGTCGGCCATGACGCGCACAACGTGATGGCGGTGGCTGCTGCTGGACCTAGAGGGCCTCACGCGATGGCGGCTGCGATCGGTCGGCTCCACGAGCTCGGCGGCGGCCAGGTGGTGGTGGACGATGACGGCGTCGTGATCCAAGAGCTTGCCCTGCCCGTCGGTGGGCTGATGAGCGATCAGCCAGCCCCTGTGGTGGCCGAAGGGCTGGAGCGACTTGTCGAGGCAGCGAAGCAGCTCGGGGTGACCATCGCCGCTCCGTTCATGCACCTGAGCTTCCTCGGACTCTCGGTGATCCCGGAGCTGCGCCTGACCGACCAGGGTCTCGTCGATGTCGGAGCCTTCGAGCTCGTCGACGTCGACGTCGACTGATCTGCGCTAGCGGGTGGTCGGCTTGTAGGCCGGTCGCTGGGTCTCGTAGGTCTCGAGCTCGCTCTCGTAGCGAAGGCTCAACCCGATGTCGTCCCAGCCGTTGAGCATCCGGTCCCGGGTGAACGGATCCAGAGGGAAGGTGGCGACCAGACCGATCGCCGGTGCCTCGAGTGTGCCTCGAGCGACGTCGATGGTGACCTCGAGCGACGGGTCGGCCGCAACGGCCTCGAGCAGGGCCCGTCCGACCTCTGGCTCCACGGTGGCGGGGAGCAGCCCCTGCTTCGTGCAGTTGTTGCGGAAGATGTCTGCGAACCGAGGTGAGACGACTGCCTCGAACCCGTAGTCGGTCAGCGCCCACACAGCGTGCTCTCGAGAGGACCCGGTCCCGAAGTTCTCGCCGGCGATCAGGATCGTCGCACCTTGGTAGGCCTCGTCGTTGAGGACGAACGACCGATCATCTCGCCACTCCGAGAAGAGTCCGGCGCCGAAGCCTGTGCGCTCGACTCGCTTGAGCCAGTCGGAGGGGATGATCTGATCGGTGTCCACGTCGGAGCGATCGAGTGGGACGCAGCGTCCGGTGATGACGGTGACGGGCTTCATCGTGGCAGGTCCTCCGGTGTGGCGAAGTGGCCCAGGACAGCAGTAGCTGCGGCGACCGCAGGGGAGACGAGGTGGGTTCGACCGCCCCGGCCCTGTCGGCCTTCGAAGTTCCTGTTGGATGTCGAGGCCGATCGCTCGCCTGGGCTGAGCTTGTCGGGGTTCATGGCAAGGCACATCGAGCAGCCGGGCTCTCGCCATTCGAAGCCCGCTTGGCTGAAGATCACATCGAGGCCCTCGTCCTCGGCCTGCTCCTTGACCCGGTGGGAGCCGGGCACCACCAGTGCCCGAACGCCAGCGGCGACCGTGTGCCCTTCGAGGATCGACGCAGCGAGGCGAAGGTCCTCGATGCGAGAGTTCGTGCAGGACCCGAGGAACACCGTGTCGACGGTGACATCCTTGATCGGCGTACCAGCACGCAGGCCCATGTAGGCCAGGGCGCGCTCAGCGGCTTCGCGCTCGGCGTCGGTGTCGAAGTCATCTGGACCTGGGACGACAGCATCGATTCCGACCACCTGGGCCGGGTTGGTGCCCCAGGTGACGTGCGGCACCAGCGTGGTGGCGTCGATGCGGACCACCTTGTCGAAAGTCGCGCCTTCGTCAGTAGGCAGTGAGCTCCAGTAGGCGACCGCCTGGTCCCACGCATCGGCGTCAGGGGCGTGATCGCGCCCACGGAGGTACTCGAACGTGGTCTCATCAGGGGCGATGAGCCCTGCTCGTGCTCCTGCTTCGATGCTCATGTTGCAGACCGTCATGCGGCCTTCCATCGAAAGGGCTCGGATGGCCGAGCCCCGGTACTCGATCACGTGGCCGATGCCACCGCCGGTCCCGATCTCCCCGATGATGGCCAGCACGATGTCCTTGGCGGTGACGCCGGCGGGGATGTCGCCCTCGACCTCGATGGCCATCGTCTTGGGTGGGTTCTGGGGCAGCGTCTGCGTGGCGAGCACGTGCTCGACCTCACTCGTCCCGATACCGAAGGCGAGCGCGCCGAACGCGCCGTGGGTCGATGTGTGGCTGTCGCCGCACACGATGGTCATGCCTGGCTGGGTCAGACCCTGCTCCGGCCCGATCACGTGCACGATGCCCTGGTTCTTGTTCCCCATGGGGTAGCAGGTGATGCCGAACTCTTCGCAGTTCGCGTTGAGGACAGCCAGCTGGGTGGCGCTGATCGGATCGGCGACCGGCTTGTCGATGTCGGTCGTGGGGACGTTGTGGTCGGCGGTGGCGATGGTCAGCTCTGGATGACGGACCTTGCGACCCTCCAACCGCAGCCCATCGAATGCCTGCGGGGAGGTGACCTCATGGATCAGGTGGAGGTCGATGAAGAGCAGGTCAGGCTCCTCGACTCCTCGGTGGACGACGTGGTCATCCCAGATCTTCTCTGCCAGGGTGCGGGGCGTGCTCACGAGCCAATCCTCACGATCTCGACCGACAAGGTGCCGCCCGGCGCGTCGTAGGCGACGATGTCGCCGACGGCGTGGCCGAGCAGTGCTGCCCCGAGCGGGGCAGACGGTGAAGCGACCGGCAGGTCGCCCTGCCGCTCTTCGATGGAGCCGACGAAGTAGTCCTGCGTGTCGTCCTCGTCGTCTCCCTCATAGCGAAGGGTGACCGTGCACCCCTCGACCACGGTGTCACCGAGCGAAACTTCAGTGATCGTGGCGTTCTTGAGCAGGGCCTCAAGCTGACGGATCCTGGCCTCCATCTTTCCCTGCGAGTCCTTGGCTGCGTGGTAGTCGCCATTCTCGGAGAGGTCGCCGAGCGCACGGGCTGACTCGATGGCCTGCGCGATCTCGATCCGTCCGCGAGTGGTCAGGTCCACGAGCTCGGCGGTGAGCCGGTCGTACGTCTCTTGGGTGAGCTTGGTGGGTCCGTCTGCCATCGTGTTCCTTCGTGGTTCCGGCGTGCACGCCGGGTTCCAAGGGTACCCGCTGGCTAGGGCTGGCTCGTCGCCTTGACCCAGGGCTGGGACTGGGCGAGACTGGTGAGGTGCAGTTCTCGACCCGGGTAGCGATTATTCGATAGGCGCGCTCCACATCTAGCGCGCCCTTGCAACCGTCCACAGTGTGGGCGGTTTTTCATTTCCCGAGGTAGGAACGCTCCGTTGAGCGAAGCACAGCACATCAAGCAGATGACAGGAGGAGACGTGGCAGCAGCGAGCACCCACAAGGTGGCGGTGATCGGCGGCGACGGGATCGGCCCCGAGGTGACCGCCGAGGCCCTCAAGGTGATCAGCGCGGCCGGCGTCACACTGGACACCACTGAGTTCGAGCTCGGCGCCGCCCACTGGAAGGCAACCGGCGAGGCACTCGATGACGCCACGCTCGAGGAGCTCCGGGGCTTTGATGCGATCCTGCTGGGCGCTGTCGGACCGGCGATCGGCGACACGACCATCCCAGCGGGGACCTTGGAGCGAGGACTGCTCCTCAAGATGCGATTCGGTCTCGACCTGTACATCAACCTCCGCCCCTTCACCGGCGTGCCGGGGTCGATCGCCGAAGGAGCCGACTTCGTCGTGATCCGAGAGAACACCGAGGGGACCTACGCCGGAGAGGGCGGCTTCCTTCGCAAGGGCACGCCCCACGAAGTGGCGACGCAGGGGTCGGTCAACACCCGTTTCGGGGTCGAGCGCTGCGTTCGCTACGCCTTCGACCTGGCCGACTCACGTCCGGCGAAGAAGCTCACCTTGGTCCACAAGACCAACGTGCTCACCTTCGCGGGCGAGCTGTGGCAGCGCACGGTCGACGAGGTGTCACCTGAGTACCCCGACGTGTCCGTCGACTACAACCACATCGATGCCGCGTGCATCTACATGGTGGAACAGCCAGGTCGCTACGACGTCATCGTCACCGACAACCTCTTCGGCGACATCCTGACCGACCTGGCGGGAGCGGTTGCCGGGGGGATCGGCTTCGCCGCGTCGGCGAACCTGAATCCGGCACGCACAGGACCGTCGTTCTTCGAGCCCGTCCACGGCGCGGCACACGACATCGCTGGCCAGCAGAAGGCCAACCCACTCGCCGCGATCGCCTCGGGTGCGCTGATGCTCGACTTCCTCGGCGAGGCTGGAGCGGCAGCGAAGATCAAGGACGCCGTGCGCGACCTGTCTATGAACGAAGAGATCACCGGCACCACCGCAGCTCTCGGCGATGCCGTCGCAGGAAGGATCTGAGCCATGCCCATCACCACGACCAAGTCCATCTGGATGGATGGCGACCTCGTCGCATGGGAGGACGCCACCACCCACATCCTCACCCACTCGCTGCACTACGGCATGGGCGTGTTCGAGGGGATCCGTGCCTACCCGACGCCGAACGGCGTCGCCGTGTTCAGGCTCCGAGACCACATGCAGCGCCTGTTGGATTCAGCCAAGATCTTCATGATCGATGTCGACTACGACGTGGATCAGCTCGTCGAGGCGGCCAAGCTTGTCGTGCGCGAGAACGACCTCACCGACGGTTGCTACCTGCGTCCGATCATCTATCTCGGCTACGGAGAGATGGGGCTCAACCCGCTGCCGTGCCCGGTCAACGTCGCGATCGCGGCGTGGCCCTGGGGGACGTACCTCGGCGACGATGGCGTGGCGAACGGCGTGCGGATGAAGATCAGCTCGTGGCGTCGTCATGACCCCAACGCCATGCCGACCGCGGCGAAGGGCACCGGCATGTACATCAACTCCTCCTTGGCCAAGGTGGAGGCGATCAAGGCCGGCTACGACGAGGCCATCATGCTCGCTCCAGATGGCAAGATCGCCGAGTGCACCGGTGAGAACCTCTTCATCGTCAAGGGGAACAAGCTCATCACGCCGCATGTCGCTGACGCCGGCACGCTCGAGGGCATCACCCAGAACACGGTGGAGACCATCGCCGTCGACCTCGGCTACGAGGTGGCCTACGAGTCGCTGATCCGCACCGACCTCTATCTGGCTGACGAGGCCTTCCTGACAGGGACGGCGGCCGAGGTGGTCCCGATCTCCTCGGTCGATGACCGGTTGGTCGGCGACGGCAGGCCTGGGCCGATCACGAAGAAGATCCAGGAGACGTACTTCGGTACCGTCCGAGGCGAGGTCGTCCGCTACGACGCGTGGTTGGACCATGTCTGAGCACGAGCACGGCCACGCCCACGAGCAGGGCCACGCCGCTGACGGGCACACGCATGCTCCAGAGGCGCGCGGTCACTCGATGGCGTCGCACCACTACGACCTGCCCGACCTGCCGGAGAAGGTCGACATCTTCGACACCATCTTGCGCGATGGCTCCCAGCAGGAGGGCCTCTCGCTGACCGTCGAGGACAAGATCAAGGTGGCCGAGCAGCTCGACCACCTTGGTGTGGCCTACATCGAAGGCGGGTGGCCTGGCGCCAACCCGAAGGACACCGAGTTCTTCCGTCGCTTCTCGGACGAGCTCAGGCTCTCGACCTCAACGCTCGTGGCCTTCGGTTCGACGAGGAGGGCTGGTGCGGTCACCGAGAGCGACGAGACGCTCAGGGCCCTGATCGAGGCAGACACCGAGGTGATCTGCATCGTGGCCAAGTCATGGGACCGCCATGTCGCGGAGGCGCTCAAGACGAACTTGGACGAGGCGGTCCGGATGGTCGAGGACTCTGTCAGATTCCTGACTTCGCACGACAAGCGCGTGTTCCTCGACGCCGAGCACTTCTTCGATGGCTACCGGGGGAACCCCGACTTCGCCCTGCGCGTCCTGTTGGCGGCAGAGCAGGCCGGTGCTGAGACGCTCGTGATGTGCGATACGAACGGCGGCTCCTTGCCCGGCGACATCACCGCCACCGTGTCTGAGGTTCGCCGCTCGGTGACGTCGGCGAGCTTCGGTATCCACTGCCACAACGACTCAGGCGTCGCTGTGGCCAACTCCCTCGCAGCTGTAGCGGCCGGCGTGACCCAGGTCCAGGGCTGCATCAACGGTTATGGAGAGCGCTCAGGCAACACCGACCTTGCTGCAGCGATCCCTGATCTCACGCTCAAGCTCAACATCCGCACGCTTCCCCTCGAGCGCTTGGAGCGGCTCACCCCGGTGAGCCACCACATCGCCGAGGTGGTCAACATGGCACAGTCGTCGCAGCAGCCCTACGTGGGCTCGGCGGCGTTCGCCCACAAGGCAGGCCTCCATGCCAGTGCGGTGGCCAAGTCGCCCGACCTCTATGAGCACATCGACTCCGCGCTGGTCGGCAACTCGAACCGAGTCGTCGTCTCGGAGATGGCTGGGCGTGCCACGCTGGCCATCAAGGCAGAGGAGCTCGGTCTGTCGCTCGACTCTGACGAGATCAAGGACGTCCTCGAGGAACTCAAGAGGCTCGAGCACAGCGGCTATCACTTCGAGGTTGCGGACGGGAGCCTGGATCTGCTGCTGCGCCGCGCCACAGGGTGGCGCCCGACGTTCTTCGAGGTCGAGCACTTCGACGTGTCGACCGAGCACTCTGGGACTGGACCGCAAGGACATGCGACCACCACCACCACGGCACGAGTCAGCGTCAAGGTGGGGGAGGAGCAGCGCACCGCAGAGGCCTCAGGCAACGGGCCGGTCAACGCGCTCGACGCAGCCTTGCGGTCGGCCATCGAACCTGACTTCCCACAGCTCGCCGGCATGCACCTGACGGACTACCGAGTTCGCGTACTCGACACGGGGCTCGGGACCGGCGCGGTCACTCGAGTCCTGATCGACTCAGCGAGCTCGGAGCTGACCTGGACGACCATCGGCGTCTCAGAGAACATCATCGAGGCGAGCTGGCAGGCGCTGATCGACTCGATCACCTATGGCCTGGTCCATGCGTCCTGAGAGCCGAGATGCTCTGGCGGAGGCGGTAGGTTCTCAGGCATGACCCAGCCGACGTTCGTCCCGATCACCAACGCCGAGCGGGTCCGCCCGGTCGTGCCGCAGCCGGTCCCAGGCCGGGCGGTGGCCAAGGACGGAGAGGTTCGAGTCCCCAGCCAGCCAACGGGCTCGATGCTTGGTGATCCCGGTCCCGATCAGGGCTACGCGCTGCTGCTGGCGCACCGAATGGCGGATCGTCTGGTCCTTCGCTCGGATGAGGATCGACATGACGTCGAGGTCGGGGCAGCACTGCTCGCCGGCAGGAGGGCCTCGATGTACGGACGTGCCCCGTCGATCTACGACCTCGAGGTCGCGCTCGGCATCTTCGGCTATCTCGGCGAGGCGCCGCAGGACCTCGTGGACTACCGGCGAGGGCTGTTCCAGTCGATCGGGCACAGCTACACCGCGCAGCGAGCTCTCGTCGACTCGGTGCCCGAGAAAACGCTGCGTCTGACGCCAGCCGATGCCGCCACCGCCTCGACCGGGTGGCGCTCAATCCTCGGGGCCTGAGCGCCCTCGATCGCTCTGCACCAGCTGGTGGACTGGTGCACCATACGGCTCGTGCTCGAACGGCGACGAGTCCACTCTCACGCCCTGGCGTGCTGAGCCAGGATGCGAAATGAGACGGACGCACGGCCGTCAAATTGGCCTCGAGCTGCCTTCCTGTAAGGTTCGAGAACACGTTCTCATCTGCGCCAGAGTGCGCTCTGAGCAAGGGGGTCCCCCATGTCGAATCCAGTCATCGTCGAGGCTGTCCGGACGCCGATCGGGCGTCGCAACGGTTGGCTCTCTGGCCTGCATGCAGCTGACCTTCTCGGCGCAGCGCAGGCGGGCGTGATCGAGCGGGCTGGCATCGAGCCGCTCACCGTCGAGCAGGTCATCGGCGGTTGTGTGACCCAGGCAGGCGAGCAGGCGTCCAACGTCACCCGCACCGCCTGGCTCCAGAAGAGCCTCCCCTACGAGACCGCAGCGACCACGATCGACTGTCAGTGCGGCTCCGCCCAGCAGGCGAACCACATGATTAACAACCTGATCGTCGCCGGCGCCATCGACGCAGGCATCGCCTGCGGCGTCGAGGCGATGAGCCGAGTCGGACTCGGGGCGAACGCCTACAACGGCCCTGGACGCTCCAAGCCCGAGAACTTCCCGTGGGACATGCCGGACCAGTTCGGTGCCGCTGAGCGGATCGCAGAGAAGTACGGGATCACCCGCGAGGACGTCGACTGGCTCGGCCTTGTCTCCCAGCAGAAGGCCGCTGTGGCCTGGGAGGAGGGTCGGTTCGACTCGCAGATCATCCCGGTGACCGTTCCTGTCGTCGGTGAGGAAGGTCCGATGGGAGAGCACAGCGGCGAGACTGCGGTGATCACCCGCGATCAGGGCCTGCGTGAGACGACCGCCGAGGGCCTGGCCAACCTGCGCCCAGTGATGGAAGGTGGCATGCACACCGCAGGCAACTCCTCGCAGATCTCCGACGGCGCTGCTGCAGTCCTGTGGATGTCCGAGGAGCGGGCCAAGGCTGAAGGGCTCCGTCCTCGCGCCAGGATCGTCGCCCAGGTCCTCGCGGGTTCCGACCCCTACTACCACCTCGACGGTCCGATCAGGGCGACCGGCATGGTGCTGGACAAGGCTGGCATGACCATGGACGACATCGACCTGTTCGAGGTCAACGAGGCCTTCGCGTCAGTGGTGATGTCTTGGGCCAAGGAGCACAACGCCGACATGGACAAGGTCAACGTCAACGGTGGCGCGATCGCGCTGGGCCACCCGGTGGGTTCCACTGGCGCACGCTTGATCACGACGATCCTCAACGAGCTCGAGCGTCGGGACCTCACCTACGGCCTTGTGTCGATGTGCTGCGGTGGTGCGGTTGCCACGGGGACCATCATCGAGCGCATCTAGCGAGGCGGCGGCGAACGAGGAGAACTGGTGAGCTCGTCGCTGGCAGAGCGGCGGGCGAGCCGAGCGTCGTCGGAGCACTACCGGTGGGTCGTGCTGTCGAACACGACCATCGGGACATTCCTGGCCCTGTTCAACTCGTCGGTCGTCATCATCTCGCTGCCTGCCATCTTTCGGGGCATCGGCGTCCAACCGCTCGATCCGGCCAACATCGGTCTGCTCCTGTGGAC
>Ga0118677_10005787_pt1 | contig 21403 bp, 22 predicted proteins | sample AliMusrvi5mmetaG_FD_86154 | JGI IMG/M metagenome (GOLD analysis project Ga0118677, IMG submission 86154)
ATCTTCAATCGATCCAGAATAACAATCAATTGCTCTTTTGGAATCAAAGTCTCTAGAGAATTAACAATCGTCTTACGCCTTTGCATAAAAGCTTTTTGGATCAGGGCAAATAATCGCCCTTCATCTTCAACCTTTACATCGGGCTTGTGTTTCATATTTAATGAAACAAAACAAGAATCCACCTTTGGTTTTGGATTAAAACACCCTCGAGAAATCTTAAATAGGATCTTCACATCGGCGTGATACTGGACAAAACAAGACAAAGAACCATAATCCTTATTCCCGCTATGTGCGGCCAAACGCTGGGCAAATTCCAATTGAACAGTTAAATAGGCGCGACGAATCTTATGTTTATGAGTAATGATTTTCTCAATGATAGGTGTTGAGATGTAATAAGGGATATTGCCGATAACAACAAGATCATCGGGCAATGATTGCATGTCCCATTTTAAGAAATCGTCTTCAACAACCTCCAAACGTTCTAAATCTTGTTCCTTAAGCACAGATGCCAACCGTCTGTCTTTTTCAACAACAATAAGTTCTTTAACTAAAGGCAGTATCCGATAAGTAAGCGCCCCTTGACCTGGCCCAATCTCGACTACAACATCATTGGCTTGTACATTAGTTGAATCAATAATCTTTTGCTGAATTCGCGTATCCGTTAAGAAATTCTGGCCTAAACTTTTTATAGGACGATGGGGAGTTTTCATGCGAGCTGAAAGGCCAATTTAATAGCGGCAATCATAGAGAGCGGGTCGGCCTTTCCTTGTCCGGCAATATCAAAAGCCGTTCCATGTACTGGAGAGGTACGAACAAATGGCAGACCGGCTGTAAAATTAACTAAATCTTTAAAAAACATGCCCTTAATCGGAGCAAGACCCTGATCATGATACATGGCCACAATACCATCAAAACCTTTATTGTGACAAAAAAACGTATCGGCGGGAAATGGTCCTTCAGCCTTGATTCTTCGCTCTTTGGCTAATTTAATAGCAGGGATAATGTTTTCAATTTCTTCCTTACCTAATAATCCCCCTTCCCCAGCGTGGGGATTAAGCCCTAACACAGCAATGCTTGGGTTTAGAATGCCAAATTTATCTTTTAATGTCTCATGCATTAATTTGATACAAGAGAACACATTTTGTTTAGTAATAAGTCGAGGAACATCCTTTAGTGGAACGTGTCGAGTCACCAAGGACAAACGCAGCTTATCTGTTATGAACATCATATCGAAATTCTTAACATCAAAACTTTCCGCTAAATATTCCGTATGTCCTCGGAAGTCTTTTTTATAATGACTGACAGCTCCTTTAGATAGCGGCGCTGTGACCAAGGCATCAGCCACACCGCCTTTAATGAGTTCTATTGCTTTTTCCAAGAATTTTAGGGAGCCTTCTGCCGGACTACGATAGGGCATATCAATGATGGCACATTTAAGCTTTGGTAACAATCGACTTTCCCCAATAACAATAAAATTTCCAAGTCGAAGAATATCCCGCCTTTGAAGAGCCTTAATAATAACCTCTGGCCCTATCCCGCGAGGATCTCCCATGGTGATGGCAATGGTTTTAATTGCGGATTTCGACATAGGCTTTGCTGCGCAATTTATCTATCCAAGTTTTAAACTTAGACTGAAATTCTTGCGCATAAACTTTGTTATAAATACTATCTTTAACATCAGACAAAGATTGTTTTTGTCCTGGAGAAATGCCGTTGACCTTAAATAAATACACTCCGCCCTCAACTTCAACTGGTTGAGAAAGCTCTCCTTCTTTTAAGCTAAACACTTCTTTTTCAATACTCGGGACCATCTGTCCCTGTTCCAAGGTCCCCACAGAAGCTGACTCAGAGTATTCTTTACTTGTTTTCTCAAAATCTGCGCCAGCAGCTAATTTAGCTCTGGCCTCTTTAATCCGCCTTAAAGCTTCGTCCTTGCCCTTGGCAAAAGAAATATAAATTGAATCGAGATTATATCTTGTTTTACTTTCAAATTCACCTGGATGCTCATTGTAATAACGTGTGACATCCTCGGGATTTACAAAAATATTGTCCTTAACTTCCATATCGACCATATACTTTGACTTTAATTGATTAATAATTTTATTCTTAAGATCAGTCACTGTAAGCCCCTGTGAGTTAATCACAGCAAAAAAGTCATCCTCGGAAGGGTATCGACTTTTAATTTCATTCAATTGCCTCTCAACAACCTCAGGCCTAATTTGCAGACCTTTTGTCTGGGCCGCCCCTAAGATCAATTTATCTTCAATAAGCTGGTTGACCCCTTTGTCTTCATAGGAAGCCATGACATCTTGGATTTCTTGAGGACTTTTATGCTCAATCTTTAACTGCCGATAAATACCGCTGATGTAATCTTTAAGATCTTTGAGAGTTATAACATCATTATTCACAATAGCAATGATGGCATCGTTCAGAGGCCCTGAACCAGCAGCTAGGGTCAATGAGGGACAAAACAAAACAAAAAGTAAACTAAGGACCTTCAGCCAACGATTTTTCATGATTTTTAATCTCCAATTCTTTCTTAAGATGTTCGATGGATTCCTTAAGCATACGACAATACAAATCAAAACCTATGGATGAAATAAATCCGGATTGTTGGGCCCCTAATAAATTTCCAGCCCCCCGAATCTGTAAATCTTCAAAAGCTATGTGAAAACCTGCCCCTAAATCGCTATGTTTCTCAATGGCCTTTAATCTCTGCCGGGATATTTCAGATAAAGCCGCTTTGGCAGGAACAATTAAATATGCCCAGGCCTGAATGTCCAGCCTTCCTACCCTGCCTCTTAATTGATGAAGTTCAGAGAGCCCAAATTTATCCGCGCGATTAACTATTAACGTATTGGCTGATGGAACATCAATTCCAGACTCGACAATCGTCGTACAAACCAAGACATCAATTTTTTGTTGCAAAAATTTTAGCATAATTTCTTCCAACAAACGAGGACTCATTTGTCCATGTGCAATCTCTATCCTAGCCTCTGGAATCAATTGTTTTATACCCGAAGCAATGGTCTGTATATTATCCACCCGGTTATGCAAAAAAAAGACCTGCCCCTTTCGTGCCAGCTCACGTCTAATAGCCTCTTCGATAATGCTCTCATCAAAAGGAATAATCTCTGTCTTTACTGCTAAGCGATTGGTGGGTGGAGTTGAAATCACGGACATATCCCGAGCACCTGAAAGGGCCATATACAAAGTCCGTGGAATAGGTGTAGCCGATAATGTCAGCACATCCGCCAATAATCTAAATTGTTTAAGCTTTTCTTTAGACTTAACTCCAAATCGCTGTTCCTCATCAATAATGACCAGCCCTAAATCTTTAAAATCAATGTCTTTAGATAAAAGGCGGTGTGTGGCTATGATAATATCAACCCTACCTTCTTTAAGTTCCTTAATAATGGCTACCTGCTCCGCCTTTGTTCGAAAACGTGAAAGCATGGCTACCTTGACGGGAAAACCTTCCAGGCGTTTACTAAAATTGTAATAATGCTGTTCCGCCAAAATCGTAGTAGGGACTAAAATAGCGACCTGTTTATTATCCATAACAGCCTTGAAAGCCGCTCGCATGGCCACTTCGGTTTTACCATAACCCACATCCGCGCAAATCAGCCTGTCCATAGGTTTAACAGATTCCATGTCTGCCGTAACCTCAATAGTTGCTTTAAGCTGGTCCGGAGTTTCTTTAAAAGGAAAGGTGGCCTCAAATTCCTTCTGCCAAGAAGTATCTTTGGAAAAGGCAAAACCCGCCAGCTGTGTCCGCAGGGCTTGAATGCGTAAAAGCTCAGCCGCCATCAATTTTAGTTTCTTCTCTATGGCCCTTCGTGTAGCCAGCCATTCTTTACTGCCTAGCTTATGAAGATTAGGAGACTTTTTAGCAAAGGTCACATATTTTTGAACAAGATGAAGGTCATGTTTAGGGACAAAAAGTTTATCTCCATCTTTATATTCAATGACAATATGTTCGCGCTTTTGTTGATTAAGTTCAAATTCCTTAATCCCTAAAAACCGGCCAATCCCATGGTTATTATGGACAACCAGGTCACCTTGTTCGATATCAACAAAGCTATTTAAAGGAATATCTGCGGAAAACACCGATTTTGAAGAAGTTTTAAAGGGAAGGACAATAACTATCTGATGGTTCTCGATAATCTGGCCGGTCGCCATATCAAAACCAGCCATGGAGCGTATAAGATCATTTTCGGTATCAATGCGCAAGGGAATTTCAAAATTGGATGGGAAAACATCAAGAACACCGCCACGTAGGGCAAATTCCCCTTCTTTAAAGACCTTTGTAGCCCTGGTATAGCCAAAACTGACCAAGGAGGCGCAGGTATTGTCAAAATCCAATAATTGACCAATTATAAACTCTAAACTTTTAAACATAATTCAATCTAGCCTAAGATCTGCAACGGTTGTTTACAACGGTTGTTTACAACCGTTGTTGATCCCCTATACCGTTTAAAATCATTTATTGCCAAAATTAATCATTTCATTGCCAAAATACACCTAAATTACAATTGTAAGCAATCAATTCTCTTCGTCTTATAGTTTTCGAAGTTATTTATTATTAACTACTTAAGAAAGATGCTTTAGTATTTTCTTGAGTTTCTTTAGTAAAGCCTACAGATGCTTTAGTATTTGATGCCATTTAAGCCTCAGCAGTCCATTCTCATCGTCTTATAGTTTTCGAAGTTATTTATTATTAACTACTTACGAAAGATGCTTTAGTATTTTCTTAAGTTTCCTTAGTACTTCCCTTAGTTTCCTTAGTACTTCCCTTAGTTCGTATCCGTCCGATGATTACAGGAAACGGCCTTACGATACTGGGGAATAAATCACTTGATATGATCCTCCCAATTCCAATTGTAGTCTTTTAGCTAAAGATTTTCCGCGTTCATTGAATAGTGCTCGTTGTGTTGGATCTTTAAATCCAGAATTCTTTCCATCCAAAGTTTTAGTAAAATCATCAGCCCAGCATATAAGTCCATCTTTTAGAGAATCTGATATAGAAAGATTAGCAGGATCAATATTTCCTACTACATCCATATCCCATAATGGATAACATTCATAATCAGCCATTAATTTTATATGTTTCATCTTCAAATCTCCCCTTAACTCTTTGCCAGTATAACACTCATAATTCCATGAACACGTCCCTAATTCCTCATACTCGGTTTTGGCCCGGGTTTAATTAAGAACTCGCCTCCGGAACTCTACCTAGTTTGTTTTATCCAAAATTTTGTGTCCCTACAATAAGAAAACCCACCGAGATTGATGGGTTTTCTTAATACTTTCCAATTTATCAAACTGATAAAATTACCATTTCTTCTTCCCATGCAAGGCTAAGAATATTGGCGAAACAATCCACACTGTAGAATAGGTACCAAAGAGGAAGCCTCGAATTAAAACCACCGCGAAGGTATTAAGCACCTCTCCACCCACAAAATATAAAGACAAGGCAGATAAGGTTGTCATAAAGGTGGTTAAAACCGTTCTAGCCAAGGTTTGATTGATACTCTCATTAATGACCTCTGCTAAGGGTTTATTTCTCATCTTGGGCACGTTTTCACGCACACGGTCATAGATAATGATAGCATCATTAATAGAGTAACCTGTGATTGTAAGCAAAGCCGTAATGACCAAAAGGTCCACCTGCCTTCCAAGAAGAAAAAGCAAGGCCAAGGTAATCAATACGTCATGAAAAATGGCCAACACAGCGGCAAGCCCAAAATCGAAATGCTTAAAACGGAAACCTATGTAGACAAGCATCCCAAGCAAGGCTAAGACAATGGCATAAACAGCCTTGGTACGTAGGGCCTGACCAACCACCGGTCCAACCTTTTCTATACGTAAAACTTCAAACTTATTATCTGGCATTTTGTTCTTTAAAAGAGCCGTCATGCGATCATGCGTATCTTCAGAGGTTCGAACAATAACACTTTCAGGAGCATTCGGGAAGGTCTGGATAACCGCGTTATCAATCTTACCTTCTTTAAGTAGACCCCGTATTTGGTCAGCGGTGATCGGTTTGGCAAATTTAAATTCTTGGATTTGCCCACCGGCAAAATCAATGCCGTAAGCTGAATCTTTCTTCTGAATAAAGTTAATCGCTCCGGCTATAATAATGGTCCCGGAAATTGCAAAACAGATATACTTTTTATTAAGAAAATTAAAATTGGGCTTGTGGAAAATGTGCATCATAGGCAATGATTGGATAACTCGAGCTTCCACCAGCCAATTAAAAACCGAACGCGTAATATAAATAGACGTAAATAAACTGGCTATAAGACCTGTTGATAAGGTAATGGCAAAGCCTTTAATCGGTCCTGATCCAAATTGAAACAAGAAAAACGCGGCAATCAAAGAAGTAACGTGTGAATCAAAAATAGCGGACCAGGCCCGGCTATAACCCGTATTAATGGCCGCTGACAAAGGCCGTCCATTCTCCAGTTCTTCACGGATACGTTCATTAATAAGGACGTTGGCATCAACCGCCATACCTAGGGTCAAAATAATACCCGCGATACCAGGAAGGGTCAACGTCACCTGAGCATCCGGCATAAGAATATTGATAAGCCCCATGCTTCCTAAAATCATTAAAAGATTAATCAATAAAGCTCCAGAAGCAATTAATCCTCCAATAAAATAATAAATACTCATAAAAATAATAATTAAAATACCACCAAAAATCGTAGCTTTCACCCCTGCTTCAATGGAATCCTTACCTAATAAAGGCCCAATGGTACGTTCCTCTTCAACCTTCATAGGCACGGGTAAAGAACCAGTACGTAACGACAAAGCTAAAAGATTTGCTTCTTCAAATTTAAATTGTCCGGTAATTTCCGCGTTTCCGGTTAAAATTGGCTCACGGATATTTGGAGCAGAAAGCACTTCATCATCAAGAACAATGGCCAGACGTTCATTAACATGCGCTGTGGTCAAATCACCAAAATCTTTACTGCCTTTATCATTAAAGGTCAAAGAAATTTTTGGCTGCATGCCGGTACGGTCAAAATCCACACGAGCATCCTTAATAGCCTCTCCGCCCATGGCTACATCCTTAACAAGCAAAATAGCCTCTCCACCTTCTCTTTTGCCTTTTTTAAGTTCATAACCTTCAGGAACATTGCCGGCTAAGGCATCTTTTAAACGGATAGGGTCAGAGTCTACAATGTGAAATTCCAAATGGGCTACTCGTCCGATCATATCAAGAGCTTTGTCTCGGTCAGTGACCCCTGGTAATTGGACCAAGAGTTGGTTATCTCCCTCACGCTGGATGAGGGTCTCACCTACACCCAAGCCATCAATACGATTGCGTAAGACCTCCATGGAACGAAGCACGGCATCATTCTTAGCCTGGGCAGTGGGCAACTTGTCATTCTCAACCCTTAATATCAAATGCATCCCACCTTTAAGATCAAGCCCCAAGTTAATGCGCTTATTGATAGGGTAAACTGAGACTATGGAACCAACAATTACAAAGAAGATGATTATAAATCTTTTGCGTAAATTAGCACTCATGCTATGCCTTTCTAAATTTGCTTTGTTAGGACGCAATTCTTCACGCCCTAAACGGGGTCGATCAATCGATCCCCTACTTTATGACTTCGGGTTTAACGCTGTTTGATTTAATAGTGATCACAGACTCTTTATCAAACTCAATTCGGCAATTATCATCCACACGGACAACGACAGTTTTTTCTTTGACAATAACTACTGTGCCATGAATCCCAGATGAGGTCACAATCTCATCATTCTTTTTTAAATTATCAAGCATGGCCTTGCGTTCTTTTTCTCTCTTCTTATTAGGAAGATGTAACACAAAATAAAAAACCGCTACAACCAACACCCCTTGAATGAGTATATCTTGAATCGACATGAGAAAATCCTTTCAAATGCGCTACCGTACGGGCGAATTCTTCATCCGCCCCTACATTATTTCGCTTTCTTCATTAAACTACGGACTGTATCGCTCATTTGCGCGCCTTTAGCGATCCACGCATTGATCTTTTCTTTATTAAGCGAATAGGCTGCCGGCTTTTTGGATGGATCATAATAGCCCAAAATATCCAAGGTTCTACCGTCGCGGCCTTCTTGACGCGGTAAAGCTACAACGCGATAATTATAACTTTTATTTGATGCTTTACCTGCTTTTTGTAAACGAATTCGTACTTCCATTGTTTGTCCTCTCTTTGTTTGTAATTACACAGATTTCATATTTAATTGCATAGATATCAGTGCGCTAATTCTATTGCCCTAATTTGTGCTCGGGCTTTATTAACCGTCTCTTGATATTCCGTTGATGGTTGGGAATCAGCCACCAAACCGGCTCCAGCTTGCACATAAGCCTTGCCGCGATAAACCACTATTGTACGTATAGTTATACAAGTATCAAGGTTTTTCGAAAAGCTAAAGTATCCGACCGCCCCCGCATAAGGACCTCTTCTTTTGCTTTCTAAATCCTCAATGATCTCCATGGCCCTAATTTTAGGCGCTCCTGAAACCGTACCTGCTGGAAATGAAGCTTCCAACACATCTAAAGCATCCTTGCCCTCGCTTAGTTTTCCCTGCACATTACTGACAATATGCATGACATGGGAGTATCGTTCGACAACCATAAACTCAGAGAGCTTAACCGTCCCTTTTTGACACACCCTGCCTAAATCATTACGTCCTAAATCAACTAGCATCACATGCTCTGCTTTTTCTTTAGGATCAGCCAAAAGTTCTTTCTGGTACATATCATCCTCAGTTGGTGTCTTCCCTCGAGGACGTGTGCCAGCAATGGGGCGAGTCTCAACCAAGCCATCCTCACAACGCACCAATAGTTCTGGGGATGCCCCAACCAATTGCAAACCATCGAAATTTAGATAAAACATATAAGGCGACGGATTGAGCGCGCGTAAGGTGCGATAAATAGCAAAGGGATCAACAGATATCTTGGCTTCAAAACGCTGGGACAATACAACCTGGATGATATCTCCATCATAAATATGCTTCTTAGATGACTCAACCATCTTCTCATATTGTTTTTGTGAACAATTGGATGTGACCTTAATCTTCTTTGTTCCTGAAAGTTCAAGATTGTTGATAGAAATCGGCTGGCGTAATTCTTTAATTAAAGCATCAATTTTTTTAATGGCTTCATTATATTTCTTAACCTTGGCTATTTTTGAATCATCGCTTTTAAGATGAACGCAGGAAACCACCTTAATGGTGTGATGACGATGGTCAAAGATAACTAAATCCTCAGCCAAGGCCATGACCATATCTGGTAATTTTAAATCATCGTCTGTTTTCTTGGGCAATCGTTCAAAAAATCTGACGCAATCATAACTTAAAAACCCAACCATCCCACCGTAGAATCGCGGCAATTGCGGCAATTGAACAGCCTTATAATCCTTCATTAGAGTTCTAACAATTTCTAAAGGTGATGATCGAAAATTTGCTTTGTTGGATTGATGTTTACCCTTGCTAAAACGGATAATCTCCGCATCTTTATCTTTGGAACGTACAACCAAGGAAGGATTCCTGGCAATAAAGGAAAATCTGGCAAACTTTTCTTGACCTTCGACGGATTCTAAAAGAAAGGAATACTTCGCCTTCTTAGCCAAATGTAAATAAGCAGAGGTTGGCGTCAAGCAATCCCCAAGGATTTCTTTATAAACAGGAATTAAATTTCCCTTTTGACTTAAACTTAAAAATTCTTCTTTGGATAAATAGTTCATTCGATCTTTCGATAAAAACAACTGCGTTTCATGGTATGACAGGCGCTGCCAATTTGATCGACCTTCATGAGTAACACATCACAATCGCAATCATAGAAAACTTCTTTGACATGTTGAAAATGTCCTGAGGTTTCCCCCTTGACCCAATAGGCCTTACGAGAACGCGACCAATACGAAGCCTTACCATTCTTCAAAGTATCGCGCAAGGAGTCAATATTCATCCAGGCCATCATCAATACTTCACCAGTTTTATAATCTTGGGCAATGGCCGGAATAAGCCCTTCAGAATTGAATTTAAGTTTTTCCAGGTTGTCCTTGGTAATTTGGATCGTTTCGATTTCAGGATTTGCGCTCATCGGATATTCACTTTCTTTTGTTTAAGATACTGTTTAACTTGTGGAATAGGTAATTCCCCATAATGAAAAACTGAAGCAGCCAGGGCAGCATCTGCTCCTGTCTGAGTAAATACATCATAAAAACTCTCTAAACTTCCAGCCCCACCTGAAGCAATCACAGGAATATTGACCGCTTGGGCCACTGCCTTGGTTAGAGGTAAATCATAACCGTTTTTTGTACCGTCAGCGTCCATACTGGTCAAAAGAATTTCTCCCGCACCTTGCGCCTGGGCTTCCTTAGCCCAAAGTATAGCATCTTTCTTCGTCAAAGTGCGTCCTCCATGCGTAAAAACTTCCCAGTGGTCTTCAACCCTTTTAGCATCAATAGCAACGACAATACACTGGGAACCAAACATGTTCGCTGCCCGACGGATAAGTCCTGGTTCATTAACAGCTGCCGTATTTATAGAAACTTTATCCGCACCGGCATTAAGCAACGCACGGATGTCACTGAGATTATTAATTCCACCGCCAACTGTCAAAGGCATAAAAACTTCTTCTGCTGTTTTCTGAACTACATCTAAAAAAATCTTGCGCTTCTCATAACTGGCCGTGATATCCAAAAACACCAGCTCATCGGCTCCAGCGGCATCATAGGCCTTGGCACAGTCCACAGGATCTCCCGCATCTCTAAGCTCGACAAAGTTAATTCCCTTGACTACCCTGCCGTCTTTAACGTCTAAACATGGAATGATACGTTTATTTAACATATCTTTAAAGCTTCTTTAAAATCCAAATTACCTTCATAAATGGCCTTACCCGTAATGGCCCCCATCAAACCTTTACCGTTTAAGGTTAAGGCTTTTAATTTCTTAACGTCTTCTATCGAGGAAATGCCACCTGAAGCTATTAAAGGCATTTCAACGACAGCCAACATCTCTTCAATTCCTTTAAAATTCGGGCCTGAAAGCATTCCGTCTTTGGCAATGTCTGTATAAATCAAATATTTAATCCCTAAATCACCAAGCTCTTTGGCGAAATCAGTGGCCTTTTTATTAGAAATCTTGGTCCATCCTTCTTGAGCTACCATTCCATTGGAACAATCTAAACTAACAGCGACTCGACTACCAAACTCCAAAATACTTTTAGAAAATTCTAAATCTTCAATAATCCGCGTTCCTAACACAACGCGACCAACTTTATTGGTTAACAACAGTTCAACAGTCTTAAGATTTCTTATCCCGCCTCCGACCTGGATAGGAATATTGACCTCTTGGGCTATGGTCTTAATAATATCAAAATTCCTAGGCTCTCCATTAAAAGCCCCGTCTAAATCAACAATATGCAACCATTGAGCTCCCTGTTCTTGCCAAAACTTCGCCATTTGTACCGGGTCTTTGGAATATTCTGTCGAAGCATCAAATTGTCCTTGAAACAGACGGACAACCTTGCCTTTCATAATATCTATTGCTGGGAAAAGGGTAAATACATTATTCATTTTAACTCCACAAAGTTCTTTAATATATTAAGACCGATAGTCTGACTTTTTTCAGGATGAAACTGTACCCCCCAAAGATGCCCTTGGACAATGGCTGAAGCATAATCAATTCCATAATTAGTTATCGACGATATAATACTTGCGTCTTTAGGCTTAACATAAAACGAATGACAAAAATAAACGTTTTCCTCATTGATTATATCTTTAAACATAATACGTCCTGCCCTTTGCACACTAATTTGGTTCCAGCCCATATGAGGCACCTTAAGAGCTGTAAAACGTTCAACCGTACCAGGAACAATCTTTAATCCTTCGACATGTCCGCCTTCAGAGCTGCTTTCAAAAAGCAATTGGAGCCCCAAACAAATCCCTAGAAATGGTTTTCCCTCTCGGGTAACTTTACGAATAGAATCAATTAATCCCAATTCTTGTAATTTCTCCATGGCAGGAGCCATGGCGCCAACTCCAGGCAAAACCACCTTATCGGCGTTAACAATATCTCCGGCATTGTGCGTTACCTTGGTCTTTGCGCCAACTTTTTCAAAGGCCTTCTGCACACTGCGGAGATTTCCCATACCGTAGTCAATAATCGCTATCATTAATCAATTATTCCCTTAGTGGATGGAACCTGTCCTAAACGGCGAGGATCAATGGTTGTTGCTTGATCTAAAGCCAACCCTAAAGACTTAAACATCGTTTCTAAATTCGTATGCAGATCATCACTAGGATTCTGTAAGGTAAAACTTAAAGTTGCCCCTAAATTAAGAGCAAAACTTTCCATAAAATGCTCAAAATGGGAAAACTCATACCCTTCAGTCCCTTTTTGAACAGGCATAGCCCCCTCAAGGTTAAATTTAAAAAAACCTCGACCAGAAATATCAATAACACAACGACCAACTGTTGCCTCCATCGGAGCAAAAGCAAAACCAAAACGTTTTATCCCGGCTTTTTCTTCTCCAAGAGCTTTTTTAAAAGTCTTCCCCAATACTATACCAATATCTTCGTTAGTATGATGAATATCAATATGCGTATCGCCATTGACCATCAAATTTAAATCAAAATACCCATGAAATACAAACAACTCGAGCATATGATCTAAAAAACCAATAGGGGTTTTAATCTTGGATTTGCCCGTCCCGTCAATATTAAGTGAAACTTGAATTTGTGTTTCTTTGGATTTGCGTTCTAATTCAGCTATACGTTCTCTCATGATTTAAACCTCACATTAACTGACTCCGCATGTTTAATTAAACCTTCTAAATTCGCTACCTTTTGCAGCGGTACACATATTTTTTCCAATGCTTTTCTAGAATAAGAAATCACATGGTTTGTTTTGACAAAACTGGATATACATAAACCTGAGAAAAATCGAGCAGTTCCCATCGTTGGTAACACATGACTTGGACCAGCAGCATAATCACCTAAAGCAGTTGGACTGTAAGGCCCCAGAAAGATGGCCCCAGCATGTTTGATTTTCCTTGCAACAGAAATGGCATTGGTCGTCATAATCTGCAAATGTTCCGGGGCTATTTTGTTAGCAATTTCCACCGCTTCATCCATGTTCTTACAATAAATACAATACCCATTGGCTACTCTTTGACGGACCTGTTGAATCAATTGCTTAGAAGTACTAATTAAAATCGACAGGCCTCCCACATGCTCCATCTGCGCCTCTAAATCTGCAATGACATAATCCGTATTGCTGTAACGATTAGCTATAATGACCAATTCTGTAGGCCCAGCAAGCATATCAATATCCACATAACCATACAACTGTCGCTTGGCTTCCGTGACATACATATTCCCAGGGCCAACAATCTTATCCACCTTCGGGATAGTCTTTGTTCCAAGCGCCAAAGAGGCTATGGCCTGCGCTCCGCCTAATTTATAAATTTCGCTAACCTTTAAAAGATTAGCCACAGCTAGAATATAAGGATTAACACGGCCTTCCTTATTAGGGGGAGTTACAATCACTATTCTTTTAACACCAGCTACTATAGCCGGTACCGCGGTCATATAGACGGAAGAGATTAAAGGCGCTGTCCCAGCGGGAATATAGATACCTACCGATTCTAAAGGTTTAATTTCCTCTCGAAGTAAAATACCATCGTGACTCTTGACCTTTGCGGGTTTTTTAAGTTGTTTTTTATAATAGTTGGATACATTGTTAATGATTGTTTTTAAATCCACCACAAAATCTGGCGTGATATTTTGAAATGCTGCGGAAATTTCTGCTTCGGCCACAACCAACTGACGAGGCGTCAATTTAACCCCATCAAAACGACGGGTGTACTTAATCAAGGCATCATCACCGTTAAGACGGACATCATCGATAATGGCCCGGACTTTCTCTTCGATACGCTTCTTCCGAAAGCCTAAATGTCGATTATAAAGTTTGTCAATATTTTGACCCGTTTGTTTGATTAATTTCATAGGACAATCATTTCCTTAGCTTTAACTACTGCTGATTCAAGTTTTTGTGGTTCCTTGCTGCCGGCCTGGGCTAATTGTGGTTTTCCACCTCCACTGGCTCCAAAAAGAGGAGCAACACGAGAAATGATTTCATTAGCCTTGATTCCTTTAGAGATCAAATCCTCGCTAACACAAACAATCAACGAAGCGTCCTGTTGACCTTTAGCGCCTAATATAAATACTCCTGAAGGCATTTTTTGTTTCAATAGATCTGAGAGCTTACGTAACATCCCAATATCAATGTCATTTAAACAGCAAGAAATAACACTCACACCACGAACATTCTCAACACTTTGAATCATGTCATCGACATTAGATTTAATTCTTTCAAAATTGGCGTTTTGTTGTTCTTTTTCTAGTTGCTTGGCCTTTTGAGCTTGTTCTTTAGCCAATAATTCTTGCTGTTTTTTCTTTAAAATATCGTCAACCGCAGCCTTACCCGTCACAGCTTCAATACGACGTATCCCCTGGGCTACGGAACCTTCTGAAACAATTTTTAAAGCTTCAATCACATCGGTAGATGATACATGGGTGCCTCCGCAAAATTCACGAGAATAATCACCAATTGAAACAACTCGAACCGTCTGGCCATACTTCTCCGCAAAGAAAGCCAAGGCCCCTTTCTTTTTTGCTTCTTCAAGTGGTAAAACTTCAGTTGAGACCTTATCAGATTGACGAATAAATGCGTTTAAACGATCTTCAATCTTTTGAATTTCCTGGACACTAACACCTTTAGGATGTGTAAAATCGAAACGCAGCCGTCCTTCATCCACCAAGGATCCTTGCTGCTTAATATGTGAACCTAAGGTTTCACGTAAAGCGGTTTGTAATAAATGAGTTGCCGTATGGTTGCGCATAATTGCTTGACGACGATCAGCATCAATCGTCGTTTGAACTGTATCTTCTCTTTTAATTAAGCCATCTTCCACAATCCCAGAGTGAATAAAAATATCATTCGTTTTTTGAGTATCAAGGACCTTAAAAATTCCTTGGGAAGACTTCAAATATCCCGTATCACCTACCTGACCACCACTTTGGGCATAAAACGCAGTCTGGTTTAGGATAATCTTTACAGCATCACCTTTTTGAGCCTGAGAAGTTTCTCCTTGATCATTTAATATTTTTAAAATCTTGGCTTCAGCTTTAACTTGGGCGTAACCTAGAAATTCTGTTTTAGGAACATTTAAAGCAAAACTCTGGTCGGCAAAAACATCGCCGATCATCTTACTGCCGGCTCGAGAACGCTCTTTTTGCTTTTCCATTAGCACTTCATAATCTTTGATAGCAGATGATAGCACTTCTTTACTCACATTACATTCACTAATAACCGAAGTAATTGTAGAAAGCGTAAGACCGTGCGTATCTCGATAAAGGAATATCAAAGCTCCCAAGTCTTTCGCGTTAACATTTCCTCCTACAGCTAAAATATTTCCTCCCTCAGCCTTAAAAGAAGCCGCTTCCTTCATGGTAAGGGCTGTAATATTTTCTTTTAATTCTGGAATTTTATCTCTACGAATTTTTATAAAAGCTTCCTCAATACGTTGAACCAATACTTTAATCTCATTAGCCTTAACTAGTATTTCCGAATAGGGCTGCTTCATCACATCAACAACCACATCCACAAATGTATAAATGACCGGTTTATGAAATCCTGCACGGATAGCCAAATCAGTTGTATCTACAATTAACTTACGAATGACATAGCCGCGGCCTTCATTAGAAGGAACAACACCGTCGGCAATACCAAAGGTAATTGATCGTATATGATCAGCAATAATCCGATATTCACTCTCGCTTAACTGTGCATTGTTCTGTCTAAAAGTGTCTTTGATGACTTTTAAAATAGCACTAAAATTATCCGTCTCATAATTGCTTTTTTTACCCTGTATCACAGCGGCAAGACGTTCCAACCCCATACCTGTATCGATATTCTTAGCCGGCAAAGGTTCCAAAACACCACCGTCTTTACGATTAAACTGGGTAAAAACCAAATTCCAAACTTCTGAAAAACGTCCACACGAACAATCGGGATCGCATTTCTCACCATTGGGACATTTAGAATTGACTCCGTAATCATAAAAGATTTCTGAACAAGGGCCACAAGGACCGTTAGGGCCATTGAGACGGGCATTCGATGGCCAGAAATTACTTTTGTCCCCTAACTTTACAATTCTATTCGATAGAATCATGACTTCATTAAGCCAAATACCATAGGCTTCATCATCATCTTTATAAACAGACACCCAAAGTTTATCCTTAGGAATTCCTAACTCCTTGGTCAAGAACTCCCATGCCCAATGAATCGCGTCCTTCTTAAAATAGTCTCCAAAAGAAAAATTACCGAGCATTTCAAAAAAGGTATGATGAAAATCAGTCTTGCCTACAACATCCAGATCATCGGTACGCAGACACTTCTGGCAGGTAGAGGCACGGGTAAAGCCATCTATACGCCCCAAAAACTGAGGCTTAAACTGCTGCATGCCCGCTGTTGTAAAAAGCACGGTCGGGTCATCCTTAGGCACCAGTGAATCACTGACAACAATTTTGTGACCTTTAGATTCAAAAAACTTCAAAAACCTGGTTCTTATCTCATTGGTTGACATCATAATCTTTTAAGCACCTTAAAAATAATATCCGGCGAAAAACCCCGCCGGAATAAAAAATCAAAAACGCGTTTTTTCTTTTTTATTACCTCTATGCCTGCTAGTCTTTCGTATCTTCGTTGGGCCAACTCCAAAGCACTGTTGCTTTCATCAGTCTGCTCTTGAACAAAAGCTATCTCTTCATCGATGATAGCTGGATCTATACCCTTTTCTTTTAGCTCTAGAATGATTCTTCTAAAACCAAACGGCCGGGCTAAACGATACTGAATCCAACTTTTCGTAAAGCTCCGGTCGTCCAGTAATTTCGTACTTTTCAACCATTCAATCGTCTGTTTTATCTCTTGCGCCTCGAAACTTTTGTTTTCAAGCTTTTCTTTAAGCTCCTTGACACTTCGAGGACGAATCTTTAAGAATCTTAATGCCGACTGACGGCATGAATCACTCATCAGGCCTTTTTAATTTTAAGTTTCTCAATAATGAGTTTTTCAATCTTGGCCATAATTTTAGGATTTTCCTTCAAAAACTTCCGTGCTGAATCCCGACCCTGACCAATTTTTTCATTTTCAAAAGAAAGCCATGCCCCAGATTTCTGGACAATTTCATTGGCAACACCCAAGTCTAGAAGGTCACTGGCCCTTGAAATTCCCTCATCAAAATAAATCTCGAACTCTGCTTCCTTAAAAGGGGGCGCCACCTTATTTTTAACAACCTTGGCTTTGACTCGATTGGCTATAATGTCCTCACCTATTTTAACAGATTCTATTTTGCGAAGATCAATCCGCACCGATGCATAAAATTTCAAAGCACGTCCACCCGTGGTGGTTTCGGGATTGCCAAACATAACCCCAATTTTCATACGTACTTGATTAATAAAAATAACACAAGCTTTAGATTTACTAATAGCCGCGGTCAATTTCCGAAGCGCCTGACTCATTAAACGCGCCTGCAACCCCATGTGGGCATCGCCCATCTCTCCTTCGATTTCAGCTCGAGGAGTCAATGCCGCCACGGAATCAATAACAACCAAATCCACGGCATTAGAGCGAACCAAGGTTTCTGCAATTTCCAAGGCCTGCTCGCCAGTATCTGGCTGGGAAACCAATAGATCTTCTAACTTCACCCCAAGGGTCTGGGCATATTTGCTGTCAAAAGCATGTTCGGCATCAATAAACGCGGCTGTGCCTCCTGCCAGTTGCAACTGCTTAATAATACTCAACGTTAAAGTTGTTTTACCTGAAGACTCTGGTCCATAAATTTCAATCACACGACCACGAGGAACACCCCAAACACCAAGGGCCGCATCTAAACTTAAAGAACCGGTTGGAATAACCGGAATATCAACGACAACCTTGCCGTCTAAACGCATAATCGAACCCTTACCAAATTGTTTTTCGATTTGTGCTAGCGCTAAATCCAAAGCTTTTAAGCGATTATCTTTATCCGTTGATGTTTTCTCTACTACTGCTTTGTCTTGAGCCATAAAACCTCCAATATTTTTAATAAATGAACTTGGGATTATACCTTGCAGGGGATTGTATTGTCAATTCCAAAGGGAGTAGAATGAAATTTTGTAATAAAGCTAATTGCTTAATACCAAACGCACAAAACTCACCGTTGCAATAGCTGCAGTTTCTACTTTTAAAACAGTATTACCCAGCGATACCGGCACACAATGATAATCTAAAGCTAATCGCACTTCATCAGGCGTAAAATCCCCTTCTGGACCTATAAAAATAGTAACAGGTTGATTGTTGTTAGCATTAAGCACAACATCTTTAATATGTTGTGGGTGGCCATTGAGCGAAGGAAACAAATGAAGACCTTTAGGATCCAAATTTTTGAATACCTCAACCAAATCCGTCATAGGATGAATATGCGGAAGATTGGTACGTTTAGATTGTTTGGCGGCATTAAGTGCCACCTTTTGAAAACGCGACAATTTATTCGGCATTTTCTCTTGAGTAAAAACCACTTCACCACGTTTGGACTTAAGAGGAATGATCTCATCAACTCCTAACTCTGTGCATTTCTCTATAATCCATTCGAACTTATCTTTTTTAGGTGGAGCGCAAGCTAAAATGATTTTTGTTTTGTTTACAGCAATTTCTCGCACAGACTGGACGTTGAGCTGAAGACCTTCCATGTCAAAGGAATCAATAATCACATCTGCTTCTTGATTTTGACCATTAAAAACTTGAATCACAGCACCTTTTTTAAGCCTTAAAACATTCTTAATATGATGAATTTCACTACTGTCTGTAATCGTCAGATGTTTTTGATAAAAATTAGCGTTTGAGTTATAAAATCGATGCATAATCGTATGGATATCCAAAACACATAAGACCAGATTCAAACACGCAGGTCATTGAACAAATACTGGTGGATCGGGGGGGGATCGAACCCCCGGCCTCATCATTGCGAACGATGCGCTCTCCCAAACTGAGCTACCGACCCATGGATAAAACTAATGAGCCGGTATAATATCAAAAGTCATTGAGATTGACAAGTTGAAAAGAATATTCAAGGCGTCCAGCAAATGTTTAACGGCGTGATCAAACGATGGTCCCCTTAGATTTATCGCTGCCGGCTGCTCTAAACCTCCACCCTGATCTAAGGGACGCCTTTGAATATTGTTTATTCTTTGCTAGATTTATAGGCTTCAAGTACTTTCTGGTTAATTCGCCATCGGATATCGTCATTTAAACATCGGACCCTATCGTACCATCGTTCATTCTTGCCTTGCTCCTGTGGCATAGATACAAAAAGACCCTTTTCACCATCAACGATACGTAACCCTTTAATCAAAATGGCCTCATTAATTTCTAAGTCTACGAAAGCCTTCACATGATTTCCATCTGATAGACGATGAATCTTAGCAATTTTGAAATCTAAAACATCACAAGACATAAACCCTCCTGTCTAAGTCTATAAAATTATATGACTATTTAGTTTGGGCGGAAACGTTAGAATTACTCGCTAAAATGTCTGCCTTAGGCAAAGCGGCTTGGCTATTATTAGAGGAAGTTGCCCCTTGAGGAAAACATTTGTGACAAGGTTTCAGCCCCTTTTTAATCGCATCTTCAAGAGCAATATTTTTAGCTCCCTTATTTGCAATTAAAAGACAATCAACTTTGTGATACTTTTTTCCATTCTTGGTCACATACACATCTTCAGCAAAAGCAAACGTGGAACCTAAAACCAACATCCCTGCTAACATCATTGTTAATACCTTTTTCATACCCTTCTCCTTTTTAAATGGTTGTTAATAAATTTGAAACAAAATAAATCTACTATTTTATTGATTTTTTGTCAATATTTATTTTTACCTAACGTCAATATTGTTAATACGACAATTTTTTCATCAAAAATAATTGCATTTTTAACAATATATGTTAAACTACCTTTGTTTATCAATACCACTAAATCCATCGGAGCGAAAACTATGTTGATCGGCGACAAACTATTTGAAATACGTAAAGCTAAAAAAATGAGTCTCACGGAAGTTTCTTCCAAAAGCGGTGTTCAACTGGCAACTTTAAGCAGAATTGAAAACAAAAAAATGACAGGCACTATTGAATCCCATATAGCCATCGCTAGGGCCTTAGGCATTGAAGTAATCGAACTTTACAATTCTGTACTGCGTGAACAAAAACAAATTGAAATTTCACAGATCTCCCCTTCTTCTGAAATCTTTACACATAATGAGAAATCCTCCTTTGAAATACTCACTAAGAATATTTTGTCCAAACAAATGATGCCCACCTTGATCCGCATTGAACCAGATGGCATAACACAAATAGAACAAGGAGCGACCCACTCAGAAAAATTCTTATTTGTATTAGATGGCGTTATTGAAGCGATCATTGATACAAAATCTTTTCAACTTAAAAAGAACAATACCTTGTATTTCGACGCTTCATTAGCTCATCATTTTAAAAATATTGGAAAGATTGTGGCAAAACTATTATGTGTAGCTACACCTGTTTCTCTATAATATAAACTCCCCCAACTGTCCCGGAGGACAAAATGAGCAATAAAATTCTTATCTGCGATGATGAAGAAAACATTCGTGAGGCCATCAAACTTATTTTAGGAGATTTTTACGATCTTTTTCTTGTAGGAAGCGGTGAACAGGCCTTATTCACGCTTAGCAACGATAAAGATATTAAGATTGTATTACTTGATATCAAAATGCCCAAGGTCAATGGCCTTGATGTGCTGGCTCAAATTAAAACTAAATTCCCTTATGTTAAAATTATCATGGTTACAGGTTATCGATGCGTGGAAACAGCAGCTGAAGCTTCTCGCCTTGGCGCTACAGGCTATATCATCAAACCGTTTAAAGCAGAAGATGTGCTAGAGACAGTTAAAAGAAATATAAATTAGCTTTCACTTAATAATTTATGACTCCCTTCTCCCTATCAGGATTGCTTACATTAATAACTAGTATCAGCATGGGAATATTGGTACTAACTAAATCCTCTCAAAATATCACTAATCGTTTGTGGGCATATTTTACTTTTGCTGTAGCTTTATGGGGCTTAGGTGCTTTTAAAATAGGATCAGCTCAAAATCCTCAATCTGCAATATTTTGGTTCAAAATAAGCTACGTGGGCATCATTTTAATTCCAGTGCTTTTTTTTCACTTTATCTGTAAATTTCTAGATAAAAAACAAAAAACTACAATTATTTTGTCATACATTGTTGCAATCGTACTTTTATTATCTTTATTAACAGATTATTTTGTAA
>Ga0118677_10005788_pt1 | contig 21402 bp, 16 predicted proteins | sample AliMusrvi5mmetaG_FD_86154 | JGI IMG/M metagenome (GOLD analysis project Ga0118677, IMG submission 86154)
GCACGTCGAGCAGCGTGGAGGTGCCGCCGTTCTTGCGCAACGTGGTGAGGCGCAGGCCGTTGGCGGCGATCTCAGTGGTCTGGTTCGCGATGGTGAGTTCGAGGTCCGCTTCACGCAGGTTGAAGTAGTTGGAAGTTACGTCGCTCACCAGCGTGGTGATCACCCCGCGGCGGGCTTCTTCCGTGGCGAAATACTGGGCGCGCGCCGCTTCGGTGAGACGGCGGATGCGCCCCCAGACGTCGAGTTCCCAGCCGAGGCTGAAACCTTCGGTGTGATAGGCGGCGTCGAGCGGGGTGCCTTTTGGAATGAAGGTGATGGAGCCGACCGACGAACCGCGCGTCACACTGAACTGCCCGTTGGCGTTGACCGTGGGCAGCGATTGGGAACGTGTAATGCCGAGTTCGGCGCGGGCCTGGAGGACACGCGCGGAGGCGATACGGAGATCGTAATTCTGCGCGAGGGCGGTGTTGACGAGCGCGGTCAGTTTCTCGTCTTTGAACAGGTCAAACCATTTCGTATCCGCGAGCGATGCGGGCGCCGGCGGTTCGGTGGTTCCGCGGAACTGCGCGGGCGGCGTGACGTCCGGGCGTTTGTAGTTGGGGCCGACCGCGCAACCGGTGATCAGGAGCGAGGCGGACAGTAAGGCGATGCGTTGCATTTAGTCATTCCCTCCGGCCGGCGCGGGGGTCGGCAAGGCGCCGGGCTGGGCACCCGGTTCACGCTTCGCGCCGCGCTCTTTGAAGCGGTCGATCACCACGAACAGCACCGGCACGATGAACACGGCGAGCGCGGTGGCGGCGACCATGCCGCTGAAGACCGCGGTGCCGAGCGAGCGGCGCGACGCGGCTCCGGCGCCGGTAGCGAACAGCAACGGCGCGACGCCTAACAGGAACGCGAACGAGGTCATCAGAATGGGGCGGAGCCGGAGGTTGGCGGCTTCCATGGCCGCCTGTTCAATGCCCATGCCTTCTTCGCGGCGCAGCTTGGCGAATTCGACGATCAGAATGGCGTTTTTCGCGGCCAGACCGATCAGGGTCACGATGCCGATCTGCGTGTAGACATCGTAAGGGAACGACCGCAGCCAGATGCCGGTCAGCGCGCCGAAGATGCCGAGGGGAACGGCGAGAATGACGGCGAACGGGATGCTCCAGCTTTCGTAAAGCGCGGCGAGGAAGAGGAAGACCAGCACGCCGGCAAAGCCGAAGATGAAACCTTCCTTGCCTTCGGCCTGTTTCTGCTGGAAGACGGTTCCCGTCCATTCATAGCTGAAGCCGTTCGGCATGATCTTCTTCGCGACTTCTTCCATTGCATTGGCGGCCTGGCCGGAACTGAAGCCGGGACCGGCGGTGCCGATCAGTTTCGCGGTGCGGAAGCGGTTGTAGTGATAGACCACTTCCGGGCCCGTGATGGGCGTGATGTCGACCAGCGTGCTGAGCGGAACCATGTCGCCGCCGCCGGTTCGCACGTAGAAGCGGTTGATGTCGTCGGGGCGGTCGCGGAACTCGGGCTGGCCCTGCAGCAGCACCTGCCAGGTGCGGCCGAAGCGGTTGAAGTCGTTCACATAGAGGCCGCCGAGGAAGGTCTGCAGTGCGTTGTAAACGTCCGTGACCGGGATGCCGAGAGTTTGCGCTTTATCGGTATTGAGCTTCACGTTGTACTGCGGCACGGTATCGCGGAAGATGCTGACCACCTGGGCGAATTCCGGGTGCTTCTGCGTTTCGGCGATCAGCTGATCGGAGACGTCGGCCAACTGGTGAATGTCGGTGGCGCCGGAGCGATCTTCCAGCATGAACTCGAAGCCGCCGGAGGTGCCGAGGCCGAGGATAGGGGGCAGGCCGAAGCAGAACACGAAAGCTTCGGGGATGGTGCCGAAGAGCTTGCCCTGCGCGCCGCCCACGATGGAGGCGAACTGCAGGTCGCCCGATTTGCGCTCATCCCACGGTTTGAGAGTCGCGATGACGGTGGCGACGTTGGAGTTGTTCGTGGCGGTCAGGAAGTCGAAGCCGCCGAAGACGGTTACGTCCGCGACGCCGGGTGTGTCCTGCAGGATTTTTTCCACGCGGCCGGTGATGGCGCGGGTGCGTTCGAGCGAGGCGCCGTCGGGGAGTCGCACGGCAGCGAAGAAGACGCCCTGGTCTTCATCGGGGAGGAAGCCGGCGGGGAGTCGTTTGAAGAGCACGCCTGCCAGTCCGAAGAAGACAACAAGGCCGAGAAGCGCCAGGACGGAGCGGCGCATCAGGACGGTGACTCCGCCGAGATAGCGGTTCTTCGTCCATTCAAAACCTTTGTTGAAACCGCCAAAGGCGCGGCCGAGGAGTCCTTTGGAATCCGTCTTCGGCCGCAGCAGCATGGCCGAAAGGGCGGGGCTGAGCGAGAGCGCGCTGAAGGCCGAGATCAGCACGGAGGCCGCGATGGTGAGCGCGAACTGCCGGTAGATCTGACCGCTGATGCCGCTGAGAAAGGCCACGGGAATGAACACCGCAGCCAGGATGGCGGCGATCGCGACCACCGGACCGGACACCTCTTCCATGGCTTTCAGAGTGGCCTCGCGGCGGTTCATGCCTTCGTCGAGATTGTGCTGGACGGCTTCCACGACGACGATGGCGTCGTCGACGACGATACCGATGGCGAGGACGAGGCCGAACATGCTCGTCATATTGATGGAGAAGCCGAGGATCGGGAAGAGCGCGAAGGTGCCGACGACGGCGACCGGCACGGTGCAGAGCGGAATCAGCGTCGCGCGCCAGCTTTGCAGGAAGACAAAGACAACCAGGATCACGAGGCCGATGGCGATGAAAAGCGTGAGGATCACGTCGGCGATGGCGGCGCGCACGAAGCGGGTCGCATCATACGGGACGGCCCAGTGGATGCCTTCCGGGAAGGTTTTCGCGGCGTCCTTCATGAACGCGGTGACCTTGTCGGCGGTCTGCACGGCGTTGGCGCCGGGCGAGAGGTACACGATGATGATCGACGAGGGCTTGCCGGAGGTGCGGCTGTAAGTCTTGTAATCCTGCGCGCCAAGGGCTGTATCCGCCACGTCATGCAGGCGGAGCAGGGAGCCATCCGGATTCGAGCGGAGGACGATGTCGCCAAACTGCCGGGGATCGACGAGGCGGCCCGAAGCATTGACGGGATACTGGAAGTCCGTTCCGTTGGGCACGGGCGGCTGGCCGATGGCGCCCGCGGGATTCTGCCGGTTCTGCGCCTGAATGGCGTTGGAGATGTCGGTGGCGGTGAGCCCGAGTTTCGCCATCTTATCCGGGTTGGCCCAGATACGCATGCCGTAACTCTGGCTGGCGGCGAGGCGCGCGTCACCCACGCCAGGGATGCTGCCGATACGGTCGAGTAAGTTGATGGTGGCGTAGTTATTCAGAAAGAGATCGTCGTAAGCGCCCTGATCGGAAGTGACGCTGACTGCCATCAGGAACGCGGACGAGACTTTCTTTACCGTGACGCCCTGGCGCTGCACTTCGGGCGGCAGGATGGGCAGGGCGAGATTGACTTTGTTCTGCGTTTTAACGGTGGCCAGATCGATATCGGTGCCGAGTTCGTAAGTGACGTCGATAGTGAGCACGCCATCGTTCGAACTGCGCGAAAAGAAGTACAGCATTCCGTCGAGGCCGACTAACTGTTGTTCTATGGGCTGGGCTACGGTTTTTTCCAGATCCTGCGAGTTACCGCCGCGATATTGCGCGGTGACCTGCACCACGGGCGGAACCACTTCGGGATAACTGGCGACCGGCAGAGTGGGAATGGCCACGGCGCCGATGATCACGATAACGATCGCGATCACGAGGGCGAAAATAGGACGATTAATAAAGAATTTTGCCATGTTTGGCCTTCTCGTCTGCGCTTATTTCTTCGGCGCCGGCGCTTTGTAGGGCTGCGGATTGACCGTCATGCCGGGACGTATTTTCAGCGTGCCTTCCACCACCACGCGGTCGCCGGGGTTCAGGCCCTGATTGATGATCCAGAGGTCCCCGACGCGGTCGCCGGGGATCACGCTGCGGACCAGGATTTTGTTGTCCGCGCTGACCAGGAAGACCGACTGCAAGCCCTGCAGTTCCTGCACGGCACGCTGCGGAACCATGAGTGCGCCCTTGCGCTCTTCAAGTTTGAAACGCACGCGCCCGAACTGGCCGGGCAGGATTTCATGCTTCGGATTGGGGAAGGTCGCCTGTAACTCGAGCGTGCCGGTTTTCGAATCCACCTGATTGGTGGAGTTCTGAATGTGTCCGATATACGGGTGCCGCGTTCCATCCGCCAGTAACATTTCCAGTGCGAACGAGGAAGGCGCCGGCCGGTCTTTGCGGTTCTGGTAAGTGAGATACTCGCGTTCACTTACTTTGAAGCGGACCCAGATGGGATCCAGCGGAACGATGGTGGTGAGAGGGATGGCGGAGGTCTTCGAAACCAGGCCGCCGACGGGAATGAGCGAATCGCCGATGCGTCCCGCAATGGGAGCGCGGATCTCGGCGTACTCCAGGTTCAGTTCGGCATTGCGAAGCAGGGCTTTATTGGAATCCACCTGGGCACCGGCGGTATCGATCTGCGCGGTGGTGGAAAGGCGGTTCTGCTGCACGTTGGCACGCCGTGCGGCCACCATGGCCTCGTTCGCCTGCAGCGCTGCCCGCGCGTTGTCGAGATCCTGTTTCGGCGCTGCTTCTTCTTTGGCAAGAGGTTCGAGGCGCGCCACATCCTGGCGGGCTTTGGCGAGATTGGCCTCAGCCTGGGCGAGATCGGCCTGCGCCTGAATCAGCCCGACCTGGTTTTTCGCGAATTCGAGATTCGCCTGCGACTGGGCCACATCGCCCCGGGCTTTGCCGACTTCGGCCTCATAAGGTCGCTTATCGAGCTCATAGAGGATCTGGCCCGCCTGGACGTCCGAACCCACGGAGAAAAGCCGCTTCTGAATAAAGCCATCGACGCGGCCCCGCACCTCGACTAAGTCCCGCGCGAAGGTCTGGGAAGAGTATTCGGCGTAAATCGGCGCGTTCGCGGGAGTTACTTCGAGCACGGAAACTAATGTTGGCGGAGGAGCCTGGGCCTTATCGGCTTTTACAGTCTGGCCGCAGCCGGAAAACAACAGAGTGAGAGAAATCAGACACAATAAAAGGGAATACTTAGCCTGCCGCATCGTTCGTTGCAACCTTAATTGCTTCGATGCGTCCGTTTCGCCGCGTGATTCGGTTAATCGCCTGGCGATTGTTTGCGCGGCTCTTTGCCAGGCAGGGCGGCGGGGTTCTCCTGTACACGTTCACGAAACTTGCCGCGCAGACCGGAACCGAGCGCGACAGCCGATTCACCGTACTTATCCCGCAGCTTATCAGCGGCTTCCAGCGCCTGCCGCCATTTTTCGCTGCGCCCGCTATCGAGTAAATCCAGCTGCCCTGTAACATGTTCGAAACCGGATGTATGAATACCGATAAGCCGGATCGTCTGGGATCGGTCCCAGTTCTCGTGAAGTAAGCGGCGCGATTCTTCGATCAGGTGTATATCGAGTTGGGTGGGCGCGGCGAGGGAGCGAGCGCGGGTGATGGTGGTGAAATCCGAGTAGCGCAGTTTGAGCTGAATGGTTCGGGTGTGAAGATTGTGCTCGCGCAGACGGCGGGCCACTTTTTCGGCGAGGTGCGTCAGGGTGGCTTCGAGACGCTCGGGGTCGCGGGTGTCTTCGTGAAAGGTGTGTTCGTGGCTGATGGACTTCGGGTCGCCGCGTTCGCCGATTTCGGAATCGAACCAGCCGCCGGCGTCGAGCCCGTGCGACTTTCCGGCGAGAGCGAGTCCCCACTTGCCGAAGCGTGAAGTCAGCGTCTTCTCATCGAGGATAGCGAGGTCGCCGATTCGCCGGATCCCGATGGAGTGCAGGTTTTTCTCCATCACTTTGCCGACGCCGGGAATCTTGCGGACTTCGAGAGGCGCCAGATAGCGCGCTTCCCGGCCGGGCAGCACGTGGAGAATGCCGTTGCGCTTGGCCTGATCGGAGGCGATCTTCGCGACGAGACGCGAGGTGGCGATGCCGATGGAGCAGTTGAGATCCGTGGCCTGTTTCACGCCTTCGTGGAGCAGGTGGGCGGCGCGGAGCGGAGGGCCCAACAGGCGTTCCGTACCGGTCATATCCAGATACGCTTCGTCGATAGAAGCCATCTGGACCAGAGGCGAGAAGCGATTCAGCACTTCAAAGACGCGGCCGGAGTATTCGCGATAGCGCTCCGGGTGGCCTTCGACGAAGATGGCCTGCGGACAGTGCTGGTAGGCGGTGCGCAGCGGCATGGCGGAATGCACGCCGAATTTGCGCGCTTCGTAAGAGGCGGCGGAGACGACGCCCCGCTCATTACTTTTGCCACCCACCACAACCGGCTTGCCGCGCAGATTCGGATCGTAGAGTTCTTCCACCGACACGAAGAACGCGTCCATATCGACGTGAAAGACGGTGCGGCTCACGGCTTTTCGCAGGCTATCACGCGGGGGATTCCCGCGAGGTCCGGGAATAGCTGAACGTTTCGCCCGCCGCTCAGGAGGGCGGACACGGCGTCGGCCTGGCCGAAGCCGATTTCGAGAGCGAGCAGGCCGCCGGGCCGCAGGACGCGGAGCGCTTCGGGAATCAGACGTTCGTAGACGGCCAGGCCGGAATGGCCGGCGAAGAGCGCGAGATGCGGTTCCCAGTCGCGCACCTCGCGCTGCATCGACTCTTTGTCGGCAGCGGGCACGTAGGGCGGATTGCTTACGACGACGTCGAACGACGAGTCCGCGAAGGCGGAGAGCAGGTCGGCCTGCAGAAAACGAACGGGAGCGTTCAGGGCGGACGCGTTGGCTCGCGCCGCGGCAAGGGCTTCGGCCGAAAGGTCCGTGGCCGTGCAGGAGGCTTGCGGGGCTTCGAGCGCGAGGGTGATCGCGATCGCCCCGGAACCCGTGCCGATGTCGACAATCGCGGCAGCCCCGGGCCGCATTTTCAGAACGGTTTCGACCAGCAGTTCCGTCTCCGGGCGCGGAATCAGCACGGCAGGCGAGACGCGGAAGGGACGGCCGTAAAACTCCTGTTTCTTCGTGACGTACTGGGTGGGCTTGCCCTGCATACGTTCATGCAGATAGCGGCCGTAGTGGATCCACTCGACTTCCCGCAGGTGCTGCTCGGGATGCGCGAAAAAGTAGACGCGCTCGCAGCGCATGGCGTGCGCCAGAAGCACCTCGGCGGTAAGCCGAGGCTCCGGAACGTCCGCGCCGCGCAGCAACTCCGTGCCCTGGGCGATGGCGGTCCGGAGTGTCGTAAGCTAGGCCGCCTTGCCCTCGGAGCCTTCCTGCTCCAGTTTCTCGGCCTGGTAATGCGAGGTCAGCGCGTCCACAATGGCATCGATGCGGCCTTCCATCACCAGATCAAGCTGGTGGAGGGTGATGCCGATACGGTGGTCGGTCAGGCGGTTCTGCGGGAAGTTGTAGGTGCGGATCTTTTCGCTGCGATCGCCCGAGCCCACCATGCTGCGGCGTTCCGCGCCGATGGCCGCCTGCTGCTTCTCGAGTTCCAGTTCATACAGTCGGGAACGCATGACGCGGAGGGCTTTGGCGCGGTTTTTGATCTGCGATTTTTCGTCCTGGCAGGAAACGATGACACCGGTCGGCAGGTGCGTCATGCGGACGGCGGAGTACGTGGTGTTGACCGACTGGCCGCCGGGTCCGGAGGAGCAGAAGGTGTCGATCCGGAGGTCTTTTTCTTCGATCCTGATTTCCACGTCGTCGGCTTCCGGCAGTACGGCGACCGTAATGGCCGAAGTATGGACGCGCCCCTGTTGCTCGGTCGCCGGCACGCGCTGCACGCGGTGCACGCCGCTTTCATACTTGAGACGGCTGTAAACGCGATTGCCGCTGATCAGCGCGATGACTTCTTTCAGACCGCCGACGGCCGATTCGCTGGACGACGTGATTTCCACCTTCCAGCGCTGGTTTTCCGCGTAGCGCGTGTACATGCGGAAGACTTCGTAAGCGAACAGCGTGGCTTCGTCGCCACCCGCGCCGGCGCGGATTTCGAGAACGACGTCTTTCTCGTCGTTCGGGTCTTTCGGAAGCAGAAGAACCTTCAGCTCTTCCTCGGTGCGGGCCAGTGCGGGCTCGACGCTTTCGATCTCCATCTGCGCCATTTCGCGGAGATCGGGATCGGGGTCGGTCAGCATGCTTTTTGCCTGCTCGATCTGGCCGGCGTGCTGTTTGTATTCGCGGTACTTGCTGACGATATCGGAGAGGTCGCTCTGCGCCTTCGTCACTTTGCGGTACTGCTCACCATCGCTGATGATGGCCGGATCCGCCATCTGATCCGTGAGTTCCTGGAAATGCTTCTCGATCTGTTCGAGTTTCTGTCCGTATTGCGCGAGGCTCATGCGATCACCAGTTCCCCGCCCTGTTTGCTTTCGAGCGCCATGGCGCCTTTGAGGGCCTGAACGGCGATATCCACTTCTTCGTCGGAAGGCGGCTGGGTGGTAATGCGCTGCGTCCAGAGGCCGGGCGCGGTGAGCAGGTTCAGGAAAGAGCCCTGCCGTTTGGCGGCGAAGCGGATCAGTTCGTAACTCACGCCCGCGATCAGCGGCAGGAAGATAATGCGGATCGCGAGTTTGGCCGCGAAGGTCTGCACCGGAATGAACATGTAGAAGACCATGGAGATCAGCATGATCACGAACATGAAACTGGTGCCGCAGCGGGGGTGGAAGGTGACGAACTTCTGCGCGTTCGCGATGTTGACTTCCTGGCCGGATTCGAAATTGAACACCACCTTGTGTTCCGCGCCGTGATATTCGAAAACCCGCTTGATGTCCTTGGTGCGGGAAAGCAGCGTGAGGAAGCCGATAAACAGACTGAGGCGGATGATGCCATCCACGGCGTTGAAGAGAATCTGATTCTTGAGGACCGGCAGCGCGTTCGCCAGCATGTCGGTCAGCTTCAGGGGCACCAGTTTGTAGAGCACGATGAAGAAGAGGACGGAGAAGATCGCCTGGGCGACCATCATCCACTGCGAGACCGGTTTGGCTTCCGCTTCGGAACCATCGTCGAGCGCGGCATTGGCGGAGAACTGCAGCGCCTTCATGCCCAGCATCATCGACTGGCCGAGGACGCCCAGGCCCCGAATCACGGGCCATTTGAAGTACGCGTGCTTCTCCGACGGCCGGGTGACGGGCATCTCTTCCATCACCACTTCGCCATCCGGCTTGCGAACCGCGACGCAGTAGCTGTGGGGAGCCCGCATCATGACGCCCTCCATGACAGCCTGGCCGCCGACGAGGGTCTCCTCGCCGCTTTCGAGGATGGGAAGCATCTGGACGTGCGCGAAAAGACGAAGAATCTTACTGACGTGCAATCGGGAACCTCAGCCTTTCATTATACGTAGACGCGCGGTGTGGGCTTTTCGATGCAATCCGGACGGAGCGTTAAGCGACTCGCGGCGGACCGCGCCGTCCGAAAAGCAGGGATGGACCGATCCCTTCGATATACTCCATGAACGAGTATTCCGCATGAAAAGTTCCCTGTTCGCAACTGCTTCGCTGGCCCTGGGGCTGGCATTTTCCTCGTTTGCGCAGGCGCCGGCGCCTGACGGCACCGAGTCGCCGGAGGTGCATGCCGACCGGACTGTGACGTTCCGGGTGCGCGCACCGAAGGCCGGGGAAGTCGCCCTGTACGGCGACTGGATGCCGGTGGGCAAACCCGTGCCGATGACAAAAGCTGCCGACGGTCTCTGGAGCATCACCACGGCGCCCCTGGAACCGAACGGACACCTCTACTGGTTCATTCTCGACGGCCTGGCGGTGGCGGACCCGATCAATCCGGTGATCAAGCAGCGGCAAAGGACGTCGGCCAGTCTGGTGGAAGTGCCGGCGGCGAGCCCGGCCGCGTGGGAACTGCGCGATGTGCCGCATGGAACGGTGCTCACGGAATGGCAGAAATCCGCGGTTCTGGGGCGCACGGAGAGGATTGTCATCTATCTGCCGCCGGGGTACGAGAAGTCGTCGGCGAAGTTCCCGGTGCTCTACCTGGTGCATGGCAGCGGCGATGTGCCGGAATCCTGGACGGCGGCGGGACACGCGAATCTGATTCTGGACAATCTGATCGCGGATAAGAAAGCCACGCCGATGATCGTCGTGATGCCGGCGGGTCATGCCGTGCCGTTCAACGCGGGGCGCGGCGGTCCGGTGAACAACAACGAACTGTTTGAACAGTATCTGGTGAAGGAAGTGATTCCCACCGTGGAAGGGAAGTACCGGATTGCCGCGGGATCCCGCAATCGGGCACTGGCGGGCCTTTCGATGGGCGGCGGACACACCATCTATACCGGCTTCAGCCATCCGGAACTGTTCAGCGCGCTGGGGATTTTCAGCCCGGGTCTGCCCCGCGATTTCGATACGAAGTTCAAAGCCGTGGTGGCGGATCCGAAGGCCTTTAACGCGAAGGTGGGCACGGTCTGGATCGCCTGCGGAGATACCGACACAACGGTGCAGTATCCGCGCATTAAGACCTGGGAGGAAGGGCTGGAGAAGAGCGGGATCCACGCTTCCTTCAAGACTTATTCCGGCGCGCACACCTGGCCGGTCTGGCGGATGAGTCTGGCGGACTTCGCGCCGCTTCTTTTTTTGAAGAAATAGCGAGTTGTGAAGAAATAACGAAACGACATGAAGCTCTTACTGGCAGTTCTTTTCACGAGTGTGGTCTGTTTTGGCCAGAGCGACCGGGCCGAAGCGCAGAGAAACCCTTTCACCGGTAACGCACAGGCGATCGCGGCCGGGAAAACGCTTTATAACCAGGCTTGCGTGGCGTGCCACGGGGCAGACCTGCGCGGCGATCGCGGTCCGTCGCTGGTAAGCGGAACGTTTTCGCGCGGCAGTGCCGATGGCGAGATCTTCATCAATATCCGCAGCGGCATCCGGGGCACACAGATGCCGGCGTTTTCCACGTTCACGACGGATCAGACGTGGCAGATTATTTCTTATATCCGGAGCCTGGGCGGAACGGCCGCGCCGGCGCCGGTTGGCAATGAGAACGTGACGGGCGACGCAGTGGCGGGCAAAGCCGTGTTCGAAGGCAAGGGCGGCTGCCTGAGCTGTCATATGGTGGGCGGCGCGGGCGCTTCCGTGGGTCCGGACCTCTCCGCCGCGGGACGCACGGGCGCCGCGCAGTTGCAGGCGAAGATCGCGAACCCGAACCAGCCGGCTGGCGGTGGCGGCGGGCGCGGACGCGGCCGGGGCGGCGCGGGACGGCCGACCACGGTGACGGCGAAGACGAAGGAAGGCCACGAGTATCGCGGCGTGCAGAAGGCGCAGGACGCGTTCTCCGTGCAAATGATCGATACAACCGGCAAGTATCACTCGTTCGAGAAAAGCCAGTTGGCGGATCTGAAGGTGGAAGCGAAATCGCTGATGCCGGACGACTACGCGAAGCGGCTCACCGGCGCGGAGATGCAGAATGTGGTGGCGTATCTGAAATCGCTCGACGGATCGGATCCGGCGAAGCTGGCGGCGGGCGGCGGGCTCAGCTGGGAGCGCATTCGCGATGCGGCGAAAGAGCCGCAGAACTACCTGACGTACTGGGGCGACCTGGCCGGGCGGCACTACTCGGCGCTGAACCAGATCAACACCGGGAACGTGAAAAACCTGCAGGCCAAGTGGGCCATGCAACTGCCCGGCGATGGCATCGTGGAATCGATTCCCACGGTGGTGGACGGCATCATGTACACCACCGGGCCGGTGGGAACCAGCGCGCAGGTGCTGGCGCTCGACGCACGCACGGGCCGGCAGTTGTGGCGTTATGACCGCAAGCAGAAGGTGGTCAACCAGTACGAGATCAACCGCATCAATCGCGGCGTGACGGTCTTCGGTAACCGCCTGTTCTTCGGCACGCTGGACGCCGCACTGGTGGCGCTGGACGCGCGCACCGGGGCTTTCCTGTGGGAAGTGCAACTGGCGGATACGATGCTGGGCTACAGCATTACCTCGCCGCCGCTGGTGGTGAAGGACAAGATCATCACCGGCATTACGGGCGGAGAGTTCGGGATTCCGGCCTGGATCGACGCCTACGACCCCGCGACCGGCAAGCGGCTGTGGCGCTGGAATACGATTCCCAAGCCGGGCGAGCCGGGGCATGAGACCTGGGCGGGCGACAGTTGGGAGCACGGCGCTTCGCCGACCTGGCTGACGGGCAGTTACGATCCGGAACTGAATACGCTGTACTGGACCATCGGCAACCCGGGTCCGGATATCAACGGCGATGTGCGCAAGGGCGACAACCTGTATAGCTGTTCGGTGGTCGCGCTCGATCCCGATACGGGCAAGCTGAAGTGGCATTACCAGTTCACGCCGAACGATACGCACGACTGGGACGCGACGGAAGACGTGGTGCTGGTGGACCGCATGTGGCACGGGCAGAACCGCAAGCTGCTGATGCAGGCGAATCGCAACGGGATCTTCTACGTTCTGGACCGCGTAACGGGCAAGTTTCTGGCCGGTTCGCCGTTCGTTCGGGCCTCCTGGGTGAAGGGCTTCGACGAGAACGGCAGGCCGATCACGACGGAGAACTGGCGCGCGAATCCGGAGGGGACCACCGTGTATCCTTCGCTGGGCGGCGGATCGAACTTCCAGGCGCCGTCGTACAGTCCGCAGACGGGCTGGATGTATTTCATGTATTACGACGGGCCGGGTCGGTATTCCATCGGACCCGCGCCGTACGAGCCGGGCAAGCAGTTTCAGGGACGCGGCACGGGGGGCGGTTTCGGTCCGCCGCCGGCTGACGGTCAGGCGCCGCCTTCCCAGGGCGTGATGGCGTTCGATCCCGAGACCGGCAAGCCGGTGTGGAAGTTCGAACTGACGCAGAACGGTCTGGCGCCGGGTCTGATGGCGACGGCCGGCGGCCTGGTGTTCGCGGCTTCGGCGGAGGGCAACTTCATGGCGCTCGACGCGAAGACCGGGAAGGCGCTGTGGCGCTTCGGAGCGGGCGGGACCATCCCTTCGTCGCCGATGAGCTACTCGGTGGATGGCAAGCAGTACGTGGCTATCTCGACGGCGAATGCGCTGTATGCGTTCGCATTGCCGGATTAGTTGCCATGCCCACTCGCCGCGAGATCCTCCGATCGTCCCTCGGCCTTGCGGCCTCGTTCGCGCTGCAATCGCCGTTGACCGCCGCGCCGCGGCAGTGGCGGCTCGGCATCAATACCTATTGCCTCCGGTTCTGGAACTGGAACGACCGGCAACTGATCGATTACTGCACGAAAGAAAAGCTGGACGCGATCTTCCTGCAGGACTCGCTTGACGCCGGCGTGATGAAGCCGGCGCATTGGGCGGAAGTCCGGGCGTGGACGAAGGACGCCGGGCTGCATCTCGAAACCGGCGGCAGCGCCCTGCTGCCGAAGACGCCGGAGGGCGCTCCGCAATCCATCGCCACGCTGCGGCAGAATATCGAGCGCGCGAAGGGGATGGGCGCGACCATGCTGCGCGCGTTGCTGGCGAGCGACCGCTACAGCATGCCGGAAGGGCCGGTGGAGCAGCATGTCGAAACCGGGGTAAAAATTCTGCGCGCCGTGCGGCAGCAGGTGCTGGACGCCGGGCTGAAGATCGGCATCGAGAATCACAAAGATATTCAGGCGTGGCGAACGCGGCAACTGATTGAAGCGGCGGGGACGGACTTCGTGGGGTCGTATCTCGACACCGGCAATCCGGTGTTCGTGGCGGAACACCCGCTCACCACCATTGAGGAACTGGGGCCGGTGGCTCTGAGCTTCCATCTGCGCGATTCGGTGGTGTACGAACTGCCCGAGGGAATCGCGGTGCAGTGGGTGCCTTTGGGCGAAGGAACCGTGGACTTCAAAGCGCTGGTGGCGCGGGCGGCGGAGATCATGGCGCCGCAGGTGCATATCTACTGCAAGCCGATCACGGCGCGTCCGCCGGTGGTGCTGCCGGTCTATTCGGACGAGTTCTGGACGAAGTGGTTTCCGGGCGCGCGATCCCGCGATCTGGCGCGCTTCGAGGCATTGGCGAAGCGCGGACGGCCGTGGAACAAACCGCACCTGATGGCCGATCTGCCGGAGGTGCGGGACAAATATATGGACGCGCTGAAGATCCAGCAGATGGCGCACATGGAACAGAGCCTGCAATACTGCCGCAAGGAGCTGAATCTCGGCGTGCGCTGGCGGGCCTGAAGCCCTAACCTAAAGCAACTGCATGCCGGAATCGACGTAGATCACGTTGCCGGTAATGCCGCGGCTCAGGTCGCTCGCGAGGAACGCGGCGGTGTCGCCGACTTCGCCGGCTTCGGTGACGTGGCGCAGGGGCGACATCTCTTTCGTCGCGTCGAGCATCACCGAGAGGTCTTTCACGGCCCGGGCGGACGCGGTCTTCACGGCGCCGGCGGAGATCGCGTTCACGCGGATTTTCCGCGGGCCGAGGTCATTGGCCAGATACCGCATGGACGCTTCGAGGGCCGCCTTCGCCACGCCCATCACGTTGTAGTTCGGGCGCACGCGCACGGCGCCGAGATACGTGAGGGTCGTGATGGAGCCGCCGTTCGTCATCAGCGGCGCAATGGCGCGGGACATGGCGACCAGCGAGTAGGCGCTCACGTTCTGGGCCAGCAGGAAACCATCCCGCTGCGTTTCGACGAAGGGACGGCCCAGGTCTTCGCGGTTGGCGAAAGCCAGACTGTGCACCAGCGCGTCGATCGGCTTGCCCAACTCGCGCAGGCTGCCTTCGAGCGCGGCCACTTCTTCGTCCTTCGTGACGTCACAGGGCAGCATCTTCGCCACGGGCATGTTGCCCACGATGGATTCGATGGTGTCGCGCTGCTTTTCATTCACGTACGTGAGCACCAGGGAAGCGCCTTCGCGCGCGAACGACTCCGCGATTCCGTAAGCGAGGCTCCACTTATTGGCGATACCGGAAATGACCGCCGTTTTTCCTTCGAGCAATGCTGGCATGAATTATCAGGTTACTTCAGCAGGTTATTCACACGCAGCCAGTTCACCATCAGGCCGGGCCATTGGGCGAGCGCGAAATCGTCCATGCCGAGGCCGACGCCGTGCGGGCCGCGCTGGAAGATGTGCATCTCGGCGACCACGCCGGCTTTACGCAGGGCGAGAAAGTAAGCAATGCTGTTTTCCGCGGGCACGCCGGTGTCGCCGTTGGTGTGGAAGATGAACGTGGGCGGGGTCTGCGCGGTGACGGCGTTCTCACCGGAAAGGCTCTTCGCCAGCGCGGGATCGGGATTGTCGCCGAGCAGGTTCTTCTTCGAGCCCTGGTGGGTCCATGGCTCCACGAGGGAGATGACGGGATAGCCGAGGATGGCGAAGTCGGGGCGGCTGCTCACGCGGTCGATGGCGTCGGGCGCGTCGGCTTTGCCGGCCTCGAAATGGGTGGAGGCGGTGGAGGCGAGGTGCCCGCCCGCCGAGAAGCCCATGATGCCGATGCGGTCCGGCGCGATCCGCCACTCGGCGGCGTGCGAACGAACGGTGCGGAGGGCGCGCTGGGCGTCGCCGATTTCGATGGGGTGGTGATAGCGGGGTCCGAGGCGGTATTTCAGGACGAACGCGACGATTCCGAGCGAGTTCAGGTAGTTCGCCACCTGCCGGCCTTCATGGTTCATGGCGAGAGCGCCGTAGCCGCCACCGGGGCAGACGATCACGGCCGTCATGCCGGGGGTCGCGGCGCGCGGCAGGTACGCGGTGAGCGTGGGAATATCGCGGTCCTCGGTGCCCTGCGCGCCGGGAGCCTGCCCCTTCCAGAGGGGGAACGGCTCGGTATCTTTTAACGGCTGGGCGGACAGGACCGCGCAACTGAACAGGAGGGACACGACAAATCGCTTCATCACAGTGAAAGCGATGATATCAGGGCGAGCGTTAATCGGCGCCGGAGATCTGGTGAAGCACTTCGTCGGCCTGTTCGGCAGTGAAGCTCTCCACCTTGGCGGAGTGGTTCATGGAGCAGAATTTCGGGCCGCACATGGAACAGAAGGCCGCGTCCTTGAAACCCTCTTCAGGCAGCGTTTCGTCGTGCATGGAGCGCGCGGTTTCCGGGTCGAGCGAGAGTTCGAACTGGCGGTTCCAGTCGAAGCTGTAGCGGGCGCGGGAGAGCGCGTCGTCGCGATCCCGCGCGCCGGGGCGGTGACGCGCCAGATCGGCGGCGTGCGCCGCGATCTTATAAGCGATGATGCCCTGTTTCACATCCTCGCGGTTCGGCAGGCCGAGGTGTTCCTTGGGCGTCACATAACAAAGCATGGACGCGCCGTGCCAGCCGATGATCGCCGCGCCGATGGCGGACGTGATGTGGTCATAACCGGGCGCGATATCGGTCACCAGCGGCCCGAGCGTGTAGAACGGCGCCTCATGGCAGAGTTCGCGCTCTTTCACGACCTGCATTTCGATCTGATCGAGGGGGATGTGACCCGGGCCTTCGATCATGACCTGGACATCGTAATCCCAGGCCTTCTTCGTCAGTTCGCCGAGCGTTTTCAGTTCCGCGAACTGCGCGGCGTCGCTGGCATCGGCAATGCAGCCGGGCCGGAGACCGTCGCCCAGGGAGAAGCTGACGTCGTACTTCTGGAAGATTTTGCAGATTTCGTCGAAGTGCTCGTAAAGAAGGTTCTGGCGGTGGTTCTTGACCATCCACTCGGCGAGAATCGCCCCGCCGCGGCTGACGATGCCCGTGATGCGCTTCGAAGCGAGCGGCACATACTGCACCAGCACGCCCGCGTGGATGGTCATGTAGTCCACGCCCTGCTGCGCCTGCTCTTCGATCACTTCCAGCAGCACGTGGATGTTCAGGTCTTCCACGCGGCGCACGCGGTTCAGAGCTTCGTAAATCGGCACCGTGCCGATGGGCACGGGAGAGTTCGCGATGATCGCCTTGCGGATCTCCGGGATGTCGCCGCCGGTGGAGAGGTCCATCACGGTATCGGCGCCGAACTTCACCGCGTACTGGAGTTTGTCGAGTTCTTCCGCGATGTTCGAAGTGGTGGCGGAGTTGCCGATGTTGGCGTTGATTTTGCACTTCGACGCCACGCCGATGGCCATCGGTTCCAGATTCAGATGGTTGATGTTGGCGGGGATAATCATGCGCCCGCGCGCCACTTCGTCCCGGACGACCTCCGGCGAGATCTTCTCGATCCGGGCCACGAATTCCATTTCGCCCGTGATCAGGCCCTTGCGGGCATAGTGCATCTGAGTCCTGATCGGATCGGACTTACGGTTTTCCACCCATTCGCTGCGCATCTAAAGTTAGTGTACTGTGCCGTCGCATGGCGTGTGCCGCCGCGAAACTTACGCCCGGCCGCCGGGGATCGTTCCACCGGACTGTAGTTTACACAGGCGCGGGAGGGTTATCATGACTGGGCAGCCATGCTTCGGTTCGAGTGGGACATCGTGAGAGCCCGGAACAGCCAGCGCAGGCACCGCATCGGTTTCGACGATGCGATGCACGTGTTCGGGGATCCGCGCGCGCTGTTCTCGCACAACGAGGAGAGCGGACACAGGCAGGCGATCGGCATGGCGGGCGGGATTGCCGTGGTGCTGGAGCACGCCGTGCGGGAAGACGGCGAGACGATTCAGTTGCTCGCCGCGCGGCGCGCCACGCGGGAAGAACGGGAGCGCTATGAGCAGATTGCTTCGCAGAACGCCGGCTGAAAGCCCCCTCACCGACGACCGCAGGCGAATTCTGGCCAAAGCGGCGGCGCGGCCCGATGCCGAGATCGATTTTTCCGATGTCCCGCCTTTGACGGAGGAATTTTGGGCGAAGGCGGTGCGGAATCCGTTTTATCGCTCCGAAAAGCAGCTGCTCACGGTCCGTCTGGATACGGATATCGCTCTCTGGCTCCGTCAGCAGGGCAAAGGCTATCAAACGCGGCTGAACGATCTGCTTCGCGAAGCGATGCAGGCGGACCTGGCCAAACGCGGCTGAGACGGTTTCCAGTCTTCCCGTAACGCGCTGTACAATCAAGGGTTGCGACGCCACCTGCCACTCTTCTTTGTCGTTTTACAGCTTGCTTCGCAACTCGGCGCGGCCGTGTCTCCGGAGTTTGCCGAACGCCGCGGGAAGTGGCGAAAAGCGAACACGGGCGGCATCCTGGTGCTGTTCGGGGCGAAGGAAAGCGAAGACCTGCACTACGGTTTCTATCAGGAAACCAATTTCCTCTATCTGACAGGCTGGTCGGAGCCCGGCGCGATTCTGGTAATCACGCCCGAGCCCGATAAAGACGAACCCGGTCTGCAGGAGCGGTCCCGCGTCCCCCGTGAAATTCTGTTCCTGCCGCAACGCGTGCCGGCGCAGGAGAAGTGGACCGGACGCAAACTCGGCCCTTCGGACACGAATGCCGCGGAGGTTACCGGCTTCCGCACCGTGATGCCGGCGGAACGCTTTGAGAGCGAGTTGCGCGCGCTGCTCGACCTCTATCCGGCCACCTACGGGTTGCCAGTCGATAAGTCATTGCTGGAACGCCTGGCGCCGCTGCGGGGCGTGCTGGACGCGGCGGGCCCGCTGGCACGACTCCGCATGGAGAAATCGGAGGCCGAGATCAGCGCCATTCAGCACGCCACGGACGTTTCCGTGGAGGCCCACCGCGCGGCCTGGAAGATGATTCGGCCCGGCGAGTACGAGTACGAAATCGCCGCCGTAATGGCCGGCACCTACATGATGGAAGGCTGCCGCCGCGGGGCCTACGCCCCGATTGTCGGTTCCGGCCCGAACTCCACCACGCTGCACTATTCGCGCAACTCACGCCGCATGGATTCCGGCGAAGTGGCGGTGATGGACGTGGCCGCCGAATGCGCGGACTACGCCAGCGACATCACGCGTACCCTGCCCGTGAACGGCCATTTTTCGGCGCGGCAGCGGGAGATCTACGACATTGTGCTGGGCGCGCAGCGAGCCGCCATCGCAGCGGTGAAACCGGGCATGACCCTGGGCCGAAAGACGCCGGACAGCCTGTATAAAATCGCTTTCGACTACATCGATCACCACGGCAAAGACCTGCACGGCGCGTCACTGGGCAAGTACTTCGTCCACGGCCTGTCGCACCACGTGGGGCTGGACGTGCACGATGCCTCCGACACCACGACGCCGCTGCGGGCCGGCATGGTGATCACCATCGAGCCCGGCATTTACATCCCGGAGGAGAACATCGGGATCCGCATCGAAGACGTGGTTCTTGTAACGGAGAAAGGCGGGAGGGTGCTGAGCGCCGCGTTGCCCACCGATCCCGATGAGATTGAGCGTGCGCTGGCGCAGCGGAAGTAGCAGTTCCCTTGTCCTCGCGATTCTGATGCCGGCGTCGGCGCTGCTGGCGCTTACCCTGAGTTCCACGGCCCTCGGCCACCAGTTCGATAACTACGCTTACGACTTTCTGTTCCGGCTGATTCAGCCTGCGCCGTGGAAACCGGGCTCGGTAATTCTGGCCATCGACGAGGAAACGCTGCGCCGTTACGGCGGTAATGCGGGGATTCGCAGCGCTCTGGCGGACGGCATCGCGAAGATTCAGCCGGCGCATCCGGCGGCGGTTGCGGTGGACGTGATTCTCGCCGAGCCTTCCACCGAGGAGATCGACGCGCGTCTGGAAGCCGCGTTTGCCGGCACGCGGAACCTGGTGCTCGCGTCGTATCTGCTCGAGAACAATACCTGGAACGATCCGATTCCGCGATTCCGGAAATACGCGTTTGCCACCGGACACGTGCAGGCCAGCTTCGACGATTACGACTCGGTCAGCCGCGAAGTGCCGCTGATGAAAGTAGGCGGGCACGACCGGCGCTGGTCGCTGGCGCTCGATGCGTTCCGCGCCGTGCAGCGCGCGCAGATTCTGGAATCGCCGCAGGATTTGCAGGTGGGCGCGGTGACCATCCCTTCGAAGCTGCGCGATTTTACGGTGGACGGGCGCACGCTGCGGGTGCGTTACCCGCCGGTCGCAATGGGCGGCCTGCCGCGGGTTTCGATCGCGGAACTGGACCGGAATCCTTCGCTGGTGTCGCGGTTCGCGGGCCAGGTCGTGTTCGTGGGAGAAACGGCGCTGGCGGCGGGCGACAGCTGGTCCACGCCCTATTCGAACGGCAAGACGACGCCGGGAATCGAGATGCATGCCAGCGAGTACGAAACCCTGGCGCAGCGCAATTTCCTGGTGGACGCGCCGTTGCTGCCGGTGATCGGCTTCTGTTTCCTGATGGCCGCCGCCGCGGGTCTGATCTTCTTCCTGGGCTCCGGCTGGGTAGCAAACCTGGAAGCGATGGGGCTGGTGCTGCTGTCCCAGATAACGCCCGCCCTGGCTTTCCGTAACTCAGTGGTCTTCGCCTGGCTGCCCGGCACGCTGACCGCGGCGCTCTCCGTGGCGGCCGCGGCAACATGGAGACACCTGATTGTCAGGCGCGAACTGGCGCGCGCCGAACAGGAAAAGACGCGCTACCAGAAGGCCATGCAGTTCGTCACGCACGAAATGCGCACGCCGCTGACGGCGATTCAGGGCTCCAGCGAACTGATCAGCCGGTATGGACAAATGCCCGAAGCCAAACGCAAGCAGATGGCCGAACTGATCAACGCGGAATCGAAGAGGCTGGCGCGCATGATCGAAACATTCCTCAGCGTGGAGCGCCTCTCCGCCGGTCAGATGGAAATGAAACAGGAGCGCTTCCCGCTGCCGGAACTGGTGGAACGGTGCACGGAACGCGCGCGCGCCTTCGCCGAGCGCAAACAGATCGAGATCGACGTGGAGGCTCTGCCCGCGGACGAACTATCGGGGGACCGCGAACTGATGGAGTACGCCGTCTACAATCTGTTAACCAACGCGGTGAAGTACTCGCCCGCCCTGACGCGCGTGCGGGTCTTCAGCGAAGATGATAAGGGCGGGAAGGTTCGCCTGTCGATTCAGGATCAGGGAATCGGCATGGATAAAAAGGAAGTGAGCAGGATATTCGAGAAGTTCTACCGCACGAAGCGGGCAGAACAATCCGGCGAGGCCGGAACGGGGATAGGGCTGTCAATAGTGGAGCAGATTGTGACGCAGCACGGCGGGACGATCCATGTGGAATCGGAGCCCGGCAAGGGATCGAGATTCACGCTGATTCTGAAACGGGCATCATGAGCGAGCTGATCCTGGTAGTGGAGGACGATCCCGGAGTCCGGACCACGATCGTCACGTTTCTGGAGATGGAAGGGTACACCGTGGAAGCGGTCTCGAGCACGCGCGAGGCGCTCGCCCGGCTGTCGCAGCGGGTTTATCCGCTGGTGATTTCGGACATTTACATCGACGACCGGACCGGCATCGACGTCCTGATGGCGGCGAAGAAGCAGGACGCGAACTGTCTGGTGATCCTGATGAGCGCGCGCGGCACCATGGAGACGGTGATGGCGGCCACGCGCAACGGCGCCTTCGATTACCTGGCGAAACCGTTCGAACTCGATACGCTGCTGGAGG
>Ga0118677_10005789_pt1 | contig 21392 bp, 23 predicted proteins | sample AliMusrvi5mmetaG_FD_86154 | JGI IMG/M metagenome (GOLD analysis project Ga0118677, IMG submission 86154)
AAACGAAAACACCAATGGCTTGATCAGGCAATACTTTAAGAAAGGCAGTAGTTTTGAAAATATAACGGAGAGTCAAGTTGAGGATGTCATGCAAAAACTCAATCATCGACCTCGAAAAACACTAAACTATAAAACACCTCATGCAGTATTTTTTGGCGATGATATTCGGCAGGCTGCATGAATACTAGAATTGCACTTCAGAGTTGAATTCGCGAAAGTTTATGAAGCGATGTTATTACTAACAAAAATAGCCTGATCTGATAAGTCTTCACTATTTTTAAGAGCCTCTATTAAAATAGCATCATTGCCATAGATGTCTGAATAAAGTACTAAATCATTATTAGGATCAAAAAAAGCGGTGGTATAAAAAAACAACACCGGTATCGATTTCTTTAAGATAACTCTTTGTGTTTTAGGGACATTCAATGCTGCTTGAATTTCATCTTTGGTCCATTGATCCTTAAGAGCAAATTCTGCTAATCTTTGTGGATCTGCAACACGAACACAACCATGACTTAAATCTCTGCGTGTCTTAGCAAATAAAGAACGGGAAGGCGTATCGTGCAAATAAACATCATCCTTATTCGGAAACATAAACTTAATTCTGCCTAGCGCATTTTGCTTACCTGGACGCTGTCTGATTCTTAAATTACCTTGTTTCAATGCTTCAATAGCTGAGCTATTAAATGTCACTGATTTTGAATCATTGCCAAAAGTAGCTACTAATTCCATATTTTCTTTTTCCAAATAGCCAGGATTTTGTTGTAGCTTAGGAAGTAGTTCTTTTTTGAAGATATTGTAGGGTACATTCCAATAAGGATTAAAATCAATAAAGCGCATTTCTGCCATTAATACAGGCGTTTGATGATCTAAGGCTTTACCTACCACCACCTTCATAGTGGTTATATTGGCATTATTTTGATCTATATCATCAAAGGCCCATAATTGATAAGCAGGAATATTAACTATAATATAAGGCCCTGAATTAAAAACAGGCAGCCATCTCAGCCTTTCCATAGCCAATTCAATTTGCGTCACTCTATCTTTTAATGGCACATTAAGTGCGTCAATGGTTCCTTTACCCATAACGCCATCAGCACCTAAACCATGCCGCTGTTGAAATCTCTTTACACCTTTAACAATTTTATCTGTGTATTGTGTTGATTGTTTACTGCCAACCTCATCTTGCATATCACCCACAGCCACTAGAAATCGACGCAATTCATTTATTTGAGGAAAGCTATCACCTGGAATGATAGATTTCTCAGCTTTCAATTGTAGATTGGCTGTTTTTTGAGCTAAAACTTTATAAGTCGCCAAAGCTACTTTAAGTTTTTGGTATTGTGGTAGTGTGGGCTCAACTAACAAGGGTAATTGTTTAATTGATACTTCCTTCAAGCTATTTGCAATTAGCGTAGGCAGATCAATTAGCTTTTTTTCTCTTAATTTTAGATTGTAATTAATTCCTTGAGGATTGACTCGGCCATAATGTAAATCATGCAAATATCGCAATAAAGACAAGCTAATTGCAGCGTCATACAATGCCAATTGCTTGTAATCATGAGTAGCTAAGTTTAAGGCTGCAGGAAGCTTTTCGCGTAAAACATTACTATCATAGTTAGCTACATTTAAGCCGCTTTCTGTCACAGCATCCAACAAGTCAATGACCTGTGAAATATTTTGTTCGGCTAAATTATTACCTAACCAAAGCAACTTGTTATCAACTAATTTGTAAAGAGCTGCAAGATCATCTGCTCGATTAGAAAAATCGGCATGAGCTAAATAAGGGTGAGATTTTGAATTAATAACCGCACTAAGTTCAGTTGTTATTGATGGGCTTTGATCTATTTTGCTTGAAAATATATCTAGCACAGATGCTGAAGATTGATCATTTTGAGTCTCAGCCATGACTATAGGCGTTGAAACGATGATCATAAAAACACTCATCAATAAAATGAAACGCCTAACCGCAATAATTAAATTGAACCTAGTCATTATTTTTTCCAATTTATATAACTGCATAGAGTGCGCGACTGACCAATGAAATAATTAATAACGTAAAGTGTGTGCAAAAAAACTTTGGTTCTTAAGAGGGAAAACTAATAAATAAAAATAATCAGGCATCTAACCTAATCATTTTTATTTAAAGAGTGTAAGGCAATGCATTGCCTTACACTCAGTATTAACTTTTGGTTCTACAATGAATCGCTAATTTGAGTTTTATAGAAAGGCCATGTTTTTACATGTAAATGCTTTCTTATGGGTGTCTTTATAACCGACACACAAAGTGCGATAGAGAACAAACACCATACTGCCGCATACTCATTGGGATCAGTTGTTGTAAGGTCTGATATAAATGGACCAATTAGATAATGAAAACCTACAAAGCGCCAAGATCCATACATTAACGGAAGATAAAAAGCGACTAAGATATAGGTAAAGGCATGCAAACCCCAATTGAAGCCAAATAACCATTTAACAGGATCAGACATAATGCCATTTAACGGCATTTGCCAAGCAATATGCCAAGAACCAGAGGTTGAACATACGCTAGGACCACAAAAGCCTTCCACACCGATATTACAATTACCTGCCCAAGCAAATGGATACATTTTAATCAGCATAGCCACCGTACCGATCGCACAAATCGTGTAGACCGCTGTACGAATTTTTAGTTTGACGCTGACGGGAATGAAATACATAGCCACCATATTGACAAAAAATGGTTGAAATGCAACGTGAAGATAACCTAGTAAGGTTAATATTTGATTGTTTGGGTTATCGCACAAATCAATATAAACGTAAGTTGCTGCCTGCAATAACTCCATTAAAGCAAAATAAGTTAATGGAATCCAAAGTTCTTTGGACTCACCCTGCTTAAGTGCAACATACGCTGCGGTACTAAGACCTGCGACGGCTAAAACTCCCGACGCTTCACCACTCCAACACATAAAACCGCCCTACTCTCTTATAATTTTAAAATACCGCTACAACACAGGCTGTTAGTTTAAACCCAGAGGTAGCCGTAATGTTTTTGATTGTTCCTGATCTCAGACAACAATAACCGCTATTGTATTACAATTACAAAAAAATGGAGTGCAATAGCTTCAGCTATTGACTTTTAAAACAGCTGAAGCTGTTTTACTCCAATTTAGCTGTTGTAGAGGGGAACTTAACTATTACATTTAATAAACACTCTACTAGCACCGCAGCAACGTTTAAACTTTTTGCCACTGCCACAAGTACAGGCAGCATTCTTACCCAGATTAGTTTGTAAATTAATTGCCCCCATGGATTTAATTACACCATCGAGATATAACCAGCGACCATTTGTTTTCGTAAAACGACTTATTTCATTCATGACACACTCAAGGTCATCTTGCTGATAAAACGCTTTAAAGGTAACAATACCCTTATTATCGTTAACTCCGCCTTTTTTGAAGTCGACAATCTCTAATCTTAACCAAGTAATATTTTCTCTAGAAAAATCTATCGCTGCTGGCCGCTTAGTAACATCCCAGGTCTCTTGCAAATAAGGTACATTTCGTAATACATAAGCGGTATAACGTGAGCGCATTAACGCCAAAGCAGTTGATGGATGAGTTTGACCAGAATGAAATGGCTCGCAGCACTGTTGATAATCAAGGTTAGATCCGCAAAGACAAGGTGACGATAAATTCATTGCATTCCATCTAAAGATAACTACCGAACTCACTTTTAAAAAAAGCGAACCTTTAACAATAAGAATTTGCAGACAAGACGATCATCTTGCAGGCAAAAAAAAAGGCTTATCGATGATAAGCCTTTTTAATATATGGCGTCCCCAAGGGGGTTCGAACCCCTGTTACCGCCGTGAAAGGGCAGTGTCCTAGGCCGCTAGACGATGGGGACTAAAACTGGTTTAGTCCGGCCTAAAGTTATCTAACTAGTGATAACCGCAAACTACTTGTAAAACTAATGCGCCAAAATGTGGCGTCCCCAAGGGGGTTCGAACCCCTGTTACCGCCGTGAAAGGGCAGTGTCCTAGGCCGCTAGACGATGGGGACTAGCATTTTAAAACTTTTTCTTTTTGGTGGAGCTAAGCGGAATCGAACCGCTGACCTCTTGCATGCCATGCAAGCGCTCTACCAATTGAGCTATAGCCCCTCTATGTAAGAACGGGCATTCTACAGGAAAAGCCAAAAAAGTCCAACCCTAATTTAATGTTTTTATATAACTGATGGCTCTTTCTAGCCTAGCCAAGGTCTTTTCTTGCCCTAGCAACTCTACAGTAATATCGATTGCGGGAGAAACAGCACAGCCACAAACAGCAACACGTAAAGGCTGAGCCACCTTACCCATATTAAGTGTCAGTGATTCCGCTAAATTAACGATGACATCATGAATAGACTCAGCCTTCCAGTCCGCTAAAGTAAGCAATTGCTCATGCAGGCTAGACAACACCAGATCAGAGCCTACGGTAAAATTCTTTTTAACCGCCTTCTCATCATAATTGTCGAATTCTTTGTAAAAATAAACACTGGCTGCCGCCATATCAACCAAGGTTTTACTACGCTCTCTTTGTATCTTAACCACATCAGCTAAGGCAGGACCAGCAGATAGATCAAGATTTAACTGCCCCATGTGCCAACTTAAATGTCGTGCAACATGCTCAGGTTCAGCAGTCATAATGTAGTGATGATTTAGCCACAATAACTTTTCCATGTTAAACGTCGAGGCAGAAACATTAACATCAGCTAATTCAAAATACTCAACCATCTCATCCAAAGAAAAAATTTCTTGATCGCCATGAGACCAACCTAGACGCACCAAATAATTTAACAACGCCTCTGGCAGATAGCCCTCATCACGAAACTGCATAACACTGACTGCGCCATGACGCTTTGATAAGCGCGCGCCATCTGCACCTAAGATCATCGGCAAATGCGCATACTTAGGTAGTTCTGCACCCAGCGCATTCAGTATATTCATTTGTCTAGGTGTATTGTTGATATGGTCATCACCGCGAATGACATGAGTGACTTTCATGTCCATATCATCCACCACCACCGTTAAGTTATAGGTAGGTGTACCATCGCCTCTAGCAATAATTAAATCATCCAATTCTTTATTAGCGACCACAATATCGCCCTTCACTAAATCTGGAATCGTGACCACACCATCAACCGGATTCTTAAAGCGTATCACTGGCTCTCTAGCTAACTCAACAACTTGAGCATCACGACATTTACCGTTATAGCGTGGCTTTTCTTTATTGGCCATTTGCTCGGTGCGCAATTGTTCCAATTCATCTTTACTGCAATAGCAATAATAGGCATCGCCTTGAGCAATTAACTGCTGAATAATTTCTTTGTAACGATCGAAGTGATGAGTCTGATAAAAAGGCCCTAGATCATAATCTAAGCCTAACCAAGCCATACCTTCCAATATAGCATTAACGGATTCTTGAGTAGAGCGCTCTAAATCAGTATCTTCAATACGTAAAATAAATTGCCCGCCCGATTTACGTGCATACAGCCAAGAAAACAAAGCCGTACGAGCACCGCCGACATGTAAATAGCCCGTTGGGCTTGGAGCAAAGCGTGTAGTAATAGTCATTATAGTAAGATAAAGATTAATTTTTAGAGTAGTAAGAAGTTAATAGTACTGACTAAATAGTCGTTAATGCTTGGCCTTTAAAGCTAATTCCAGCCCAACCATCAGCCATAAAATTGCGGATATTCTGATGCCCCGTGCCATGCGGATCATTTAAAACATCTAGCCGATAATAATCGCCGAATAGATTTAACGTTTGCTGCTGATCCAACTGCTGCAAAGCCGCAAAAGCAAAGATCTTGCAAGAACCTTCGTTAGTACCAGCCTCATTCACTAAGAGATGCTCAGCTAGGCCATTACTAAATTCAGTGGCCGTATAGTGATAGTTATCACTAATAACTGAAATCGTTTCGTTAAACGTAACAGGGGTCTGGTTGTGTATTTTTTCAATAAACACGACTAATGTCATATTTAAAACCTCAAAAGAAAGATAAATTTATGTAGATCTGTAGGTCGGGTTAGCGATAGCGTAACCCGACACAATGAACTACGAATTGTCGGGTTACGCTATCGCTAACCCGACATACGTTAATTATCCATACACCTAATCAACGCAACAATCCTGAAATAGCTCTGAAATCAGGGTGGCTTGCATCCTTTAACCATTCGAATAGCACAGACTCATAATTAATTAGCGTAATACCTTGCTGTTGCATACGCTGTAGCGCATAAAACTTATGATCAATCTTTCTTGAACACACGGCATCTTCTATCACATAAACTTGATAACCTTGATTTTGCAAGGCTAAGGCTGATTGCATAATACAGACATGGGTTTCCAGACCCACTAAAATCACTTGTTTACGACCAGTTTGTGCCAAAGCCTCAGAAAATCCTGCCGCCAAACAACAAGAAAATCCAGTTTTCTCAAAGCGCTGTGCCGTCTCTGGTAGCTTATTAACTAAACTTAAATCGGTAACGCCCAGGCCTTTAGGATATTGCTCAGTCACTAAGACAGGCACAGACATTAATCCACTTGCTTCAAGTAGCGCTGTTGTATTAGTTAACATCAGCTTGGCTTCTGAAGGAGGCATGGCGTCGGCTAACTTGGTTTGTATATCAACAACAATTAATACGCTGTGTTCAGCGCAAAGTACATTTGGATGTGGGTTCATGATTTAATAAATTGGTAAATAAAATGTAGGTTGGGCTAACAGCTCTATCGTTAACCCAACATGGCAACATAATGATGTTGGGCTGCGTAAAACATGCAGCCCAACCTACACGACCTAAGCTTTCTTCATAATACGAGCTTTTTCGCGCTGCCAATCTTGATCCTTAGCAGTAGCTCGCTTATCGTGCAATTGCTTACCTTTGGCTAGACCTATCTCTAATTTAGCACGGCCATTCTTCCAATACATCGACAAAGGAATTAAGGTATAACCTTTGCGCTCTACCGAACCTATCAGCTTGTTTAACTCATGGCGATTAAGTAATAATTTTTTATGGCGAATAGCATCGGGCTTGATATGCGTAGAAGCCGACAGCAAGGCGGAAATATGCGCACCGGATAGCCAGGCTTCACCACGCCTTAACAGCACATAACTTTCTTTAAGCTGAACACGACCGTCTCGTAGACTTTTAACTTCCCAGCCTTCTAGGACTATCCCTGCTTCAAAGCGCTCTTCAATAAAATATTCATGCTTAGCTTGACGATTGACAGCAATGGTTGCATTTTGCTGATCTTTGTTCTTTTTGGACTTCTTATCGGCCATAGTAAGTAGGTTTTTCGATTTATAAACTGACGTAAAGGAATTATTTTGCTATTTTACTCGATATTATTAATAAGGTGAGTATTTAATAGGCGCTCAAAATGACGGAAATAACAAAATCAGCTCATGGTGCATGGTCATCACGATTCACTTTTATACTCGCAGCTACGGGTTCAGCAGTAGGACTCGGCAATATCTGGAAGTTTCCTTACATTACCGGTGAAAATGGCGGCGGCGCCTTTGTCCTCGTTTATCTAGCCTGTGTCTTGTTAATAGGCATACCGATTATGATAGCTGAAACCATGCTAGGTCGACGTAGTCAACGCAATCCTATAGAAACGATGGAGCTACTCACTGAAGAAGCGGGTGCCGATAAAAACTGGCATTATTTAGGCTGGATGGGCGTCATTGCTGGGTTATTAATACTCTCGTATTACAGCGTTATTGCCGGCTGGGCCACCGCGTACATTGCCAAAGCCTTTGTAGGAAGCTTTTTTGATGCCGATGGCGCGACCATTAAAACCCTGTTTGATGACTTTGTTGCCAGCCCCGTGCAAATGATTTTTTGGCACACCTTATTCATGGCGGCTACGTTACTGATTGTGGTGCGTGGCGTTAATAAAGGTCTAGAACAAGCCGTGCAATGGCTAATGCCCGCCCTATTTGTATTAATGCTATTGTTAGTTGGCTATGCCATGACCACAGACAGTTACTTTAAAGGTCTGAATTTTTTGTTTGTACCTGACTTTAGCAAACTAACTAGCAGTTCAGTATTAACCGCGATGGGCCATGCTTTTTTTACCTTAAGTTTAGGTATGGGCGCTATTATGGTTTATGGCTCTTACTTACCTAAAGGCGTATCGATTGCTCAAACCGCTTTCATCATTGCCGGTGCAGATACCTTAGTCGCCTTATTAGCCGGCATAGCCATTTTTCCTATCGTCTTTGCTAACAACTTACATCCCGATACAGGCCCCGGCCTTATCTTTCAAACCTTACCCATTGCTTTCGGCAACATGACCGGCGGCTGGATCGTCGGCATTTTATTTTTTGTAATGCTGAGCATAGCCGCCCTCACCTCTTCAATTTCTTTAATTGAACCGGCCGTTGCTTGGTTAGTTGAGAATAAGAACTTTAGCCGCGAGAAGGCCTGCGTATGGTCAGGCTTAGCCGCTTGGTTATTAGGCTTAGCCACGATCTTCTCCTTTAATATCTGGTCTAATGTTAAGTTTTTCGATAGAACTCTGTTTCAGTTATTAGATTACTTAACCGCTAACTTAATGCTACCGATAGGCGGCTTTTGTATTGCCGTGTTTGCCGGTTGGATTATGAAGCAACAACATAGCGAACAAGAACTGAATATGCCTAATGTTCAGACTTACCAACTCTGGATGGTATTAACGCGGTATGTAGCCCCTTTAGCGGTCTTCTTGGTCTTTCTGCATGTCGTCGGAGTGTTGTAATGACACTAGTCCAAAAAAGTGCCTTAGTTAAGTTTTCTGCGCAGCAAATGTTCGACTTAGTCTGCGACATTGAAGCCTATCCGCAGTTTTTGCCCTGGTGTGGCGGCAGTCGCATACTCAAGACCGAGGGTGATACCATTGAAGCGGAATTACTCATTGCTAAAGGTGGATTTAAAAAAGCCTTCTCTACCAGAAACCAACTTGAGCACGGTAGCAAAATGACCATTTCTTTATTGAATGGCCCCTTTTCTCATTTAGATGGCGTATGGACCTTTACGCCCTTACGAGAAGATGCTTGCAAAATCGCCTTAGATTTAGAATTTGAAATGCCGGGCAAACTGGCCAATCTCGCTTTTGGCGCTGTATTTAACCAAATTTGCAATACCATGGTGGCCTCCTTTACCCAACGCGCTAAACAAGTTTATGGTTGAAGAATTTATCACTATTGAAGTGGCCTATGCTTTACCTGAACAGCAAACTATTATCGCCGTCAACTTGCCTAAAGGCGCTACGGTAGAAGAAGCTATTAGCGCATCCAAGCTATTAGACCTTTATCCAGACATCAATAAAACCGCGTTCAATATCGGTATATTTGGCAGTGTTTGTAAACTAGAGGATTTGTTAAAGACGGGGGATAGAGTCGAAATTTATCGTCCTTTACATAATGACCCAAAAGAAGCTAGGCGGCAGCGGGCGTTAAAGAGTTGATTCTATGAGCACCCTCAAGAATGCGCCTCAAAATGTCGGGTTACGCTACGCTAACCCGACCTACGACTTTTAAATGATCAATCATATTTAAGGTATTTAAAGCGCACATCATCGGGCGTGCCTTCTAAGGCACTGCCGGCTTTTTTACCCGGTTGCCACATCACCACTTCTTCAATCTTCTGGGCCAACTCAAAATCTTTATTGGTGATGCCTTTAGCCGCATGATTTTTTAATTTAACAATCACAAAGGCATAAGAAACAGCTAAATCTGGGTGATGAAACGCCGCCTCAGCTAAATGCCCCACGGTATTAACCACCATTAAGGTGGCTTTCCAACCACTGGTTTTATATTTACGGCGTATCCAACCGTTTTCTAAATACCAATGTGCCAGCTCATCGACTAAGCGTGCATTTACCTGTTCATCGCTATAAACATCCTCATGCTTTACTTCTCTCCAGCTCATAATATGCTCCTCTGATTATTAAAATAGTTATCCATAATAATACTATAAAAGAGCCATAAGGATGAGTTGAACAAAGCGTAGAGTATCGTTTATGACTGATGCGGTCATGGTAACCGATGCTGGTCTGTCGTAGTTTAGGAGTGCAACAGCTTTAGCTGTTTTAAAAGCAACAGCTGAAGCTGTTGCACTCCAGTTTTTTAAGCACAGGATTTATAACCCCGTCACTTACGATGCCGATCGAGGTTTGCAACCCCGATCTAAACGTTTGGTGCTTTATTAGCTTTCGAAATTTAGGGACGGCGTTACAAACCTACGCCCTACATGTATCATTAACAAAAGTTGCTTTGCACTTTATTCAGCACACCCTAGATTAACTAACCTTGAGATACATAAAATGAAGAACTTAACTTTATTAATATTATTACTTTTTTCAGTCAATGCATGGGCTGAATGGACTCTGCTTGAATCTGCGAGTAGTGAGGATGGCTTTGATGTTTACGTAGAAACTCAATCTATACGTAAGGATGGCGACAAGGTAAAGATGTGGAATATGTATGACTATAAGAAAGTTAAAGTCGATGTAAAAAGCTATTTGGCGTCAGTTTCTCATGTTGAATATGACTGCAAAGAGGAAACATTAAGATTACTAGACTTATTTTGGTACACAGGTAATATGGGACAAGGTCAGCCGGTTTTTTCAAACACCAACATAAAAAAAGATCCTATATCAATCATGCCAGAAACGATTCATGAATCGTTATTCAATATAGCCTGTCGTACAAAGTGACATTATTGCCAATCATTTTCTAAGGCTTTCAATCACTCTATTAACATATGGACAATTATAAATAAGCAGGTTACTCTTTAAACTCACTGGGCATCAGATAATTAATGTAAGTTAATCATTTCATGAGTTCTTCATAACCTCATATTTTTTATATCACCTATAAAAGTAAAGCAGTATCAATTTAATAAATGATTAATAATTTTGAAGCTTGTATCTGGCGTTTTTTTTCACACTTAGATTAAAGAGATAGTTATGTCATTAAATTACTTTATCAAATTAACAGTGGCGTGCACTGTGGTTTCCTTTATGGCCGGTTGCGCCAAGACCAATATTCAGAAAACATCCGAATTCGCTATGATCGGCATGCCAAAACCGACTACCGTTCTAATTTATAACTTTTCTGTCGATCCACAAGCTGTCCAACAAAACGCCAGTCCTTTCTCGCGGATTGTACGCAGCTTTGAAAATAATAATGAGACGGCGGAAAAAATAAAACTTGGCAATGAAGTTGCTGAAGCAATGGCAAAAGAACTTACCCAGAAAATACGTGCAATGGGCTTAAATCCGCAACGGGCCGATCAAAACTCACCAGTTGTATCTGGCTCAATCTTAATTACTGGACAAATCGTCAAAATTGACGAAGGCAACAGTACACGTAGAAACGTTATTGGCTTAGGCGCAGGGCAATCTTCATTGGATGCCACAATCAGTGTCTTAGCACCTTCATCCTCAGGAAATAAAGCCTTAATGACCTTTAATGCCCATGGTGACAGTGGTAACAAACCGGGCGCTTTGGTCATGGGGCCTGCTGGTGCGGCAGCAGGTGCAGGAACGGCAGCAACAGTAGCTGTTAATACAGCGCAAGGTGCGGCTAATACTTATAAATCAGCCTCTGCAAAACAGGCAACAGATATGGCTGAAAAGATCTCAACCGAATTAGCCCTATATTTTGCTAAAGAAGGTTGGATTAATTCTGATTTGGCAAAATAATCATATTTATTAATCTTCATTCCTTGCTTGGTTTATTGCGTTTAAACTGCCTAGACATAAGCGGAAAATACTTTTAAGTCGTAACGAAAGCAAAGTGCTTTCGTTACGACTCGCCTTTTTCAATAGCTAAACACTCAGCTATATTCGCTGAAACAGGAAAATCTCATGAAATCTATTTTAAAAATCATTATAAGCATCGCTTTATGTTGGCTGACAACTACCTCTAATGCATTTACAAATGATGACATTGTTAATCGTGTTAAAGAATTGGATACTAATAAAGATGGCGGTGTTTCTATGACAGAAGCCGAGGCGGGTAATGCTCTACGCATAATACACAATTTTGACAAACTAGATGTCAACAAAGATAACAAAGTGACTGCAGAAGAAATTGAGGCCTTAAATAAATAATGTCTTATCGGCTAATAGCAACTCCTAGCGAGCAAGTTTCCAGACCTTACAAGCAAGTCGGGGGCTTGGGTAAGCCTGCCAATTTGCAAGCGTATTTTAAAGGCCCATCTGGAAACAAACGCAGTAAATAGCGACTATTCGCTTTCTCTTCACCCAAAGTTTTTGCGATGGCTTTGGCAAAAACTCGGGCATTGGGTAAGTGTTTATATTGCAGATAATACTGGCGTATGAAGTTAATAATCTCCCAATGCGCCGCCGTTAAGCTTATGTCATTAATATCCGCTAAGACTTGAGCCACCTGCTCGTTCCAATCGGCGGCCCTAATTAAAAAGCCTTGCTCATTGGTTTCTGGCAGCATGCTATTTACGACCATGTTTGTATGTGTATATTTTTAACAGTTAAGTCAACAAAGCCTGCATAGTCAATAACTTTTAAGCCCTTTAGCAACTCAGCTGAACCAATACCTCTAAGCTCGAGATCATCCGCTAAGGCATAAAGTTGATGCTGAGCTAATAACGACGTTAAGGCCGTGCTTAAACAGCCTTTTTGTAACAGATTTAACACTGCTTTATCAAGAAATAGTACATCATCCCCTGCCCCTAAGCGCTGGAATATAGCCTTATCAATCGGTGACTGAGCAATAAGATGCAGCATGTTATTGGCTATCGGTTAATTTAAGCCCAACTATGCCGACAATAACAAAGCTAATAGATATCAATCGATACCAATCAACTGATTCTTTAAATAATATAATACCTAATATGGCGACGCCGACGGCTCCCATGCCGGTCCATACTGCGTAGGCTGTCCCTAATGGTAATGTTTTAAGCGCCCACATTAACAAACCAAAACTGCCGACTCCAGAGAATGCGGTGATGATGCTAGGCCAAAGTTTTGTAAAGCCTTCGTTATATTTAAGACTTAATGCAAAAATTATTTCTACAAATCCTGCTGAAAACAATAGCAACCACGCCATAATACTGCCCTTTCTTTGTGTATTAAAAGCAGGTATTTTACAATACTCTATGCAATAACTTCACATTCAATGTTATAGACTCATGATTCCTACGCAAAACCGCACTATTATGAGTGTATCCCAACTAAATCGTGCTACGGGACAATTACTCGGAGAACATTTCTTTAGTGTAATGGTGGCTGGTGAACTTTCTAATACTACGCAACCTTCATCTGGTCATTTATATTTCACACTAAAAGACGCTAATGCTCAGGTACGCTGCGCACTCTTTAAAACACAGCAACGCAGGCTAACTTTTAAACCTGAAAATGGTAAGCAAGTGATTGTCAAAGCGCAGGTGAGTCTTTATGAACCTCGCGGCGATTATCAACTTATTGTTGAGTCTATGGAAGAAGCCGGAGACGGTGCTTTACAACGCGCCTTTGATCTCTTAAAACTAAAACTAACGCAAGAAGGCTTGTTTGATGCTGCTCATAAAAAACAATTACCTAAACTACCGCATTGCATAGCTGTCATCACCTCACCCTCAGGTGCGGCTATTCATGACATACTCACGGTTTTAAAAAGGCGCTTTGCCGCGATACCTGTCATTATTTATCCAGTCGCTGTACAAGGTAATAATGCCAGTTTTGAAATTGCAGCGGCAATTAAGCTTGCCAACCATTTAAAACAGTGTGAGGTGATCATTTTAGGGCGAGGTGGCGGTTCTTTAGAAGATCTATGGGCCTTTAATGAAGAGAGAGTAGCGCGTGCTATTTTTAATAGCGACATTCCGATTATTTCAGCGGTAGGACATGAAACCGATGTCACTATCGCTGATTTTGTTGCTGATTTCCGAGCAGCCACGCCTTCAGCTGCAGCCGAACATGCCAGTCCAGATCAACAAGAATGGCTTGCCCGTTTCTTACACTTAGAAATAAGATTAGAGCAACAATGGCAACGATATATTAACCAAAAGCAACAATCATTGCTGTGGCTAAGTCAGCGTTTACAGCAGCAACATCCTGGACAAAAATTAGCTAGAAACGCGCAACGGGTTGATGATCTTGAAGCTAGACTTAATTTAGCGATGCAAGCACGTTTAGCTAATCATCAGAAGCACATGGACATGACACAAGTTCAATTATGGCAATACAATCCAGCGCTAACCATCAGTAACTATCAGCAAAAACAACATTATTTAAGTAGCCGCTTATTAACGGCCATTACGCACAAATTAGAACGATTACAACTTCGTTTATTAAAAAACAGCCAGACCTTACAGGCAGTCAGTCCATTAGCGACGCTGAGTCGAGGTTACGGATTATCTATGCAAGCTAAAACCAAGAGTATTATTCGTTCTACTGAACAACTAGTACTAGGTGATTTAGTACAAACGCATCTGGCATCCGGTTGTTTTACTAGCAAAGTTATTTCGCTAGATGAAACGTCGTTACTTTCTCCAGAACTCAGGCACGAATAGAATCACAATAGAAAATATTTGTACGCGACCTAACAACATGGCAAAGGTACAGACTGCTTTTTGAAAGTCACCTAAATTAACATAATTGCCCGCAGGCCCAACTTCATTTAAACCTGGGCCTGCGTTATTAATACAAGTAATGGTGGCGGACAATGCTGTCATAAAATCCAGACCACTTAGTAGCAAAGTAAAGGTCAGGATGACGATACTCATGAAGTATAAGAAAATAAACCCGGTTACCGAGTTGACAATATTATTACTAATGACCGTATCACCTATTTTCATAGGTCTAACGGCATAGGGATGAATGAATTTAAACATTTCCAAGCGCGCTTGCTTCATCAATATAATGGTTCTTATCATGCGTATGCCACCGCCCGTAGAACCAGATGAAGCAGAAAGGCAGCTCAGTAGTAACATCCACATAGGCACAAAAATAGGCCATTGATTGAAGTCCTGATTAGTGAAACCAGAATCTGTGGCAATACTCACTAAATTAAAACTAGCATAGCGTAGTGCCGTCATAAAATCAGGATAGGTGCCGGCATGAAATAATACGCCTGCGGCCATCAAGGTACTGCCCAAGACTAATATTAGAAATGTTCTTGCTTCGCGATCATTAATATAAGGCTTAAGTGACAGTTTACGTAAAGAGACAAAATGCGTAGCGAAATTAATAGCCGCCAACAATTGGAAAACGATTAATACACTTTCTATAGAAATGCTATTGAAAAAGGCTATGCTGCTATCGTGGGTAGAAAATCCTCCTAAACTCATAGTAGAAAAGGCATGACAAATAGCATCAAACCAACTCATACCCGCTAAGCGAAGAGCAATCATACAAACAACAGTAATACCTGCATAAACCATCCATAAAGCTTTGGCTGTTTGTGCAATACGAGGAGGTAAATCTGATGCTTTAACGGAACCGGGTGTTTCAGCTTTATATAACTGCATACCACCGATTCCTAATATAGGTAAAATGGCCACAGCGAAAATAATAATCCCCATACCAGCAATCCAATTTAATTCATGCCTCCATAGGTTAATAGACATTGGTAAATTATCTATACCCGTAAGTATCGTTGCACCGGTTGTGGTAAGGCCGGATACCGTTTCAAAATAGGCATCAATAAAACTAAGATTTGGCATATAGATCATCAACGGAATAGTACAAAGTACCGGTGTTAATGACCAAGTAATGGCTACTAATAAAAAGCCCGTTTGACGTGATACCTTTTTAGTAACCCAGAGCGTTGACAAAAACATGAACCCACCTAGAAAGAGGGTTATCCATGTACCTTCAAAGAAAGCATGTCTAGCACCGTCTTCAACGATAGTTGAGGTTATAAGACAAGTACTCATCAGGGCACTAAAGCCCATAGTGACTAAACCAAAGATATGGATAATGGTAAGTATGACATTCATCGTTAATTATTAACTTAATGTTATTGATGCGGCTATCATGACAGTCGCTTAGTCGCGTAGTTTGGATTGCAACTTTTCATTTATCCAATTCGTTGGAAGGATTGTTCGATATTTGTCACTAATTTTTTATCCATCGCAAACATAACCACATGATCACCTTCTTTAAAAACCGTATCATGATGAATAGCAATAACTTCACTATCCCTTATTAAGGCTCCTAAGACGATACCTGCTGGAAAATTAATGGTGTCCACACGACAACCAACTACTGAATTTTCACTATTATTTTCATGGGCAATGGCTTCTATAGCTTCTGAAGTTCCACCGCAAAGGGAAGTCACTTGTGCCACATCACCACGGCGAACATGCTTTAAAATACTACCTAAAGTTTCTTGATTGGGTAATACAGTGACATCTATACCTGTACCCGGTAACAGTTTGGTATACGAGTTATGATTTAATAAACAGATGGTTTTTCTAGCACCTAAGCTTTTTGCTAAAGAAGCAGAGATAATATTGACGCCATCATTTTCGGTAATCGCACAAAATAAATCCGTGCTTTCTATAGATTCATCTAGTAATAAAGCTTCATCAGCGCAGTCACCTAATAAAACAATAGCCTTAGTAAGATCATTAGCGATGCTATAAGCACGCTTAGGGTCTTTTTCAATGATCTTGACATGATGATCATGCTCTAATGCAAGCGCTAAGCGTTTGCCAATATGTCCACCACCAGCAATGATAATTCGTTTTAAGGGTGCCTCTAATTTATTGAGTTCAGATAAAACTTTACGTATTTCGTCACGAGGAGCCACAAAAAACACCTCGTCACCAGTTTCAATAATTGCTTCTCCAGTAACGCATAAATGCTTACCTTGCCTGAAAATTGCGACCACCCGCGTTTTGCCATCAGACAAACGCTCTTTTAGTGATTTTATTTTTTTACCGGTTAAAAAGCCATCAGCAACTACTTTAACGGAGAATAAGCGTACTAAGCCGCCGGCAAAATCAGATACATGTAAAACACCTGGGAATTCGATTAAATTCCGAATGGACTCCATAACAATTTGTTCTGGACTAATTACAATATCGACAGGAATGCCGTTAACACCGAATAGTTTAGGATTTTTCAGATAATCGATAGCACGAACGCGTGCAATTGTTTTCGGACGACTATAAAGCGTATTGATAATTAAGCAGGCCAACATGTTGGTCTCGTCACTATCTGTGACAGCTATGACCATATCGGTATTATTTACGCCAGCTTGCTCCAACACCGAAGGGTGCGCAGCATTACCTGTTACCGTAGCTATATCAATACGCTCTTTTAATGCATCTAAGAGCTCTTGCCTAAAATCAACAACGACAATATCATTTTCTTCACTAGCTAACGCTTGTGCAACCGATGATCCAGTGACACCTGCACCAAGAATAAGTATTTTCATAAATAATTACAGTAATAATTAATCACACAACGCGTCTTTACGCGTAACGCTAGGATTATCTTAGTCAAAATAAATCTCGCACATTGACTTAGGCTTTATATTTTTTATTGCTGCTCGATGATATCAAAACGTTTTTCAATGATTAAATGACCATTTTCATCAACGACTTTTACAGTCCAATTATTCTTGGCCGCAAATGCAACTAATTGATGACTGACTGTTCGCCACTTGTCATTGTTTGAAATAGTTATTTTTTTCCTGTTGATTAACTTATTACCTAACCACCATTCATGAAAAATAATTCGATCTTTCATATCAGCTACTTCAACAAAATAATAAACAGGAACTGTTTTATTTGCAGGCAATACAAGAGGAAGATTTAATTCAGTAACAGGTTCATTATTTTTAATATTTAGCGACAGTAGCGCCCTAGTAATTGTATTTTTAAAATTCGACTTCACTAAAGAAGGATCTTTAGCCTCAATCTTAATTATTTCGGTCGCTGCAACAGATGGTTTTGCATCTAATTCTTGACTAGAAGGTTTCATTATAAAAAAAAGAACTAAGCCTATTAACAAGGTAATCACTGCGAACGCTACCACTAGACGTTTAATATTCCATTCTGTCGTCTTTTGTAAGTAATCAACTTTTTTTGCTGATTTATTCTCAGAACTTGGGTATTTAACCTTTATTACCAAATTTTTTATGTCTTCCATTAAAACGTCCTGGTGAATTTCATTATTCAAAAATATTCTCATTTAAAACATTACATTCAACATGTTCTAACTTAAGCACACAACAATTACATGACCAATGATAAAGCTCTAACTTTAAATCGACTTATTTCTTGATGTACAAATCTGTAATCGTACCCGTAATCATTTCGGCCGCAAAACCAAAGGTTTCGGCAAGTGTTGGATGTGGGTGTATGGTGAGACTGATGTCTTCAGCATCTGCACCCATTTCTAAAGCTAATACTGCTTCTGAAATTAATTCACCAGCATTAGGTCCTACCATTCCAGCACCTAGCAATCTACCCGTTTCTTTTTCACAAAGTATTTTGGTAAGACCTTCTTTTCTACCCAAACAAAGTGAACGGCCACTAGCTGCCCAAGGAAAAACAGCCTTGTCATATTCTATACCTTGCTGTTTTGCTTGATTCTCTGTCAACCCCATCCAAGTGACTTCAGGGTCAGTATAAGCAACAGAAGGAATGGTTAAGGCATCAAACTCTGATTTTAATCCAGCAATAACTTCAGCAGCGACTTTACCTTCATGCACTGCTTTATGAGCGAGCATGGGATTACCGACTACATCTCCAATAGCAAAAATATGGGGGACATTGGTACGTTGCTGTTTATCTACCGCAATAAACCCTTGCTCATCAACATTAATTCCAGCTAATTCAGCTGAGATTAATTTACCATTAGGTCTTCTACCTACAGCAACCAATACGGCATCAAACATTTCAGATTCAGGTGCTCCTTTGCCTTCAAAGAATACTTTTAAACCTTCTTCGTGCGACTCAATTGACTTAACACGAGTTTCTAACCAAATCTTTTTATATTGTTTTTTAATACGTCTAAATAAAGGCGTTATTAAATCTTTATCACAACCAGGTATGATTTGATCCATTAGCTCAACCACACTAATTTCAGAACCTAAGGCATGATAAGCGGTAGCCATTTCTAAACCAATAATTCCGCCCCCTACAACTAAAAGCTTTTTTGGAACTTCTTTTAATTCCAAAGCATCGGTAGAGTCCCATAAACGCGGATCATCGTGCGGGAAAATTGGAATTTTAGTGGGATGTGAGCCAACAGCAATAATGGCTTGATCAAAACGAATAGTAGTTACGCCCGTTTCAGTTTGTACCGCTAAGGTATCAGGCGAGGTAAACTGACCAGTACCTTGTATCAAGGTGACTTTACGCTGCTTAACCAATCCAGCTAAACCTTCATTCAAAGTTTTAGTGATACTTTCTTTCCAAGCCTTTATTTTAGGTAAATCTAAGGTAGGTTTACCATAATTTATGCCATGTGCTTCGAACTCATCAACTTCATGAATGATTTGTGCGGCATGTAACAGTGCTTTTGAGGGTATACAGCCTACATTAAGACAGACCCCACCTAACACAGGAAAGCGTTCTATTAAGACGACTTGTTTACCTAAATCAGCCGCACGAAAGGCAGCGCTATAACCGCCAGGGCCGCCACCTAATACCAATACTTCCGCGTGTAAAACTGCTTCATTCATAATAATCGTTCCAGTTAAAGTAATAAACGGCGAATATCACTTAAATTTTGCTTTAAAAGCGCCATAAATTTTGCGCCTTCAGCACCATCAATGACACGATGATCATAAGTTAAATCTAAGGGCAGCATTAAACGTGGCACAAATTCTGTTCCATTCCAAACAGGTTGCATCTTGGCACGCGTCACACCCAATATAGCAACTTCAGGTGCATTAACGATAGGTGTAAAAGCCATACCACCAATACCACCTAAACTAGAGATAGTTAAACAGCCACCTTGCATATCAGCAGGTAATAATTTGCCTAAACGGGCTTTCTCGCTTTTTTCAGCTAACTCCAGCGCAAGCTCGTTAATAGTCTTAGTGTTGGCATTACGTAATACAGGAACGACTAAACCATTAGGCGTATCGACAGCAATACCTATATTAAAATATTTTTTAAGTATTAAGCTTTCGCCATCTGCCGATAACGAGGCATTAAAGCTAGGAAACTGCTGCATGGCAGCCACTAACGCTTTAATGATGAACATTAATCCTGTTATTTTGACTTCGCCCTTAAGCTTTTCAGCATTAAGACTAGTACGGAAAGCCTCTAAATCGGTAATATCAGCTTCGTCATGGTAAGTGACCATCGGTAAATTTAACCAGACACGACTTAAATTTTGACCTGTGAGGCGTTTTATTTTACTCAGCTTAAGTGTTTCTGTTTCGCCATAAGGCGTAAAGTCAACAGCCGGTATGCTGGGAATACCTGCACCTGAAGCAACCACGCCTGCGGCCATGACTTTTTTGACGAACTTAATGACATCTTCTTTTAAGATTCTAGCTTTACGGCCACTACCAGTTTTAATTTTAGCAACATCAACACCCAATTCACGAGCGAATAACCGTACCGAAGGTGAAGCATGAGCTTTACGTGAACTAGGATCAGACTCAATAATCGCGACTTCTGTTACAGCTATTACAGGAGTTTGTATAGGCTCTGGACGCTGCTCCACAATCGGCGCTACAACCGGCAACACTACAGCCTCTGGTACTGCAGGTGAAACAGCTTGATCAGTACTAGCTAGTACCGTGGCAATTAAAGAACCCTCAGATACTTTATCACCTGGCTTGATATACACTTGTTGGATGGTACCCGAGACACTAGAAGGCAAATCCATGCTCGCCTTATCTGTTTCCAAAGTAGCTAGCGTTTGCTCCAAAGTAACTATATCACCCGCTTGTATCAAAACCTCAACAACGTCGATTTCAGCTACATTACCTACATCAGGAACTTTAATTTCTATTAAAACAGTCATGGTAGTTCCTTACGTTAAATGAGCCAAGGTGCTTTAGCATCAGGAACTATGCCATATTTAGCAATAGCGACCTCTACTTTAGCAGCATCAAATTGACCTAAATCAGCCAGACTCTTAAGTGCTGCGATGGTGACATGATAACGATTCACTTCAAAAAAGCGTCTCAAGTTTTCACGCGTATCTGAACGACCAAAACCATCGGTACCTAATACGGTGTAAGGTGCCTTAACCAAACTACGTATTTGCTCAGCAAAAGCACGCGTATAATCAGTCGCCGCAATAACCGGCCCAACTGCTTTAGCTAAGCAACTGGCAACATGTGATTGTTTTGCTGGTTCTGTTGGATGCAGTCGATTCCAACGTTCACAGGTTTGGCCATCACGAGCCAATTCAGTAA
>Ga0118677_10005790_pt1 | contig 21391 bp, 13 predicted proteins | sample AliMusrvi5mmetaG_FD_86154 | JGI IMG/M metagenome (GOLD analysis project Ga0118677, IMG submission 86154)
GACCATTCCTTTGGTCATCGCCGTGGCGCTGGCCACGGGCCGAACGCTCGCCCTCGGGTTGGACGCTGCCAGCACCGTCATGCTCTTGCTTTCGTTGCTCACCAGCTTTCTCACCTTCTCCCTGCCGCGCACGAACGTGCTGCCCGGCTGTGTCCACCTGCTGCTCTTCGGCGCGTACCTCATGCTGATGTTTGATCGCTAGTTGAAAACCCGGTGAGGAACTTCGTGATCATCATGAAGGACGGGAAGATCTACAAGAACACGCTGAGGTAACCGTAGCCGGGTCAGATTGTGATTGCCGGCCGAGTTGTGAGGGAGCAACATGGGGACCGCCATGGCTGCATGTGTGGAAGGTCCAGACCATCAACGAGGGGACAATCGGCGGTTTATCCTGGCCGGCTGACCGCTCCACTCCGCACCAGGCTTCAGAAACTCCCAAGACTGCCGGGGACAACGTCAGCTCGCGATGCTCGAAAAGGGGTGAGCAGCGTTCGGGCAGCCGTTGTCCTTCCCTGCTCAGGGAGTGTTGTCCGGTTCTCAAATCGTCTTCCTCTGCATCGTCCTGCCCCATGACCCTCTTCCGACCGTTGATCGGCCTGGGGCCCGGCCTGGTGCCCTGAAGACTACTCTCGCGGGCCGCCCGGGCTGGCGCGGCACGGCCGGCTAGTCGAGAGGGCGTTAGCTTGTGACTTCCGGCAGAGCGACCCGACGTGACGGCCGGTTGACGAGGCCCCAGAGAATTGTTGACCCAGTCCAGCCCCAACCCGGTACGGCCCTGTCACTCTCGGTTATTCTCGGAATCGGGGTTGCATCTTGCCGGGTATGCGCGCATTCTCGAAGCTGATGCGCATGGCCGGTTATGTGACAGGCATGATGGCGCCAACGTCGTTAGTGAGGAGGCCGGGCGATGGTTGGGTGGCAATTACAGAACCGTTTCCCGCCTGGTTGCGTTTGCGCACGCGGCAGTTTCTCCGTCACTATTGACATCAGAAAGAAACCCCATGAAGAGGGAGCAGGACCTTCCAGAGGCCAAAGCCGCGCTAAGGCGCGCGGCGGAGGCGCGGCTCAAAGAGAAACCCGCAACCCAGCCGCCGCAGACCGAGGCCGATGAGCGGCGGCTCCAGCACGAATTGGAGGTCCATCAAGTCGAACTGGAGATGCAGAACGAGGAACTTCAGGCGAGCTGGGCTGAGAGCGAAGCCGGGGTAGAGCGCTACTCCGACCTTTTCGACTTCGCGCCGGTCGGCTATTTCGACCTCGCCGCCGATGGCACCATTCGCCTGGTGAACCTGACTGGCGCAAGCCTCGTTGGCCTCGGGCGCGCCGAGTTGACGGGGCGGCGTTTCCAGAAGTTGCTCACCGGGGCGGATCGAACGGCTTTCAACGACTTCCTCCAGCGAGTCTTTGCAACCCAAACCAGGCAGGCCCAGGAGATCAGGCTGCTGAGGAAGGACCAGCCGCGGTTGCACGTCCAGATCGAAGCCCGGCTCTCTCCCAACGGCGGGAGTTGTCGCCTCGCGATGCTCGACATCACCGAGCGCAAGCGTGCGGAGGAAAAGCTCATCGCCGTCATGCAGGCCGTGGAATCCACCAGCGATGCCGTGGGAATATCGGATGCGCAGGGACGCCATTTCTATCAGAACCGGGCTTTATCCGAATTGTTTGAATACGCCACCGCCGAAGAACTGCAAGCCGCTGGCGGGGGGGCGGCGGTGATCAAAGACCCGGAGGTTGCCCGGGAGATGTTCACCAATATCCAAAGCGGCAAACCCTGGGCCGGCGAGCTGGAACTGGTGACCAAGAGCGGCCGGGCCTTTCCAGCTTACGAACGGGCCGATGCGATCAAAGATCAGGCCGGCAATCTCATCGGGCTGATCGGCATTATCACGGATATCTCCGAGCGCAAGCGGGCCGAGGCGGAGCGGGAAAAATTGGAGGCCCAGAACCGGCAACTCCAGAAATCCGAAAGCCTGGGTCGGATGGCCGGGGCCATAGCCCACAACTTCAACAACCAGCTCGCCGCGGTAATAATGAATCTGGAACTAGCTCTGCAAGAACTCCCCGCTAATGCGGGCCCGGGTGCGGACGTGTCCGCCGCCTTGCAGTCCGCCCGCAAGGCGGCGGGCATCAGCACCCAAATGCTGACCTACCTCGGGCAAACCCATGGCCAACTTGGACCGCTGGATCTCTCTGCAACTTGCCGGCAAAGCCTGCCCCTCCTTCAGGCCGCCTTTCCGAAGACGGTGGTCCTCGAGACCGACCTAGCCGCGCCCGGGCCGGTCATCAACGCCAACGCCAGCCAGATTCAGCAGGTTCTGATCAACCTGCTCACCAACGCCTGGGAGGCCAGCGGTAAAGGATCGGGTGCCATTGGACTGACCGTCAAGCAAGTGTCCGCCGCCGCCATCCCGGCGGTGAGATGCAAGACACCCTATGCCGACCGCAATACGGGAGAGAGGCAGAACATTTTTCATTGCTGTTTTAATCTGCGTGTGAACTGCGGCTTAACCCCGGAAATAGAGGTACGCGAAGGTGATGAAGATCATCACCACCAGGGAAGCCATTACTTCTTTGGCCCCCCAACTGGCGCGGGTCCGAGCTTTGTCCTCGGCCGAAGCGGTGGCAAAGGTCAGGCCCTTGAGCTGCGCTTCATCCGGCGGCGAGGTCAGGTAGCTTACCCCCACCATGACCACCGCCGAGATAATCGTGATCAGGATGCTGAAATACTGGAAGTTGATGTTGTTGACGATCCAGAACAACGAGCCTTCGCGGTAGTGAAAGTTCGGATCCAACGTGCAGGGTGTGTCCACCAACATGCGGAAGACGCCGACGACGAAGCCGACGATCATCGCCCAAAGACAGCCTTGGGAGTTGAGACGCTTCCAGAAGACGCCAAAGAAGAACACAACGAAGATGGGTGGTGCCAGGTAGCCCTGAACGGATTGTAGATAATTGTAAAGGCCGTGAGCGCCCTTGACGACGGGAATCCACGCCATGGCGATCACCACCATAACGCCGGTGGCGATGCGGCCCATGCGCACGAGCTCATGCTGCGACGCTTTGGGGCGCAGTTTCGAGTAAAGATCCACGGTGAAGAGCGTCGAGCAGGCGTTGAAGACGCCGGCTAGTGAACCCATGAGGGCCGAGAGCAGGCCAGCGACGACGATACCGCGCAGCCCCGGCGGCAGTAGATGCTGCACCAGCAGCGGGAACGCACCCTGTGCGCCATTAGGCTGGTTGAACGCCTCAGTGAGCGCAGGGATCTTGCCGCTCTTGGACAGCGCGTAACAAATCAGACCTGGAATGATGAACAGGTAAACCGGAAACAGCTTCAGGAAGGCGGCGAAGATGCTGCCCTGACGCGCCACGTTTTCATTCGGCGCACCAAGTGCCCGCTGGACGATGTATTGGTCGGTGCACCAGTACCAGAGGCCAATGACCGGGGCACAAATGGCCATGCCCAGCCACGGGAAATTCCCATTAAAGTACCACGCCTGCTTCACGACGGAACCGGCAGCGTCGAGTTCCTTTACCGGCGCCCAGGTAGCGACTTGCCCAGCCGGCACCAGCGGCTTCCAGAGGTTGAACATATCCGACCCACAAAGGGCCTTGAGTTCGTGCCAGCCACCCAACTGGACAAGGCCGTAAATCGTGAGCAGCGCCGAACCCGTGATGAGGACGACCACCTGAACGGCGTCGTTGTAAGCCACGGCGCGCATGCCGCCGAGCATGGTGTAGAGCCCTGTTAGCGCAATCACGAGCACTGAGCCTATCCAGAAGCTGTCAAGATGGATAGGCCCCGCGTTCAACTGCAATTCCGGCAACAGCGTGCCGAATACGACGCCGCCGGCGAAGATCCCCACCGCGATTTTAGAGACAATGAAGGTAAGCAGAGATGAGATGGAGAGCACGTAGCGTGAGTTAGTGGAGAATCGCCGTTCGAGGAACTCGGGCATCGTGAACACCATCGAACGCATGTAGAACGGCACAAACACCCAGGCCAGCACGAGCAAGCACCACGCATGGAGTTCGTAGTGTGCCAAGGCCACTCCATCCTTTGCCCCTGAGCCAGCCAGTCCGACGATGTGCTCCGAGCCAATGTTCGAGGCGAAAATGGAAGCGCCAATCACCCACCAGCCAAGGTTGCGGCCGGCCAGGAAGTAATCTGCCGCAGTGTCCTTGCGTCGCGAGACGACCCACCAGGCGACGCACAGGAGGATGCCGAAGTAGAGGGCAATCGCCAGCCAGTCGAGGCTGGTAAGAGTAGAGCCGCCCGGTTGGGCGATAGCGAGGAGTATGGGGGTGGTTTTGTGCATGGGATGCTTGTCTGTTTATTCGGTGCTGAGGTTAGCGGTGTGTTATGTCAGTTCTTGGTTGTTGGCCTTGCGCCCGCTGACCGTAGTGGGCGCCCGGACCTTCTTTGCGGAGGAAATGTCTCTCGATCAATACCTGCGAGATCGGTTTCACTTGTGTCTATTTGGCTTGTAGAATCAGCCCCTGTTCCGGGTTACTAGGCAGGACTAGCCGGTCGATCCCCGTAATAACCAACCCGGCAGCACGACGACGCGGCGCGCTCTCGCAAACCACCTCGCCAAATCGCGCCCAGAGCGTCGCCCCACGGACCTCCGTCGCTAACACCTCCAGGGCTGCGCTCGGCAGTTCCGTCAGGCGTCCGGTCAACACCACCTGTCGTAAACCCAGCACGTTCAAGGTGCCAGAAATCACTTTGGCAGCCGTCACCAGTGTCTGAGTAAGCCACGGCTCGACCCCGTGCTCGACCACGTGCCGGGCAAGCGTGGCCCAGGCGGGTTTCGAAACCCGGTGCGCCCCCGCAAAGCTCTCCAGAAGCCCACGTTCCGAGGCCAAGGTCTCCAGGCAGCCCACCGCGCCGCAACCGCAACGACGCTCATTGCCCTGCACCAGCGTGTGCCCGAGCTCACCACTCATCGGCAACGACGACGCATACAGCTTGCCGGCCTGCACGATTGCGCCGCCCACACCGATTCCGAAATCCACCAAAAGAAAATCCTGCACCTCCGACGACGCCGCCAAGTGACCCAACGCCAGGGCTCGGATTTCCTGCACCAGCACCACCGGCAAATCCCAGACCCGGCGAATCGCTTTTGCCAGGTCGGCCTTTTCCAGCCAATGCAGATTAGGAGAGAGCAATACCTTTTCCCCCGCTTCATCGACGATTCCCGGGACGCTCACCAGGATGCCCCACAGTTTGCGCTTGGGCAGGGTGACGGCGACGCGCTTTAGTTCCTGTATCCAGGCGTCCGCGGATTTTGGCGTTGGAAAGGTGAAGGCCCATTCATCGGTCAGCCTCGCCGCAACTGGCAACGCCGAAATACAGGTTTCCCCGACACCCAATTCGATGGCCAGGAAACGCGCTTGCCTGCAATCCAGCCGCACCAGGTTGCCTGGTCGCCCCAGACGCGGCGCCGTATCGCATCCTTGTCCGGCATCATGGTCTCCCGTTGACCCCGCTTGTTGCAAAAGTCCCAACTGCTCAAGCTCGGTGATGATCTTGCCTGCTGTCGGCTGGCTCAGCCCAGCCGCTTTGGCCAGGCTGGCCCGGGAGGCGGTGTCAAGCCGCTGGAGCAGCGAGACCACCGTTCGCTGGTTGGTCCGCCGCAAACTCGCCGGCATGGCCGCTGTTCTAACGCCAAGCATACTTGGAATTCTATTAAGCGGGAGGACGATTACTATATGAACTTTATTAAGTAAATGGTTTTCTTCGACCTTCTTTGGGTATACTGCATTTGACTTATCCCGCGAGACGCTCTAAGTCTGAATCCTCTGTGCCGCCGTGTTTGCTTGCCGACATGTTTGCTTGCCGACCTATGAATTTGCCGGAATTATAAATGCCGCTCAAATGGCTAAGACACAGGCAATGCTGGGTTCAATCGTGAACCTCGAACTTCCTGAGCGGGAACTGGCTGCGGGCGAAGTGCACGTCTGGAGCCTGCCTTTGGATATCAACCTGAGCTCTTTTGCGAGCGTTACAGTGTTCTTATCTCCGGATGAAAGAAAGCGGGCTGAACGGTTCCGGTTTGACGTCCATCGTAACCGGTTCATCGTTGGGCGAGGACTGATGCGAGTCATTCTGGGCAGGTATTGCGACGCCCCGCCGGGGAGCCTGCGGTTCAACTATGGTCCGAATGGCAAGCCAGGGTTAACGCCGGGGGACGAAGCCCGGCGTACAGGAGGTGCGCTGCACTTCAACCTGGCGCATTCGGAGGGAGTTGGCGTTCTCGCGGTCACGCAAACCGGGCCGGTCGGGGTTGACGTTGAGCAGGTGCGCCGGCTCCGGGAATTTAAAGAGTTGGTTAGCCAGTTCTTTTCAGCACGAGAAGCAGCCGTGTTTTCGAGGCTGGAGTGGGAGCAGCAACCGGCTTCGTTTTTCAATCTTTGGACCCGCAAGGAGGCCTTGCTGAAAGCTACGGGCGAAGGGATTGGACGTTCGTTGAACCAGGTCGAGGTGAACTTTTTACCCGGTGAGCCTGCTCGCGTGCTGTCGCTTCCTCCTGAGCAATGGGCAAGCTGTGAATGGAGTCTGGTTGACCTGGCGATCTCGCCTGCTTACGCCGCAGCCCTGGCGCTTCCGGTCCGTAAGATCCTTGTTTCGCAATTCCAATTCCCCTGTATGGACTGAGCATCAACGGGAACGGCTCAGATGCCCTCTCAGGCGGTGCAGGCCCTCAGAAATCGAGACTGTCGGCCGGTAACCCAGGTCCCGGCGAGCCGCGCTGAGGTCGAACCAATGTGACGTGCATAGCTCCTCGACCACGAAGCGAGTCAGTCTCGGTTCTCCGGGTCGATGCAACAGTCGGTAAACGTTTTCAAAACCCCACGCCAACGTCAGAGCCACCCTCTGCGGAATGCTGCGCTGAACAGTCGGTGCGCCTGCAGCCTCAAGCAGCCGGTTAATCATTTCCCAGACGTCCACTGGCTCCCCCTGTGAAATGAAATAGACCTTGCCGGCGACAACAGAGCGGGGCGCGAGCTTCTCCGCTGCCAGCAGATGAGCTTCGGCGGCATTATCTATGTAGATCGTGTCGACCAGTTTCGTGGCGCGTCCAATGCGGCGCAACTGTCCGGTCCGGGCACCGGCGACCAGCCGTGGAAGGAGGTGGTTATCTCCGGGTCCCCAAATCAGATGCGGACGCAGGGAGACCGTCCCCAGCTGCTCGTCATTGGCCGCTCGGACCAACTGCTCAGCGGCGGCCTTGGTTCTCGGGTAATGGGTCGCAAAGCGGCTCGGATAAGGAACCGACTCGTCCACACCTTCCATATCCCGGCCATCAAACACGACACTTGGCGAGCTGGTGTAGACCAGGCGAGAGACGCCATGCTCTCGGCAGGCAGCAATCACATTCCGGGTGCCAATAACATTGGTTCGGTGGTAATCCTCGTAAGGTCCCCAAATCCCCGGTTTGGCGGCCACATGAAACACCACGTCGCAGCCTGCTACCGCCTTGCTCACAGCGGCCTCATCGGCCAAGTCGCCTTGGCGTTGCTCGACGTCCAGAGCATCCAACTCGTCGTGCCTCTGCCGCGAAAAAGTGCAAACGGTGGTTCCCCGCTCCACCAAGCGTCTGACGATAGCCAAGCCAAGGAAGCCTCCCCCGCCGGTGACCAGGGCTTTCATAGGCGTTGTCGGCTCGCCCAGGCAGCGAGCTTCTCGCGGAAGATTTTGGCATTGTGGCGGATGTCAACCGGGAACCCGGGGTGCACGAGGAAACGCTGGATTGGCCGCGTGTGCGGGTGCCTGGCCGCTAGCTCACGAAGTTCGCCAGTCAGCAGCTCGGGGTTCACTCGGCCCTCCGGCTCCAGTTCGACACAGATCACCGGCTCGGTCTCGCTCCCACGTTTCACCCCGACGAGAGCAGACCGAAACACGGAGGGGTGGGTGTTGAAGATCGCCTCGCAGGGAATGGTAAAGAACGTGCCTTGGCGCGCCACGACCCGGTGAGATTTGCGGCCACAAAACCAGATCCGTCCCTGAGCATCCAGATAGCCAAGGTCGCCCATGCGGTGATAGAACCCCCCGCCGGGGCCATCGATGATCTTGGCCAAAGAGGTCGCCTCCTGGCGGTTAAAATAGATTCGTGTGACATGGGGTCCTTTGACCGTAATCTCCCCAATCTCGCCGGGCTCGGCCTCCAGTGCCTTGTCCCAGGCTGGGATGCGAACATCGGAAATCTTGATGATCTTCACGATCAAACCAGGCACCGGCCGACCCACACACACGCCGCGCCCAAGGTCGGTCTGGCGCCTGGTTTCGCCCAGGATTTCATCGCTGCCGATGGATGAGACGGGTAGGCATTCGGTGGCGCCGTAGGGAGTGAAGACCTGTGCTCCCGGGGCCAACAGACGGCAGAATCGCTGGAGTTCCTTCGCCGGCACCGGCGCCCCGGCGGAGATAACACGACGCAACGAGGGAAGCTTGAGCCCTAATACCTCGCCGTAGCGGCCCACGCGCCGGATCACAGCGGGGGAGCCGAACATGTTGGTTATACCAAAGTTCTCGATGGCCTCGACGATCCTGGCCGGGTCCACCTGTGCGGGCCGGGTCGGATCCATGTCGGGGATGATGGCCGTCATGCCAAGAGCCGGGCCGAAAAGGGCGAAGAGCGGGAAGGTCGGGAGATCGATTTCCCCTGGCTGGATCCCATACAAACTGCGAATATGCTCGACCTGCGCCGCGAAAAGCTCGTGGGTATAAACGACTCCTTTCGAGGGCCCGGTGCTGCCGCTGGTAAAGAGAATCGCTGCCGTCTCGTCGGGGCCCGGTTCGAACGCAGGCACCAGCGCTTGAACGGCACCCAGGTCCCGGACCTGGTTTAGCGTAACGCCTCCGCACAGCGCTCGTGCCCCGACGGTCACCTTGATCTTCAAGGTAGTCCGAGCCCAACCCAAGAGAACCCTGGCGCCATGTGCCTTCGGGATGCCGATGAACGCTTCGGGCTCTGCTTCCGCCAAACCCTTGCCCAAGTTGGGCAGTCCGATGCCCGGGTCAATGAGCACCGGAACCGCTCCCAGTTTAAAGAGTGCGAAAGTAAGGGCAAAGAAGTCCAGGCTCGGGGGGACCATGAGTGCGACTCGCATGCCACGTCGGATCCCAACGTTTGAGAAGCCCAGCGAAAGCCGACCGCTGGCTTCATCGAGTTGTTGGAAGGTGTAATGAGTGTAGCTGACCCTTCCCTGTTGGTCCCGGGCATGCGGAAAGACCACGGCGGGCCGCCACGGCTGAGATCCGGCCATTGCAGTGAGGTGGGAAGCAATGTTCATTTTTGCCAGGGAGAATCCATCGCCGCAGGCATGAGGGCGCGTCACACAGGGTGATGCTCGAAGAACTGACGGATGATGGGCAGAATCTCCTCACCTTTATCCTCCAGCACCAGGTGACCCGCGTCGGGGAAACGGTGAACTTCGGCATCCGGAAGCAACTTCTCCCAGACAGCCAGAAAGTGATGATCAAAAACGAAGTCCTTTTCTCCCCATAAGATCAACGTCGGCGTTTGGCGGAATATAACGAGACGATCCTGCACTTCAGTAACAAGGCTGTAGCTGTGGTCATGCGGCTGCAGGGGAATATCCTGAACAAAGCGAAGGTGGGCGAGGCGGCTTTGGCCATGGCTGTGCGGCGATACATAAGCTTCACGAACCTCCTCCGACATGGGGTGGCAGCAACCCCACCGAGTAACGAGGCGGCAGAAGAGGCCAGACCGGCGGATGAGAAAATCATTCAGCGGGGTGTTGCGGCATAACCACAGAGAGGGAGGGAGTGCCTTGGTCGGAGGGAGGTGAAAAGCGGCAGTGTTCAGCAGCACCAGCCGGCCGATACGTTCCGGGTGGCGCACGGCGTAGGCCATGCCGATCATTCCGCCCCAGTCATGCAGCACCAGCGTGATCCGCCGTTCGAGTTTCAGGTGGTCGATCAAGAGCTCGAGGTCCTTGACCCGCCGCTCGAGATCGTACTCATACCGACCGTCATCGGGTTTGTCCGACAGGCCGCACCCGATGTGGTCCGGTGCAATTGTCCGGTAGTTGGCCCGCAAGCCCAGCACCAGGTTCCGGTAAAAGAAAGACCAGGTGGGATTCCCATGCAGCATGATCACCGGGTCGCCTTTGCCCTCATCCAGGTAGTGCAGCGAAATCCCATCCAGCTTCAGGTAGGAGCTTACGAACGGGTATAAATCTCGTCTGAAATTTGCCATATGCTTCACCATTCCAGTCCGACCATCAAACAGGTTAAGCCGCTGCCGATTCCCAGGAACGCCGTCCGTTGGCCGACCTTCAAAACCCCGCGCTCCTCGGCGATCGCCGCTGTGACCGGCAGGGCGGCCGTCCCCATGTTCCCGAGGAATCGGTAAGTCACGAAATCTTTGTCCTTCGGTATCTGGAGCGTTTTGAGAATGGCCTCCTGGTGCCCGCTGCCAACCTGGTGGCAGACCACCCGGTCGAGCTCGACTGTCTGCCAGCCCATGTGCTGGAGGAACAAGCCAAAGGTGCGCGCTCCCAGTTGCACACCGTGTTTGAGCACCGCCACAGAATCGGTCGCCATGAACACCTGCTGCCGCCCACCGGTGGCGGGCTCCAATCCCCAGCGGCACAGTCGGTGGTGTTCCGGGGCCGTTTCCGATACGGCCCCCAGCATGCGATGACCAGGCGTCCCTGAGAACGATCCATCCGTCAGCAGCACCGCCACCGCTCCCGAACCGCCCGTAAAGGTGGCTATCGTGCGCGCGAATTGGTCCATATCCGCTCCTCTGAGCAGATACTCCAAGGCGATCTCATTGATCTCCCTGGCCGTTTCGCACGAAACAACCAAGCCCGCCCGGATCTGCCCCATCTCAATGCGGTTGGCCACTTCGATCATGCCATTGAGCACCCCGAGACAGGCGTTGCTCAAATCATACGCAAAGGCGCTACCGCGTATCCCAAGCCCGTCTGCCACCGCGCAAGCGGTGGCTGGCTCAAAATTCTCCCGGCAGACCCCAGCATAGATCAGAACGCCAATATCCTCAGGTTCCACTGCCGCCTTGCGTAACGCCTTGCGGGCCGCCGCGATGGCACCGGTAGAAAGCTGGAACCCGGTTTGCCACCAGCGGCGTTCGCAAATGCCCGTCCAGGCTTCCAACTGCCCCGGCTGGAGATTCAGACGGGCATAGATCGGCGCCAGCCGCTCCTCCAGTTCCGCGGAGCTTATGACAACGGGGCCCAGCTCATAGCCGAGCGCCGTCACATACACTCTCTCGAATTTCGGCATCATACGACACCTGCACACTGTTGCGACGTCGGCGGCATACGCCGCAGGATCGGTTGCACGGTGAACTTCTTCATCCCGTAGATCACACGACCATCCACAGACAAGAAACCCTCCGCCGTGAGTACTTGCGATGCTTCATCCACGGCGGTGACCACCGCTTCAATCGTCACCAGGTGATTATCCGGAATGACCTGTCCCCGGTAAATCCATTCGTGCGACTCGTTGAGGGCCACCGCTTGCCATCCCTTTTCGGCCGGAATTCCCCAGCGTTCGCTCGCGAGAAACTTCAAAAGCTGCAGGAAAGATTCCAACCCCAGCGATCCCGGCACGACCGGATCCTGGTAGAAATGCGCTTTGAAAAACCACTCTTCCCGCCGTACCTGACGGGAGGCGCGGATAAACCCCAGTTTGTGCGGGCCGCCATCGGGGATGAACACATCGATTTGATCCACCATTCGCAGTTGGTCTCCCGGGAACGGTGGCTGCGCTGGATAAGCCAGCGACCGACCGCGCGCCAATTCCGCTGGCGAAGGCTGATAACACTGCGCGTTTTGAATGCCTTCCTGTCGGGCCAGAGCAGCCTGGGGGAAAAACCCAAAATAGGTGTCTCCCTGGTAGATTAGTCTTGAGCCGGCCTTTACCTTAAAATCAAACCATTGAAGGATCATGCCCGCCGAGCTCGAAAGGCGAGTGAGCTTCACCCGGGTGGTCAAAGTCCCGATCGAAGGATGTACCGCGGCGAATTGCTTGCCCGTCCCGCCGAGATTCCGGAACGAAAGGTCCGTCTCTGAGGCGAGGGCTGATCCCACGTATGCCGCCAGCCATCCGCAAGGCTGCAAGGCCACCTCAAGCAGCACAGCAAAAGGCATGTCCCCTTGGCGATTCTCAGCAAAGTACCAGGCATCCGACGGAACATCGTACTGGGCTGCTGCGGAGCCACCCGGCACCAACTTGAACGGCTCGCCCTGGACCTCGGTGATGCGATCCAGAAACTGGTAAGGCGGCCCCGGCAAGCGCGCGATTCGGCGGTCTTTATCGAAGACGCGATAAGGGGCGCCAAACGCTTCGGAAGGATTGCCCACGGCAAAAGCCAAGATGCGGTCGTGGCCATAAACCGCGGCTTTCATTCCGGGAGCCGGTTTAGCCGTCCAGGTTGCCCGCAGTGCTTCGCGCGTTACGCCCGAATAGCGCAGGTTCATGTTGGTGATCTCCACGATCGGCTTGCCATCGGCGTACATCAACGCATCCGCTATTACATATGGCTCCGGACCATACCCCAACTCCTTGACTGACACCTCGTAGGTCACCGTCGAAGTCGTCTCCAGCACCTGGCCGCGGCACTTGAGCTGGCTCACCACTCCCGGAATGGGCTCAAGAACCGCCGACCCCTGTTCCACCACCCAGCCCAAGCGCAGCAGAAACACCCGCAGCGTGTGCAGACAGCATTCAAACATCAGCGTGCCGGGCATCACCCGGTCATCCACGAAATGGCAGGTCAGGAACCAGTCGTTTGGATGTATATCGGCTTCTCCGCGGACGAGGCCCATACCGAACCGTCCCCCGAGAGGGTCCAGTAGAGAAATCCGATGCACCAGCTTCATCCGCCCACCAGGTAAGGTCATGGGGTGGGCGAGCGGCAGGCACGCAAATTCATTTCCGAAGCAGCCAGCAAGGTCCCCAGCTCGCAGCGCCTCTAACTGAGACTCGGAATAGGATTCAACTCCCAGGGCAACGAAATCCTCCCAATCTGCGGGCCGCTTCCCCGGAATGGGTTTCAGGTCAATCGTTGTGCGCACCACGCCTTTGCCGCCGGCCAGTTCCGCCGCCGTGAAAAAACCTGCGCAGCCCTCGGTCATCGTGAGAAACGGTTGGCCATCGACGGCGGCCTCGAACCGGAACCGAAACAACCAAGTGTCGCCCTGACGGAAAAAGTGATCAATGCGGATGTCGTAATGGATGGTCGAACCCGGCCCGGGCAACCCCTGATGAAAACTGACCTTGGCGTCCAAGAGGCGATAGACCGCCTCGCCCCGTGTCTTGAAATCGATGCCAAGGTAGCCCGACAGGAACAAATCCGCCTGCCCGGCTTCCACCGCGATACAGGTCGGAATCCGCCCTCCATCAAGGTACCACGCCCCGGGATGAATATCGTGTTCGGTCACCACTCGGCCGTTGCCGAGCGAACGTGGCTCTCCCTCGACGGCTAGAATTCGGTCCACCAACATCAACGGCTCGTCGGGCAGACGCACGCGGGTAGGAAAAAGGTCCACTCCGGCGAAGTCCGGTCCCAGCACTTTGGCCACCGAGCCCCGGGCGAACTCAAGGCAGGCGGTGCGATCCAACCGCAACGCCGGAACGGAACCCCTTGGCAGGTCCAATGCGGGAGGGATCTCAGGCGCAAGCGGGCGCAGCGTCATCGCGCTGTTATCGCCGGAAGAACCGGACAGTGTGGAGATAACGGCGAGTTGCGTCTCGACGGCGCGGGAAAGCGCCTGCACCACCCCCTGGGAAAAGCCCAGATACGCCTCGTGCGCTGCCAGCGAAGATGCTTGCGCATCGGCCAAGGCCTGGAACAACTCCTCCTCAAAAGGATCGAGTGCCGCAGGTTTATGGCCCTGTTGCGCGGATTTTCGGGAACCATCCGTGGCAATTAGTTCCGGGAGCTTGGGCGAGTGGGAGCGTCCGGCCGCTTCACCCGCCGTTCCCTCCGGTTCCGCAGAGCCGCCCCGGGAGCGTAGGATCGCCGGGCCGGTGATTGGAATCCGGACCTGGGGGACGCCAGTGTCCGGCGGTTGTTCGAATCGAGAGATCGCCGGATCGGCCTCGCGGTAAAGCGGACTCAGATCCACGGGCAGGCCTTCTGCCGCCAACTGGCCGAGCGCGCGCAACAGACCGGTCACCGGTTCCTGGGCGGAGGCGCATAGCGAGCGCGCGATATGGGGACGCCCTTCGAGGATTCTTCCAATCATGCGACTGCACGAATTGCCCGGCCCCATTTCGAGAAACACGCGGACCCCGGCCTCGTAGGCGGAGTGCACCACGCGGGGGAAATCAAGGCGTGCGCTGGCCTGGGCAACAATCGCTTCCGCTGCTGTCTGACGGTCCGGAACGTAAGAGCGTCCCCAACCCCCGCTGAAAAAGCGAATGCCGGCCGGCGCCGAGGTAGGAAACTGGTGCAATTCACGGTAGGCCTGCTCCACCGGCCGCAAAAATTCGCAATGCACCGTGCTTACTCCCCCTAACGGAAACCAGTGGCAGCCCAAGCGCCCCACCAGCGCTTTCACCGCCGCAGCCTCGCCGCCAATCACGCACTCGCCGGGAGTATTTACGATCAGAACATAAACCCGCTCGGCCGGGGCCACGGTGTCCCCAACCTCCGTGGCCGAACGATCCACGAGCCCGGTTTGCCACTGCGCCGGTTGGTTATCCGAAAGCCCCCAGGCTCGCCGCAACGCTTCGCTGGTCCCAGTCAGGTCTTTCGTGAAGAGTGTCGAACGGGTAACCCGTTGCAACATCTCATCCCGAGCTGTCCAGGCGTGTAGCGCAAAGAGGCCGGTCGATTCCCCCAAACTGTAGCCCACCACCGCGGTCGGTTGGAGGCCGAAACGAAGCGAGAGGTCGGTAACCATCGTACCCAAGGCCACCTGGCCGCAGATGACCGCCCGGTGGTCGGTTCCCGAGCCACCCTTGGGCACGACGTTCCAGAACTGCTCGACGTGCATCTGGCTCGCGAGAAACTGATTCTCGCAGTCCTGCGCCCGCAACACCTCCGGCCATCGCAAAGCAAGCTCGCGTCCCATCTCGGGGAAACAGTTGCCGGCCCCCGGAAAAACGAAAGCCAAGTCTCCGCTCACCCGTCGCCCAGGCGGGCCATAGAACAACCGGTCCCTGTCCTGTGCGGTGACCATCCCGTGAGGAGCGGAAACCAGGTTCCGCTCTACACAATGAACGGCAGCATCAAGCAAGCGCGCCAACTGCTCCCTGTCGCGAACGACGATTGCCAGGCAGCATCCCGTCTCGCCGGACGCCGAGCCTCGCCACCAGGCGCCTGCGAGCGCTTCGACTGGATCAGCCTTGGAGGCTTCGAGCATCTGATGCAAACTCTGCAACTGTCTGCGCAGGCCGTCTGAATCGGCGGCTTTTAACATGAACAGGGCTTCGGGTAGCGCCCCCAGCGGTCGCATCCGCTCGCCAGCCCAGCGGTCGCCTGTCGACTCCTCGTTCGCCTCCAGAACCACGTGTAGAACATTGCCATCCACGCTGGCAGTGCTCACCCCGGCTCGCCGCGGACCTTGTGCCCGGTCCCTCACCCAGTATTGGGGAAAAGCCGGCGCGCAGAGGGTCTTCGAGTTGACGATGCTCGACAGCGGCTGCTGCAGTCCGCGCAAGGCCGGGATAATCTCCTGGTAAAGTGCGAGGCTGGCCTTGACCACCGAAATCAAACCCGAAGCCGCACCCGCATGTCCCACGTCAGCCTTTGCGCTCCCCAGGTAACAACGGCTTTTGCGCTGGCGTGAGCCAAAAAAAGCATCGAGGATGCCCGCTTCGGTCTCATCCTCGCCGGGACGCGCCAGGCCATTTGCTTCGACGTATCCGACCGATGCGGGCTCGACTCGCGCTTCCGCGTAAGCACTCACCAAAGCGCGTTGGTAAGCCGCGGAATACTTGCTCTCGCGCCAAGCGAGTTGACCGTCTTGAGGTGCGGACGACAGGCCCCCAATCTCGCCTCCGCCAGCCGCTCCGATGCCCCGAATAACCGCATAAATCCGGTCCCCGTCACGCCGGGCATCCTCCAGGCGCTTCAATACCAAGGCGACTGCCCCTTCCCCCGGCACCGGACCGTCGGCGCGCGCATCGAACGGCCGAGCGCAGCCTTGGCGTGAATACGGCTGCAAGGCATCGGTCGCCCGAAGCGTGCGCAGATCCCCGGTCAAATCGACTGCCCCGGCCACCACGCGATCGAGTTCGCGGTTTTGCAGAGCCCGCACGGCGGTCTCGAGCGCACGGACACCCGAACAGTCCTCGTTGCAGACCGTGAAACTTGGCCCGCCGAAATGGAATTCCTTGGCTATTCGGCTGGCCACGATCCCGGCCAGCGCTCCCATGGTCCGATCTGCTGTCAGCGGCAGGTCCTGCAGCGGAGTTTTCCCTCCCTCCAAGGTCCGCCACCGCAGATGGAAGTCAGTCGTCCGGAGGTCCAGGCCCAAGCCGATGACCACGCCGGTGCGCTCCGGCTCGGCCTCGGTCGAGCCCGCATCGAGCAGCGCCGAACGGGCGGCCTCCAACATCATAGCCTGCTGGGGGAGCAGTTCCTCCAGTTCTTTTGGCGGGATCCGATACCGACTAACTGGGATGTCGATATCCTTGGAATAAAAGCCGGGGAACACTTCATCGACGCCAGTCAGTTTCCGCAGTTCCGTCACCGGGATCCCCCGCCAGTACGCGCGTTCTGAAGCAGATACCTCGGGACCACCACCCAGCACCCGCTCCTGGAACGACCTTAGCTCCGGCCAGGGCCCAACGCTGGCCGCTATCCCGATGATCGCGACAGGCACCGATGGACGGGCCCGGCGCACCTTTTGACGGCGCGGCGCCGGCTGTCCCATCCATTCCTCGATCAAAACGTGCGCGTTGACGCCGCCGAACCCGAAACCATTGACCGCAGCTCGACGTGGGGTGTCTTCCTCTCGCCGGTTCCAAGGCTCACTCTGCTGGAGAATGCGGAAGGGGCTGCCCGCCAGCGGGATCTTGTCCGCCGCTCGTCGGAAATTGGCAGTCGGCGGTAAAGTGTGATTCCGCAAAGCTAGCAGGACCTTAATCAGGCTGGCGCTGCCGGCAGCGGTGAGCAAGTGCCCCACGTTCGCCTTGACGGCACCCAACACGCATTGTCCCGCTCGCCAGGTACTTTCCTGCCACAATTCCAGAAGGCTCTCAAACTCTACGGCGTCGCCAACCGGTGTGCCGGTGGCATGACACTCGATCAGATCCACTTGCTCGGGCGACCAATCCGCTTGTCGGTATGCCTGGTGGAGCGCCCGCAACTGGCCTTCCGAATCCGGCGACAACAAATTCCCGTCCAGATCATTGGACAGTCCGATGCCGCGAATGACGGCGTGGATATCATCACCGTCCCTCAAAGCATCCGCGAGCCGTTTCAACACCAGCACGCCAACTCCTTCGCCGACAATCAAGCCGCTTCCCTCAGCGTCGAATGGGGCGCAGCGCCCGCTCCGGGCGAGGGCGCGGAGTTGGCAAAAACCCATTTGGGTATAGAGCGAATCGGGACGGGAAAGCCCGCCGGCCAGCATGGCATCGGCCCGGCCGGTCACCAATTCATCGCAGGCCAGCTTGAGGGCGTAGAGCGACGAGGCGCACGCTGCATCCACCGTGCTGGTTCCTCCGCCCAGTCCGAGCGCCAATGCCAGAACTCCCGCCGGCATTCCGCAAACGTAGCGGTTCAGCGAAACGACTTCCGGAGCGTCCAGTTCCACTTCCTCAGTCAGCAAGGGTCCTAGAACCTGTCGGCCTAGCGCCGAGGAAGCGGTTGTTGGAAGTGCAATGTTGCCCAGGACAATTCCCGTGCGGCTACCGTCGGCGCGTTTGCCCCGTGCGCTGGTCAGGGCACCGCGTCCGGCCTCGAGTAACAACTGAAAGGACGGGTCGAGGCCCTTGAGCCAGCTCACCGGCAAGTGGAAGCCGGTCGGGTCGAGTTGGAATTCCTCAATGAAGCATCCGCGATCGGTATAGACACGGTCGGGGGCGATCGGACCAGCATCGCAGATAGCACGGGGCTCCAACACCCATCGGCCCGGGGGAACCGGCTGGCTGGTGTCCACACCCCGCTCGACGTTGCCCCAAAAGTCCGCCAGCGTGCGGCCGCCAGGGAAAATTCCCGAAAAACCCACTATCGCAACCGGCTCATCGCACCATTTCCGATGCCGGGCCGCTTTCAAGTGCAACTCACAGGTGTGAGCACGGTTATCTGGCCTATCATAACGAGGGGCACGATGCCCCAAACGTTAGACTGAGGCAACTGCGGAATCGCCAGGTTCCGAGGGAAGGAAGCCAGAGGTCAAAGCTGATGAGCCGACGAACAGAAAGACCATATAAGGTTGACGGAGCGGACAAGCTGGCACAACACGCGCTGTCCGGTGTTCAGCTCCGGAGATAACTGAATTACTCGTTACCTCGTCTCTATTTGCGGGCCACGCGGGCCATCCCAGCCGCCAGCTCACGCTCCCGGTCAGGTTCCGGCCATTCCGGCCACATTCGGGCCATTTTCGGGCCATTTGGCCCAATTCATTTCCCGGCCAATTCATACCAACTACCTTTGGTTTTGCCGTGCTTGACCAAGATCTTCTTCTGCACCAATTCCAACAGGTCACGCTTGGCAGTTCGGTCACTGCAGGCGATTGCATCCACGTACTCCCGTTTTGTGATCCGCCCTTTCTCACCGGCCTGCCGCAATGCCCGCAATTGCCGGTCGTTCAAGCCCAATCCTGCAAACCGTTCCTCCACCCTCCCCTTATTCCTGAAAACCACGCGGAAGAAGTGTTGGCGGGATTCAAACTCAGGCTCCGGTAATCCCGCCTGCTGCAATTGGCTGATCATGCGTTGGGTGCCGGTCCCGAACTGCTCCACGTAACCGATCAGGAAAAACACATCCGCCACCAGCTTGTTTCGCGGAATCGATTCGTGGCTGACTCGCAAATCCTTGACCGACAACTCCGGCGGCAACCCGCCTGGATTCCAAACTTCCAGCCGGTCGTCGAAAATACGGAGCTGGACGCTTGCGGCACTGGCGTAATCACGATGGCAGACGGCGTTAATCACCGCTTCCCGTAACGCCTCCAACGGATACTCCCACGTTTCTTTGCGCTCCAACGCTCCTTCGATCTTCGCCGCCATTGTCAGATTCCGTCGCGCGAATTCCATGACGGCTTCCACCTGTTCGATGACGGTCTCCCCGACCACCTGCATGTCCAGGAACGTTCCCTCCGTTTCCCCCTTGAACCGCGCGCAACGCACCGTCGCCTGGGGCAAAAACTGCGTGGGTGACCGGCCAAACAGCAAGACCCCCGCCACCGTCGGCTTAGAGTCCCGAACAAGTTTAAGCTGACGCAGAACCCGCCCGGCCGGCGTGTCGAGCTTAACCTCCAGCCGCCGTGCGGCTCGGGCGTGTTCTACAAAGCGCTTCACCCGCCCGAGGTCCAGGTCGTTCAATCCCGCCTCAGGCACCACAGTGTAATCCCAAGTCCGTCCACGGCCCTGCAAGTACATCTCTGCTGTTTCATCTAACGACAGCACCTGGTTGGTGCGACCCGACCGACGATAGGCGCGGCCATAAGCACTTACGGGTTTGGTTGAATTCTCCGCAACTTCGAGGATAATCACCGTTGCGGTGGCCTCTTGGGCCGTCGTAATGATCGGCACCAACTTTGGAACCGTGTTCTGGGCGATGTCGTTCGCCAAACCTTCCAGCGTGCCTTTTCCAATTTGAACCCCGACGACGGTGCCATCATCCCGCACACCAATGTAGATGCGCCCGCCCTGCGCGGACGCGAACGCCGCGCAGGTTTCCACGATTTCCCGGCGTTCGCCGAGCGACTCTTTGCGTTCTACGGTTTGTCCTTCCGTGGGAATCATGCTTACCTCATATCAGATCAGTTGTTTCTGGCCGACTTTCTTTTCTTCGCGCTGGCCGGTGGTGAGGGCGGCGTCCTCGACGACGCTTTGCCAATTGGCGGTGATTTTGCCGAGGGCGGAGAGTTCGGCGGTAGGCGAGACGTCGCCCAGTTCGCCGCCTTTGAGGGCGGGGCCGGCGAGGGCCTGGGCGACAAGCCGCAACTGCTCCCGGTTTACCTGGGAGTCGCGCAGGAAGGCCGGAAGCTCGGTTGGGCGTTTCTCCATGAGCCAGAGGGTGCGGTGAAGCACGTCCACCAGGGAAGCCGGTTGCCCTGCGTCGGAGGGCATGCCGAGGTCCTTGTTTTCGCCACGCTCGGCAAAGTCGCTGAGGGCGTATTTGCCTTTCTTCTTCGAGACGAGGGGGTGGGCTCCGCTGGTGAGGCTGTGCTGGCCGTCGAGCTCGACGTGGGTGCCGTTGGCGAAGATGATGGCCTCACCAGCCGCCAGCTCGGCGGCGTTGTAGGTGAAGCGCCAGAGGATGTAGAAGCGGGTGGCGGCGTCGAGGCCGGCCAAGCTGGTGCCCTTTCCTCCCACCTCTTTTGAAAGTCGGGCGAGGACTGTTTCGAGAACGACCGTTTCAACCTCGGTCAGGAACCGCTCGGCGGGGACCTCCTCGCCGTTAGCATATTCGACGCGTGGGAAACGCGTGAAGGCGCGTAAGCCGGCACCGACGCAGGCAATCACCAGATCCGCACCGGAGATGCCCGACAGGCTGACGGCGAACTGGCGGTCGCGCGCATACGCGAGTCGAATGCGGGCGGACTCCACGAGGAGGCGGAGGTGGTCGGCGTTGGCCAGAGGGGTCTTGCTGTCGGGGTCCGGTGTGCTGCCGGCGAGGGCGGCGGCTTCCTGCTCGGAGATGACGGCTTCGTCGAGGGTGCCGTCGTGCAGGCGGACGCGGCATTCGAAGCCTTTGCCGAGGGGCCGGGCAGATTCCAGGGTAACAGGAAGATCGAAATGCCCTGGAAGGGACACCTGCCGACCAATTGGTAGCTGTACGTTTGTGCCGCCCATGACAGAAAGTGGGGCAATGATGCGCCGAAGCGAAGCCGGTTGCAGTAAGAAAGTTCGACATAAGAAAGTTCGACAGTGGAAACGCCGCCTTCAACGCTCGCAAAGACGCAAAGATTTCGGCTGCGGAGCACCGTCACCCGTAGGGTGAGTTATCTAACCCTGTCTTCCCCTCTCCAGCTCCCTGTCCCTTGCGTCTTTGCGTTAACTGCCGCTTTTAGGTTTATCCGGGTTTTGGCCACCGTCCCGCCACCCATACGCGCTAGTACCACCGTTCCACCTCCGTTCCACCTCCGTTCTACCTCCGTTCTACCTCCGTTCTACCTCCGTTCTACCTCCGTAGGCTTGGCGGAGGTAGAACCCTGGGGGAACGGAGGTGGAACGGAGGTAGAACGGTGGTATCATGGGGAGCGGGTG
>Ga0118677_10005791_pt1 | contig 21382 bp, 3 predicted proteins | sample AliMusrvi5mmetaG_FD_86154 | JGI IMG/M metagenome (GOLD analysis project Ga0118677, IMG submission 86154)
ATGTTATTCATATCAATTTTCGCTAAATAATTATAGCGTCTCCTATTCAAGCAAGTATCTTTATTCTTTCATCTCTTATTATTCTTCCTTTTAATTTAACATCTCTGACTGGTATTACAGTTTCTAATTTATTATGCTCTCTCTGCGGTATCTTGCTCAAGAAGTTTAATCTTATCTCTGCTTCAATGTCGAGTATCTTAACTATATACTGTTTTAGATCGCCGGACAAGTTCTTATAAGGCATTTCATACCCAACCATTTTATCACCTTCGTTAGTTTCGTAAATAACGACCTTAAAAAACCAATAACACTCAAACATGATTAGCTCTAATAAGCATAAAAGCTAATACGATATATTTTACTATAAAAATATCTAATAATATAGGTTATTTTAATAGAAACGATAGGAAAGCTTTTGGGCGGTTTTATAGAAGAAGCTAAAGAAAGTGTCAATAAGGGCCTAAAGACCCAAAGAGAACCTTCAAAATATCTCAATATTTTTTGTTACGCCAGTACAAACTATATTAAAGGCAAAGAACAGTCACCCACTAAATGTAAAGATAGAAAAACTAAATAACTTTATTGAAAACAAGCAGAAGAATTTCGTGGTAATTAGTCTTGAATGAGTATCGCCTGATTCGATACTCCGGCAGAAACCAGTGTCCTGCCAGAGTTCAGTTGAAATATATAATTAAACGATTAGGGTCGAAGAAATTGTCGGTACCGTAAAAGGAGGATAAACAGGATTTTAAGACTGCAACGGACCTCAATAAATTAAGCAAAAAACAATTGATAGAAAGAATTTAATAATGCATCAAATCTCTATAAATTTTTTCAATAAACACTGAATATAAGAGAATTGAAACTATTGTTCAGGTAGAAACTTGGCAGATGTAGCCATTACTATAACAGGTGTAGGAATTTTGCAGATAAGTGTAAGAAAAATATTGCAGCGATGGAGAAGGTTGTGAAATTATAATAAATAATCGGCTGCAGTTAAACAGGCTTAGTAACAAAGAAGAAATCGAAGGAATTTAAGTATTTCGGAGGAATTCAATAAATCCGGCATATTTCCTCTCCGAAATTTTAAGCTGTGTTTTCCCGGTAAAATCTTTTTGATTGATAACACAAATTCTTTTTTGATACTTGATATGATCGATAAAATTGATGTTAACAATAAAGGCATCATGAATCCTGAAAAAATATTCTTTAGGAAGTACATCTTCGATTTTCTTTAAGTGCATCGTAACAGTCTTAGTATAGACGATATTCTCAGCAAGATAAATTCTGGTATAAGCTCCGTCTGCCTCACAATAAATGATCTTTTCCGGAGTAAGGAAATGTATCTCATCACTGCTTTTAAATAAAATTTTACCATTTTTCTGTACTGTATAAGCACCCTGAACAGCAGGAAGAGCATCGTGAACGGAGATGTGCTCAATTGCCCGGGTCACGGCCTTTAACAGGTCGTCATGATTAATGGGTTTTATCAGATAGTCAATAGCGTCCAATTTAATGGCATTTAAGGCGAAGTCTTCATGAGCTGTAATAAAAATGATATGCTGATGTATATTTTCAAGTCGTTCGAAAACGGAAAAAGCATCCATATCGCCAAGTTGAATATCGGAAAAAACCAAATCATAACGGATTAAAGGCAGTATTTCCAGTGCCATTTTCCCAGAGTTTGCCACTGCAATGACCTTTATTTCAGGACAATATTCCTCGATCATCATTGTCAGATTCTTACTGAGCAACGGATCATCCTCTATTACGACGGCATTAATCATTTGATATACATGAGATTATTGTTGAACCTTCAAAGTAAACACTTCTACTGATAGTTACAAGAATGTTGATATCCGGTAGGTTAGCTCAAGGTGCTACAGATAATCTTGCTAAGATAAACATTTTTTAACTATTAAGAGAAATTTCAAATTTTGTTTTTCAAGAATTAAATCCGTGCGACGAGCGGCATTATAAAAAAAAGAACTTAAGAGGAGCGTTTCCGCCAATCTTAAGTTCTTCTGATTTGGTAACCATATACCATCAAATAATGGTCACAAGCAACCTTTAGGTAACTTTAGAGATGATTCAAACGTACTAATGAATAATCAATTTGACTACCTCACTAAATGATGAGTTAAAGAATTTAACGTAATAGACGCCACTTTTCCCTTCAACCAATTCAATAACCTTCGTATAAGCCCCTCCAACAGTCTTTGCATCTTTAATTTCCATGATCTTCTTACCCTGGGAATCAACGATCCATATACCGAAAGTCGATTCGACAGGGAAAGTGATTGCTGCAGTGAAAACACCCGTACTTGGATTTGGATAGACACTGAATTTTGCAACCGGGATGCCAAGGGTAAAAGGAGGAGACAAAGCTCCATCGCCACATGAATTTGTTCCCTTCACAGTGATGTTACCTACTGTAGCACCTACCCCAAAAGTAACCGTGATGCTATTGGTATTAGCACCAGAGGATACGGTAGCTCCCGGAGACAAGTTCCAGACATAATTTGTAGCATTGGTAATCGGACTTACCGAGAAAGGCACGCCAGTACTTCCCTGAATAAATGTATGCGCACCTGTAATTTCTCCAGCTGCGCCTGGGGTTTGGCTAACCGTAATTGAGATGGATGATGGTTTACCATCGTTACATCCTCCTCTTGGATAAACCGAAATAGTACCAGCGCCAGATACCGCTGAATAATTAACAGTAATACTTCTTGTTTTATCGCCTGAAGAAATCGTAGCACCTGCCGGAACCGTCCACTCATACGAATTGGCATTAGGAATTGCAGTTATTGAATAGGAAACACCTTGTTCCCCTCCACAAATAACCAGTTTACCTGTGATCGGTCCCGCGTCACCAACAGACTGACTAACAGTTACTGTGGCTGTCCCGGAAGCGGATCCTCCCGTGCAATTGTTCGCATCACTGACAGACGTCAACCTGTAAGTGGTACTGGTGGTTGGAGATACAGGGATAATATACGGAGTGCTCGTTATTCCACTTTTAATAATGGAATTTGTACCATCTGTATAAGTAATACTCCATGGTTGAGCTCCGGTTAATGCTACAGACAGATTTACTGAAGTTCCGCTACAGACGTTGGCATTCCCACTCAGAATCGCAGTAGGCAAAGGATCGACCGTAACCACAACATAGTTGGTATTGGTACATCCGCCAGCTGTGTTTGTCTCAACCAGGGTATAAATTGTCGTTACAGCAGGGCTGACAGTCGGATTTGCAATTGTCTTATTAAAGACAGCGTCAGCAGGAACAGACGTCCAGCTATAAGTGTTACCTGGCACAGCTGCTGCACCTATTATGGCGCTACCTCCGGCGCAGAATCGCTTAGCCGTTCCTGCAATTGCTGCAGGCTTCTGATTGACCGTTATCGTAACACTGTGTGTACTGAAACATCCTGAAAGATTATCAATTTCCTTCAGTGTATACGTAGTGGTAACTTTAGGATTATCCGTTGGATTAGCAACCGGGGTAGCAAATCCGGATGGGTCAGATGTCCAACTGTAAGTACTTCCTGTAACAGCAGAAGCACCAAGAGAGACATATTCACCGGCACAAATCGCTTTACTGGCTATTACAGCTGCAGCCGGTACATTTCCAATCAGTAAAGTACCGGGCACTGGCACAAGATCATATTTATCCGAGCTTAAACCACCTGGAATAATTGTATAACTTCCTGGCTGTGTGGCACTTTTCGCAGTTCCAGTGAAACTCAACGTTCCACTTAAAACAGAGGAATCTTCACCCGGGATGAACGTACCGTAAGTAACAGTATAAGGACCGGCAAAAGGCAGACCGTCATAGCACTTCTTCTGGCTATTTGCCGTATAAGTCAACGTCACTTTACCAACATGGATCATTCCATTTACAGGGTGGATATCATAATTACCAGCAGAGAAGGTTCCGCCCAGAGGAGCTGATGGTGCCACTGCACCTGGATAATCTGTTGCCGGAGCACTTGCCAAAGCCCCTGGATTAGCAAAATCAAGCCGGATATAGGTAAAGCTCTCACCATTTTTCAACCCAACCGGAGTAATCAGACCCTCTGCCACAAATATACCGCTCGTAAGCGCTGTACCGTAAGGCTTGGTAACGTCTTTGGCCGTAATAGTCAATGGCGCTTTATTAACAGTAATGTTTCCGTCAACCGTGGTAATTGCATAATTTGCCGGGTTGATTCCAACAGGATTAGAGGCTGTTATTACACCGTTATAGGTTGAAACTGCAGCATTTGATGTATTGCCAGCACGATAAATAAAAGTAACAGCACTAATCGTCTCAACGTTTGGCAGCGGTAAAGGCGAAACAGTAAAGCCCGAAGCAGATGATCCTGTGGAAAGCGGCGCATCTCCATATGTCCTTGTAACATTTGAAGCGGTAATGGTGATCGGTTTCGGATTCACAGTAACATCGGCTTTCACATAGTTAATAGGACCGCTATAGTGTGATATATCGAAGTTACCAGTCGCATTGGAAACTGAAATAGACTGGGCAGATTTTCCGGCTGCTGCAGTTGCCAAACCGCCGGGTCCGTAATCGATGGTTACCGAAGTAATTGATTCACCCTGAGCAAGTCCACCCACAACATAATCCACATCAGCATTCGTTGTAATACCTCCCGTAAGTATATCACCATAAATCTTGGTCTTAGGTTTGGCGGCAATAGTCAAAGTATTCAGTGCATTGACTAATGTTCTTACAGAAGCTGGTGCAGTTACCGTACATCCATTGGCATTGGTGTAGCTGACCGATACGGTTTGCTCTACTCCTGGCGTTTTATACTGTACAGTGAGGGTGTTGTCATTAGTTGACCCTCCCCCAATAATCGCATAATCTGTTACATATGTCCCGCTAACTATCCAGATATAATTATTCATTCCCGGTTCAGTAGTGTAGGTCACATTCACAAGAGGATAGACACTTGTTGCAGACGGTGTGATAGTTGGAGCCGGCAACGGGCTAATGGCAACCGATCTCTGAGGCGCTGCAGCAGCACAATTATTGGCCGAGGTTACGGTAACATTTACAGTTCCGGTAGGTCCCGAACCCCATGTAATGGTAACGGTAGGATCAGTTATTGTTCCACCCGCAGTTACTGAGCCGCCGACAACAGTCCATGCATAACTGTAGCCGGTAACAGCCGGCACACTATAGACATTGGATGATCCAATACAGACCGCTGCTGCACCTGTGATCGCAGGAGCCGGTAAGGCGCTGATGACAACCGATCTTTGAGTGGCTATTGCAGAACATCCAGTCGCAGTGACAGCTTCAGTTACATTTACAGTTCCGGCTGTCCCGGTACCCCATGTCACGGTAATCGCGTTTGTTCCGGTTCCGGACGAGATTGATCCTCCAGTTACTGACCAGTTATAAGTATGACCGGCAGTATTGGTAACCTGATAAACGGAACCGGTCTCCCCGGCACAAGCTGTTGCAGAACCAGAGATCACTGGTGTTGGTAACGGATTAATGGTAATAATAGTAGACCCGCCTGTAAAACCAGTTGATCGCGAACAAGTTGTAGTTTGATCAGTAACAGATACCAGTGTATAGGTGGTCGTTCCGGTTACTGGTGTAGTAAATACCCCAAAGGCTGTCCCACTCACAATACCTGATACCGTCCGGTTTGCCGTGCCATCACTATAAATTACAGTATATGGACCAGTTCCTGCAGTTGCTGTCCAGGTCAATTGTCCTGCACCTGTAGCACAGAATGGTCCGTTATTGGACAGACTTCCCTGCGGTAATGGATTAACAATGATTGTAGCTGCAGCACCTGTAAAACCAGAGGTTCGTGCACAGGTTGTCGTTTCATCAGTTACAGAAACGAGCGTATAAGTGGTTGTACTCGTAACTGTGGTAGTAGAGACATAGAAGGCTGTTCCACTTACAACGCCAGAAGCTGAACGGTTCGCTGTACCATCATTATAAACAACAGTATACGGACCGGTTCCCGCAGTTGCAGTCCAGGTCAGCTGACCATTGCCCGTTGCACAGAATGGTCCGTTGGCTGTCAGGGTTCCCTGTGGCAATGGACGAACAGTTATTGTTGCCGATGCACCAGTGAAACTGCTATTTCGTATACAGCTTGTCGTCTGATCAGTTACAGAAACCAGCGTATAAGTTGTGGTGCCGGTAACCGGGGTAGTGAAAACATTGAACACGGTTCCGCTTATAACACCTGTGGCTGTGCGGTTTGCAGTGCCATCATTGTATACAACTGTATATGGGCCTGTTCCTGCTGTGGCAGTCCAGGTCAGTTGACCGGCGCCTGTACCACAGAACGGTCCGTTTGCTGATAAACTTCCCTGCGGCAATGGATTTACAATAATTGTGGTAGACCCACCAGTAAATCCAGTATTACGTATGCAGGTAGTCGTTTCATCAGTAACAGAAACCAAGTTATAGAGAGTCGTACCCGTGACCGGTGTAGTAAATACTGCGAAAGGAGTCCCGCTCACAATATGATTAACTGTCCGGTCAGCAACACCATCGTTGTAAATAACTGTGTATGGACCTGTTCCTGCTGTTTTTGTCCAGGTCAAATGGCCGGCGCCCGAAGCACAGAACGGTCCGTCATTGGTCAGACTACCCTGCGGTAACGGATTTACCGTGATTGTAGCAGATCCAGCTGTAAATCCAGTTGATCTCGTACATGAAAACGCTTCATCCATAACAGAAACCAACGTATAGGTGGTTGTACTAGTGACCGGCGTAGTAAATACATCGAACACTTGTCCGCTGATAACACCTGTTTTTGTACGGTTATTAGGTGTACCATCACTATAAGTAATAGTGTAAGGACCCGTTCCTACTGTAGCAGTCCAGGTCAGTTGTCCCGGACCGGTTGCACAGAAAGGACCGTTTGCAGCAAGGCTTCCCTGTGGTAAAGGATGAACAGTTATAGTAGCAGAAGATACTGTGAAATCGGCAGTTCGTGCACAACCACCCTGATCAGTTACCGAAACCAAATTATAAGCTGTGGTGCCAGTAACAGGAGTAGTATAAACATCGAATGGTGTCCCACTGGATACGGCAGTTGCAGTACGGATTGATGTGCCATCATTATAAACAACTGTAAAAGGACCCGTTCCGGCTGTAGCTGTCCAGGTCAATTGACCAGCGCCTGAGCCACAGAATGGTCCGTTTGCCGATAAACTTCCCTGCGGTAATGGAAGAACCGTTACCGTAACTGCATTACTGTAAACCGTTCCGCAATCATTTATCGCAGCCACACGGAACTGTGTTGTGGCGGTTAAAGCTCCCGGTTGGAAAGAGGTACGGTCCGTGGCACTGGTGACATCGATCCAGATTGGACTTTCAAATTTTTGCCACTGATATGTGTATGTACCATTACCGCCGGTTGCTGACGAAGCAGAAAGCGCAGTAGCTGGTGAACTGTTGTAACAAATGTTCTGGTCACCCGATGCTGTCGGAGCTACCTGTATGCCATAAACCGAAACGGATATTGCAAGTTCATTGCTACAACTATTGCCATTTTTTAACGTCAATGTACCGTGATATGTCCCTCCCGGGGCCGCGGCCGGTATTGCTATCCCTGGCATTGTTCCTCCTCCTGAAATAAACGCATAAGGGGTATTGTTCTGGTCGATAAATCCTGCAGTGTGGGCGTCTGTATCCCATGCAATACTATAGGTTGTTGGGTCACCTGTAGCAGCGGTATAGTCCAGAGAGGTACTTTGTGCAGTTGCCTTATAACAAACTCCCGCGGCGACTGCCGGATTTGCGGTAGTAATGGTCGGCGATACGTTAAAAGTAAACGCACTACCCTGGTCTGTTGTAATAACAGGGGCACTGCTGATCACCCTTATTTTGTAACCAGATCCTGTCAGACCAATTGGAATTGTCGCGATGATCGTTCCGGCAGTGGATTGAGTTAAGGTCCCAATATTTGTTGGGGTAGTAAAACTACCCACAGCATCAGATAACTGAGCAGTGAATACATTACCCGTTGCAAAGGTTCCGGTAATGGTATAAGGTACATTAACAGTTAATCCGGCGCAGGTTCCTGATGTAATCGTACCAGTCGTTATCGTTTGTAACCTTCCTGCAAACCTGAAATATCTGTTTGTACCAATTGCATTCGAAAAGGCAACACTATTTGTTCCGGCTGCCCCTCCTAAGGTCACATATTGTCCGCCAGCTGTGGTGGAACCACCAACTGCATCCAACGGAGTTATGGCTGTCGGCCTGGTCAGCGAAACTGAACTGCCGGTAAAATTACCATCTGCTGCCAGAGACCAATATTCAGTACCACTAATCGATACAAGCGTTGCATCATAAGTTCCAGCAGGAGCTGGCTCAATGGCTTGTACCTGTGCATACGAAGCTGCTGAAGTAGTCGGATTGACCAGCGAGAACGGAAGATAATGGGTAGCATCTCCTACAGGGAAATTGTACGTAGACCCGGTAACCAAACCAGCAGGTAAACTCCATTTGAGAGGTCCATTAATATAAAGAGTAGCTGAAGGTGTTCCACCAATCGCAGTCGTTGCTGTATTATTTAAGGTAAGCAGATTGCTTGTTGTGGTGGTCAAAATACCCGAACTCAGTGTCAGTGTACCGGAAACCGCGGTAGCAACGCTTAAGGTTACCCCTGCGCTGTTGTTAATGGTGAGGTTAGCCGCACCTGTCAGACCGGTTCCGGTTACCTGAGCTGCAGCACCATTGTAGGTATAATTGGCCCCAACGTTATAAGTACGTACACCTGTAGCGCCACCCGTCTGAATGGAGCCTGATGCCCCGCCAGTAGCAGTCAATCCGCCAGTATTTGCTGTGATAATACTAGCTCCTGAAGCTAAAATAAAGGTACTCGTAGTGGTATTATTCAGCAATACACTCGTTCCAAAGTTGACTGTAGCGCCGTTGTCAATAAACCATTTTTGATTACCCGAGAACGATCCACCCGAAGTGAAGGTATGCGTAACAGCGTTAGAGAGCAAATGGATAGTCTCGGCACCTGTGCCGCCATTCATAGCACCTGAAACTGTCAGATTACCATTTAAATTAAGGGTAGGCGTTGCAGAACCTGTAACCGACATTGTGCCGGTTCCTGTGACAGACAGATTACCCGTAACATTAAGCACAGGTGAACCCGAACCCGTAGCATCAATAGTACCTCCGCTGCTAACTAATACATTACCTGTTACATTAATAGTTGGTGAACCTGAACTACTGCCTAAATCAACTGTTCCGCCGCTTACGGAGAGATTACCGCTAATGGCATGGGTAACAGTGGTCGAAGCCAGTCGGTCAATACCACCTGTATGAACATAATTATTTACCGTACAGGCTGCCGCAGGCCAGATATAATTACCGGTTCCACTATTGGCAAAAGTGAATGTATCTCCTACAGTAAATCCAGTTGCTGAACCTGTAGCTGGAGCAGCTGTCTGAAGTGGATTGTTCCAGATCAGTTTTGAGAAAGCCTGCCCCATTCCCGTAGGTATCGTACCAACAACGCCTGTTATATTACAAGTCGATCCGGCAGCCCATGTTGCCGTAGGTATTGCACTTCCATCGACTGCATGAATATAGGTAGCAGCGCTCCCGAATGAAACAGGACCCGTAGTTACGATCGGCGTTGCATCGGTATTATCCAGTATCCCTAAAACATTCAAGTCTGGTGTTCCGGGTGTTGCACTATTGGCAATAGTTAATGTGCCGGCAGTGAGGTCTATCTCGCCTGTTGTCTCAATAACCGTCTGGTCAATAGTGATGGTTGTATTGAGGTTTACGGTATGATAAACCCGAATGCCTGAAGAGGCTGATGTAGGATAGTTCCCTGAAAAAGTGTACCAGTGAGCACCACCATCGTGTGAACCATTCCATATTGCAGCATCTGTCCAATTCCCCGGTGCTACTGTCTCGAATAAATCTGTAGGATCAAAGGATGCTATTGCAGATGGAGGAGTTGCATTGACTGTAATCCCTGTACTCCAGTCTGTACCATTCCAGGTAAAGAAGGTGTAATAATAAGTTGTTCCGCCAAGAAGGTTAAACACCGTTTGTCCGGGTGTTCCACCTGCTGTACCTTCATATACTATAAAGCCTCCTCCAAATGGGGTTCCGGTCCCGAAGTTCAAACTTCCGGCAGGACAAGGATAGCCGGAGATTGGCCCTGTTGGATTACCTGTTGCTGCTGAACCGGCCTTAGCCACGATCATTACCCCCTGGAAGCAATTGGTAGGATTTGTCCAGATGAGCGCAGTTTGATTTGCAGAGGTGGCCGTTGTTGGAGTAGGAACATTACTAACCCCTTGCACTACAGTAAACGGAGAGGTTACCTGGTTTCCCGGGACTATTGCCGGGCTGGTCATATCTATCCGGATTGTATATCCGGTACCAGAAGGAGTACCAGCAGGGATCGTTACCGCAAATGATCCGGCTAATGTTGCCGGAGAACTGACCGTAGTGGTACCAATACTGACAGGAGCTGCAAAGCTACCGCTGGCATCAGATAGGTAAGCCACATAGGTGGCAGACGGATAGGTGTTATTTGAAGAATAGGAAACCGTTCCCGAAGCTGATGTACCAGGTGTTCCTGAAACAACGCAGAACGGTGGTGTTGCTATAGCCGTTGCAAAAAGGTTGAAAGCAGGAACTACCTCGCCTGTTGACAGGATAATGGCTGAAAAATAATTAACACCATCGAAGAACCTGATTTTAGCCAATTGGGCAGCCGTCAGTCCGCTTGTCGAAGTTCCGACAAAAATCTGTCCTGCTGTACCTGAACCTCCGGCATAATTGCCCTGCCATCCGGTTATCGTCAGAGTTGTGCCTCCCCAGCTTGCCAAATGACTATCTGCAAACCTTAGCTGATGAACGCTTCCACCTAATGTAACATCTGCATTGGCCGATAATGTGAGGGTTCCGGCCGTAATATTATGATTGTTATCACTTAGTATTCCGCCAGCACCATTCAAAATAAATGGGCCGGTTGTGAGATCGCCCTGCAACAAAGCCGTCCCACTTGTCTTTGCAAAAGTCACTGTTCCGGTAGAACTGAAGTTACCGATGTTCTGACTGATGGTCCCTTTCAGTGTAATCGCGGAATTGCCGGGTAAGAATACGCCGTTGTTGATAAAATCGCCTCCTAAAGTCAGGGCATTGTTTCCCGTGTTTAAGGTTGCCAGACTATTGATAATCAGAGGTGAACCTGGATTAAATACCGAAGCGCCAGGCATTGTAATTGTTCCAGTACTTGCGATAACTACACCACCGGGTCCTATAAATGGAGTTGGCCATTCCGAAGTTGTACCGGGTCTAGAAGTAGTCGTATTATATTTTAGGGTACCACTTGGGGCGCCATAAATTAAAGTAGCGGCAGTTGCAGGGAAACCGTAACCATTTATCGCCATTGTGGCAGTTCCGGTAAAGGATAGAACGCCGTCGGCAATTACACCTCCTGCACTTCCAACTTCATAATTCTCAAATGTCTTCAGTCCTGAATTGGAAAGGGCAAGATTATAATAAACTACTCCGCCTTTAACGCTTTGAGCCCCTCCACCATTATAGATTACTGTACTTCCGGGTGATGTAATCAGGTTACCATCAGCATGAGGATTAAAACCAAGAATTTGAGCCGTACCTGTATTAAAAAAGTTGCCGCCAATGGTCAATGTACCAGCGCCTGAAATAGAGACTGTTGCCACGGAACCTGTAGTGGTCGTAACACTACCAGAAACAGTTACCGATCCTGTTGAAATGGTCATTGACTGTGATCCGACAGAGGCTGTATAGGGGAATGAAATACTTGTAGCAGTTAAACTTCCGGCATTAGCATCCAGGGTATTGGAATATCCGGAGCCGGCATTTGGGATAGAAATTGCCCCTGTGGTAAGGCTTCCTCCGGAAGTTATTGTCAAAATATTTGAATTAGCGCTGCCAGCCGGAAAATCAAGTATTCCGCATGCAGCACCAGCTGTCGAAACGGTAACCGTTCGTCCGTTTACAATATGAACCGGAGTACCGACTGTCGGTATAGGTGCCCCACCCGAAGAAGCGTTTGCAGAATAGGCCCATGTGGCAGTATTGGTCCAGTCGCCGTCAGCAATCGAATAGCGGTCAAGTCCTGACGCATTCACATTGAAATCATTACTGTTTGAGGCAAGCGTTCCACCATGTTGTGTGGCCGTAATATGGAAAGTACCTGTATTATTAATGGTGACAGAAATTCCCGTTTTAACACCGTTGGTAAATGCACCGGAGTTAAGAGGCACAACAGTCAATGGTCCGGCGGAGGTAAGGTCGACGGTATTGCTTGCACCGGTAAAAGATGTAACCGTATTATTATTAATATCCTGGGCGGTTACCTGGATTAAAAAGGCAGTTGTCGTAGCCTGATCCAGAATAGGACCACCAGTACCAGACTTTTCGACCAGAAAGTGGTCTAAAACGCCAGGTGTGAAAATTACCTGTACCGAATTTGCAGCAGGATCAGGGGCAATACCGCTAATTGAGAATGTAACCGTAGCAGTGCCTGCCAAAGTAGTGTTCGTTAAGACAGCGCTATAAGTACCATCTGAATGATCAGTCGTAGTTCCTATATTTCCAAGGTTGGTATGAAAGGTCACGGTCAAACCCCCGGTTGTAATCAGGTTACCTGATGCATCTGCTGCCTGAACAGTAATCGTAGAACTTCCACCAGCCCCAATTGAAGTTGGTAATGCCGAAATTGTTGATCCTGTAGCCAACGTGGAAACAGTATTTGCAGTAATTGTAAAGGTATTGGATGCAGGAGACAAGGTTAACGAGCCACTGGATGCAATAAGTGAATAGGTTCCGGGAGCGCTAAAGGAGCTCGCACTGAACGTTGCAACACCACCCGAAGCAACTGCTGTAAGACCACTAAGCACGCCCGGGCCAGTACCACCAATATTTTTTTGTATGGTTACGGTAGATGTACTGTTGTTGGTTAAGTTTCCGTTGATATCCTGAATCTGTACGGTAAACGGTTGCATTGGAGAGCCAACTGGTGCACCTACAGGCTGTGTTCCCCAGATAAGTTTATTGTCAGGTCCGAATACAGTTGTAATTGCCGGTGAAGTTCCGGCAGCAGGAACAGGCGATGGCGATGGTGTTGTTGCATCAGTGCCAATTATCTGTGTGCTTCTTCCTGCAACGGTAGAGGTCGTAAATACAATGGTTGCTATACCACTTGCGTCTGTTGCAGAAGTTATTGTGGCAACTCCGCCAGTGAAGGTTCCTGGGGAAGTGAGTGACGCATCGGTCTGAGTCCACTGGACCACATTACCTGCAAGAGCCCAGGGGGCATTGTTCCCGTCGTATAACTGTGCAGATAGGTTCACAGGTTGACCCGCTACGGGTGAGTAATTGTCAGAAGTAACAACATAATGCGGTGGAAGATTTCCCACGGTAAAGAACAAGTCAGATCCGACATTAGAAGTAGTTGTAATCGTGGATCCGACAGTTGTCCCCCCCCTGGTGGTATATGCACCTGTTTTGGTTGCAGAAGAAGCAACCACACCAAAAGAGGTTGGATCGACTGTTTGAGTCAGGGCAACTTTCGAATTGAAGCCACCATCTGTTGTTCCCAATGTCAGGGCCCAGTAAACGGATGAACTTATAGTAGATAAGGTGGCGTCAGCAGTTCCGCCTGAACCGGTTGCAAATCCTTGCACCTGAACCGTTGTAGCTGCATTAGTCACAGGATTAACCAGCTTATAACCAAGATAGTTTGCTCCACTTCCTACCGGGAAAGAATAGGTAGTTCCTGCGGCAAGACTTCCGGGAAGTGACCGAACCAGCGGACCGTCGACATACGAAGTAGCAGAACCACCACTAATGGCGCCAACCGCTGTATTGGTTAATGTCAGTGAAGTGAGTGTCGGAACAACAAGGTTCCCTGAGGTGAGCGTCAGAACTCCTGCAGCAGGCAGGCTAACCACGCCGTTGAGCGTCGCAGCTCCTGAAGCTTTGTTAATCGTAAGATTGTTATAATTCAAAACCGGAACCACCTGAGCACCTGTGCCGTTAAAGCTGACCGTACTTCCTGTGGTGGTATAGGTATTGGCTCCTGGTGTAAATGTGCCGGCAATGCCGATGATTCCCGAAGCGGCTAAGATAGTAGTACCTGAACCACTGTTGGTGAGGTTATAATAATTGAATGCAGGGATAGTTTGTGCTGTACCGGTAAAATTAACCGTGTTGCTTGCGGTAGCGGCATCGATCGTCGAAATACCTGAAGATCCGCCGAGATTTAAAATCCCTGCACCGCCCTGTGTCAGCTTACCCAGGCCTGAAAGGGCAGTTGTAGCTGTGATCGTACCATTATTGGTTAAATTAATACCGGTAGCAACCGTGAGAAGTGTTGTTGCAGTAATGGTTCCATTATTGATATAGGCACCATTCACAGTTAATGCGGTGGCATCGGTCAATGTCCCGTTATTGGTATAGGTTCCCGAGAATGTAGCGCTTGGAATTGTATTCGTGCTTGTTCCGCCAATCGTCTTGCCTGCCCCTGAGAAGGTATGCACTCCGGTGCTTGCAGTGTAAGTTCCGTTATTGGCCAAACTTCCGGCGATGCCTACTACAGCATTCCCGTTTTCTGTTAAAGTTCCCGTTATGGTAACATCCGAACCGAATGAGAGCTGTGTAGGAACATTCTCCGAAAGAATTCCGCCACCCTTAATGGCAACAGCCCCCGAAAAGGTCTTTGTTCCCGTTCCGGTTATGGATAACAACCCGGATGCACCGTCACCAACTTTAGTTGTACCGGTAACCCCAAGGGCACCATTGCCAGCTGTGAAGGTCGTGCCGTCTCCTATGCCAAGAGTTCCGCTTACGGTTAAAGCAGCTGCAGTGATCATGGTTGAAGTACCCGCCAATCCAACATTTCCGGTAACGACCAGGGTAGCTCCCGTGGTCAGTTGTGAACTTCCGCTTAAAGCGATATTCCCCCCAACCGAGGTGGCAACAGTACTTGCTATTGCACTTCCACTTAAGGTAAGGTTACCGCCAATAGCTGTTACGCCGGTCATCGTCTTTGTACCCGAGGTCGAAAGGGTAAGGTTGGTGTAGCCCGTTGGATAAACAGTTTGACCTGTTCCATCGTAATTGACTGTCGAAGAGGTACCAGTCAGGTTTATGGTTGATGTTCCGGTTACGGTTAAATTAAAAGGTGAACCACTGCTCAGTAATAGTGTACCGGTTTGAACACCGGATGCCATGGTAAAAGTTGATGTATTACCGGAATTCGCATTAGTCGTGCTAATTACACCATCGATATCGAGACTTCCACTTTGTAAATTAAAAGTCGAATTATCAGCCCTGCCACCACCACTGTTACTGTAAGAACTGCTAATAGCCAGATTGCCTGTTACATCAAAAATTGCAAGTGTCGATGTCATTGCGGTAGTTCTGGTTCCTGATGGTGAAACTGAAGTACCTACCTGAACTGATGCGCAATTCAACGTACCTAAACCCGAAATAGTACTTGATGTATTATTCGCGGCTGCAGAATTCTGCGTCACGGCTCCTGTAACCCCAAGGGTAATCCCTGTAGGAATGGTTAAAGAAGATGTTGTTGACGAAGTTCCGTCAAAAGTTAACAATGCGCAACTCTCATTGGCATTAACGTTAACCGGAGAACCGGGCTCTATGACCACTGCATCACTCCCCTGTGGATAAACTCCGACTCCAACTGCAGCTCCCCCAATGGTTTTTGACCAGGTCGTGTTGGAAGTCCAGTCGCCGCCTGCTGATCTTGAGTAAAAAGTGGCCGGATTTATCACAACTGTATTGCTCGATGCCGATGTTACGATTGTTGCATTGGTTGATGCCGCAGTAAAGGTATAGGATGCTGCTGTACCTGTAAAAGTCATTGGAAGATTTGCAACACCAGATGAAAAGCTTGAAAGCTGGTTCAAAACGTTGTTACTTAAAGAACCAAGACCGGTAATAGTGCCTGTTCCGGTTGTAACCGGTGTGTAACTAATGGTTACATTATTACCAGATGCATCAAAGTTGGTGGCAACATTGCCCCAGGTATCCTTTGCCGTAAGGGTGTTGGTACCCGTAAAGGCATTGCCGCTGGTTTGCGGTGTAGTTAAAGTATTGAAGGTTAAGCTGCCCAAAGGTCCGGGGGTCACGGTCACTGCAAGCTGGTCAGCTGTTTTAGTAGTAATGGTCCCATCAGATACAATGATGTTGGAAATCCCAGTTGCGTAAAGCGTCATAGGAACAGTAGCCACACCATTTACAAAGGTAATGTTGGGTGTAGCTGTACCAAAATCGACTGAGGCTAAGGTATTATCAGTTATTGTTGCCTTTTGCCCGCTCGGCGCTGCTACCGAACCGGTAAAAGTAAAGGTAAGAGGAGTTGGCGGATAGGTGGTAATAACATTTCCTAAGGCATCCTTTGCCGTAATGGTAATCGATTGAGAAGTTCCGGCAATTTGCGTAGTGCTACCTCCAATCACAAGTCTGGATGCCCCGGCGACGCTTTGTGCCGTTAAAATCCCGATAGCGGTTGTTCCGAACCATGTGGGGAGTTGATTGGTTGCAGTACATAATGGGGCACTACTGCCATAAGTTTGTCCGTCTGTCTGAAGCAATCCGCCAAGTGTTAAGGATTTTGCAATGTGCAACTGGCTGGAACCCAGATTGGCCTGTGTACCAGTAGCTATGGATAAGTCATTGAAAATGGTCGTAGTGGATAAAGTTTTTATCCCGCCACCTTCAAAGATAACATTGTTAAATGTTGTAGCCGATGCAGGTAAGGATTGGTTACCATTATCAAAATTGACTGTTCCCGATTGTGCAGTAAACAGTGAACCGTTGCCCATCCATGCATTAAGGATACCCCCTTCAATTTTAATGGTACTCGAATTGCCCAATAAAGAACCACTCTGAAGGTTGACGTTCAGGAAGTCGGTATGGGTTAACCCAACGCCAAGATCCAATGTACCTGCTGTACCATTGATTAACAACCCATTGCAGGTCATATTACCGGTTAGTATCGCATAACCGGAGGTCTTATTCATGGTTACCTGTCCCAGGGTGACAAAACCGGCAATAGTCTGAGGAGTGGCAAGAGATCCTGTGGTTCCCGAAATTTCAATGGTACCAGTGCCCGCGTCAGGCACATTTGAACTATTATTAACAAAATTTCCGTTAAACACAATGTCAGTAGCAGTCGAGGTGAATGAACCTCCACTGGCAATTGTTAATGTCCCGGTATTAATTGTCTTTGTGCCCGTTCCCGAAAATCCTAAATTATAGTAGGAGGGGATTGTTGTATTGATTGTCTGGGTAGTACCCGTATAATTAAATGTATTTCCGGTAGTAGTCAGATCAATGGCAGCCGTAAAAGTAGAGCCTGTATAATTTAGAATACCTGTTGCATTATTTTTCAAGGAACCTGAACCAGACAAAGTAAGTGCACCAACCGTAAGTGTACCATCGTTGGTATAGGTTCCCGAAACTGCCACAGTAGGAATTGAAGTAACTGCAGTACCACTAATGGAACCGGTTCCGGTAAAGTTATGCGTACCTGTTCCTGCAGTGAAAATACCAGGAGCAGGATTACTGTTGTTGGTCAGGTTCGCACCAAAATTAATGGTAGCATTACCGGTTTCATTCCAAATACCGCCTGTATCGATGGTGACATTTTTGAAGGTTTTTGAACCCGTATTGGCAAGGGAGAGTGTTCCGTCAACTGTTGTTGCACCATTCACTGTTAATGTCCAGCTACTGGTACCTCCGGTAGCAAAAGTATTGCCCGATCCAATCGTAAGGTCTCCGGTAATGATCAATGCAGCTCCCGTAGTAACTGTAGCTGATCCATTTAGCGTCAGATTATTCCCAACTGAAGTCGAGGCCAGTGTAGTCGAGCCCGAACCGGAGAAGATAAGGTTGGAGAAAGTATTTGTACCACTGATGGTCGGAGAAGTACCGTTGAAAATAACAGTTCCGGTGCCCGCAATAAAAGTCCCGCCACTATTGGTCCAGGTGCCGCTAACCGTTAAAGTATTGGAACCTAAATTCAGAGTTGTTGCACCCGAGTTTATAGTGATATTCCTGCAAAGTCCGGGTGCACTTAAATTTACAGTAGCGCCGGATGGGATGATAACATCTGTTGTTGCAGTCGGAGGTACCCCTCCGCACCAGTTCGATCCGGTATTCCAGTCGTTGCTGGTATATCCTAACCAGGTTCCGGTACTGGCACAACTTGTAGTGCCAACAGTAATAATTCCGGTTGTTGCGATAAAATAACCTGTTACGATATAGGTTGCGCCCGATCCGGTGCCCCCAAAAGTTCCGTTTGGTTGACCTGATCCTCCAAGAGATAATGTACCAGCTGTATGGGACAGGCCGACACCCAAATCGGCGAAAACTCCGCTGGCAATTGATAAAGCCCCGCTAACAATAGTTGTTCCGCCAAATGTTTTTGTACCACTGTTTGATAATGTAAGATTATTATAGCTTGTGGCTAAAACCGCCTGAGCAGTTCCGCTATAGTTAACCGTATTATTTGATCCAGCATTAAATGTACCTGCACCACTAAACGGTGCAACGTTTGTCAATGCCAGAGTTGAACCGGCGCCCTGGGTGAAATTCCCTGTCAAAACAAGGTTATTGATGGTTACAGTTGCTGTATTGTTATTGGTCAGCGTAGTGCTTGCCGCCGGGGTAACCGAACCACCAAATGTCATTGCAACGACACCAGACAGAGACTGGTCTGCAGAGAATGCAGCAGCGCCAAATCCGTTGTTAAACATAGATCCGGTCGAAGCAGTGATACCTGCCCCAAAACTGGTGGCCGGATTCATACTTGTCAGATCCCAAACTCCAGGTGAATTTATGGTTACCGCACCTGTAAAAGTTTTGGTGCCGGTTGAAGCAGAGGTCGTGTTTACGGTCCCAGTCACAGTGGTGGTGCCGTTAATGGTCAACGCAAATCCACCCAATCTTAAAGTTGATCCGGTACCGACGGTCAAATTTCCTGTAACAACAGTTGCGGCACCTGTGGTCATCTGTGCCGTACCCGAAATATTGAGATTCCCACCAATAGTGGTTATTACCGGTGTTGCAGTGGCTGAACCGCTCATGTTGAAATCTGCCCCAATCGTAGTAACACCGGTCATTGTTTTGGCTGAAGTTCCACTTAAACCTAATGTACTATAGGCAACAGGTTTTACAGTTTGTGTACCGCTGTTATTGTAGTTTACCGTATTGGCATATGTTGAGGCATCAAGTCCCGTGATGGTAAGGTTGGCAGAACTGGCACCAATATTAAGAATGGCACCTGCTCCCTGGGTTAAAGTACTTGAACCGGCCAGTGCAGTTGAAACGGTTAATCCAACAGTACTACTATTTGTGGTTGTTCCGTTGATGGTTAAAGATGGAATAGCGGTTATCGTTGATCCGCTGATTGTCTTTCCTGTTCCGGAAAAGGTGTGGGTTCCTGTACCGGCAGTAAAAGTAGTGGCATTATTTGTGAAACTTCCGGCAAATGCTATGGTAGGATTACTACTTTCGTTCCAGACAGCACCACTATTTAGAGTAACATCAGTAGTGAATGTTTTCGTCCCAGTAGAACTCGTAAAATTTATTGTTCCTGTTATGGATGTTACCCCTGTATTTACAGTGAGAGTAATATTTCCAATATTAAGAGTGGATCCGGAGTTTATTGTAAGACCTGCACAAGTAGCATTTGCACCGATCGTTACAGAATTTGCACCGGTTGTGGCAATAACTACATCATCGGTCGAAGCTGGCGGCGTACCTCCAACCCAGGTTGAACCAGTCGCCCACGTACCGCCAGATGTAGTACTGGTTCGCGTTACTGCCTGCACCATTGTTGCCGAAAACAATATAATCAGCACCAGCGCCAGCGCCCTGGCAGACACGAGAAATCTACGGAAGGAGTATTGTTTTCCCACCGGGGGGATTAAAGAATTCAACCGATTTTTGGTGCCTGAATCGGTCAGGTTATAAGAGTCGCTGCCAGATAGGGTTCCGGCAGGATGGTTTTGTAAAGAACTGGAATAGGTAAGGGTTTTCATATGCAATGTCTTAAGTTTTTTCAGAATAAAATTCACAAGATTCGGTCCCGACAGGAATTATAAATTAAAGTGGAATCCTGTCGTCAAATATTTGCCTTAAAGCGGCAGTTTTCAAAATGTATGTTAATTGAATATTCATACGTAAAAAAATTCAGTCAGGTAATCTTGGGGCAAAAGGATTACATTTTTGCCGGTCCTAATTTCTTTCTCTTGAGGAAAGAGTCCATATTAAATAACAGTGTGAACCGGATTGTATTGGCAAGTGGATTGTTGCGCTCGACGGGAACTACATACGAAAAATCGATAGCGGCGATATTCATCTTTACCCCCACCCCTGCAGTGAAATATTTGCGGTTACCCTTATACTGCGATTCATTAAAATAACCGCCACGGATTGCAAATTGCTTCTTGTACCAATATTCTGCACCCAGCGATACGGTAATTTCCTTTAACTCTTCGCTCATTCCACCCGGAGCATCGGTAAATGAACCAAATATGGAACTGATCACCGATTTGCTGGAGTTGTTGTCGGGAATAACTACCACGGAACCATCGGTCCCGTAGGTAACAATATTTGCCGGAGTTGGAACGAGTAATTTATTTAAATCGATCGAAAATGAGATAGAACTTGAATCGCTGAACTGGGAAGTATAGGTGGTACCCAGCCTCAGATTCGCGGGGAGAAATTCTTTGGTTGAACCCTGGTTATACGATATTTTCGATCCCAGATTGGAGAAGTTGATCCCCGCGGCAATCGAATTGTTTGAACCCTCACCCCCTACCAGCTTGCGGTAATAGAATGAGACATCGGTGGCAAAGGCATTCCCGGCTGTATAGTTTTCAGCGCCGGCCTGGGTCCCGGCAAATCCACCAGCCAGGTCAGAACGGATATACCGTAGCGCAACACCACCCGAAAAATTGTCGGATAACTTTCGTGAGTAGCTCACATCGAAGGCAAATTCACTCGGACTAACCGTCCCCCCACTCGCTCCGGTCTGATCGGTGAGGGTAATCTGCCCCATCGAAAAATATCGGAGTGAAGATCCAATCACCTGCACGGGATCAATCTGATAAAACCCGGCAAGATAAGCAAGGTTTACATCTTTAACCAACTGGCGCAACCAGGGGGTATACGATAGTGAAAAACCCCATTTATCCTGAGCAAAAGCATATTTTGAAGGATTCAGGTATTGCGAGTTTGCATCGGGCGTAGTTGCCGCTCCAACATCACCCATGGCGCCGTGACGCGAGTCAGGGGTGATGGTAAGAAAAGGGACCGCAGTGGAAATCG
>Ga0118677_10005792_pt1 | contig 21381 bp, 17 predicted proteins | sample AliMusrvi5mmetaG_FD_86154 | JGI IMG/M metagenome (GOLD analysis project Ga0118677, IMG submission 86154)
ACCACGCACTCATCCGCCGCCACCGCCGCCGCCGACCCGCCCGAAGAACCGCCCGGGATCCGCGCGGTGTCCCACGGGTTGCGAGTGATCTGGAAGGCGGAGTTCTCCGTCGAGCTGCCCATGGCAAACTCATCCATGTTCAACCGCCCGAATACTACCGCCCCGGCAGCCTTCAGCTTCTCAGTCACCGTCGCGTCGTAAGGGGAGACGAAGTTCCCAAGGATCTTGGAACCGCAGTTGAGCGGCTGCCCCTTTACAGCGATGACGTCCTTTACGCCGACCGGCACCCCCAGCAAGGGCCGTTGGGCGTGCGTCTGCCCCGCGGTCAGTGCCGCGTCCGCGGCATCCGCCTGTGCCAGCGCATCCTCCGCGTCGTAACTGATGAACGCGCGGATCTGGCTGTCCACACGCTGAATTCGGTCCAGGCAAGCCTGCGTAGCCGCCCGTGCCGAGACTTCGCGCGCGGCCAGTTTGGCTGTGAGCTCGGAAATCGTAAGTTCGTTCAACATGACTTGTCGGCGGCTCCTATCCCGGCCGCACAACTGTCGGCAAAGTGGCTAAGCCGGCTTCAAAAGGCGAGCGGGAAATCAGGTGCGGTGCCGACCTGGGCGCAGGACCGATTTCTTCCAAGCAGGCCCGATGTAGTCCTGGGTATGCCTTTGAGACGCTGAAGGCGTCATTCATACCAGCCCAGGGCATTCGCCCTGGGTTCATGGCCCGAACATGATTTCCAGCGCTGAAGGCGCGATTCATCCTTCCTCCACACGAGGAGCAACCGCCTCAAGGCTGTGAAGCAGGCCGTTGGCCTGCACTGGGAAAACGGGGCGATGAACCCAGGGCGAATGCCCTGGGCTGGTATCAGACCTCAAAATGAGGGGGTATACCGTCGGGAACACTAACTGGTTCAAATCCCTCAATTTGAGTGATTTTCCAGCGGCGGGCGCTGTCGGGACCCTCAGTCCGCTGCAAGCCTGGAGGTCGACTCGGCTGGCGGCTTCAGGCCTCCACGTTCATCTTCAATTCCATCTCTGATCGTTGCCCGAGGCGGAACTTCAATTTTCTTCCCGGCAGACACGGATGCTCGAGGCCCAGGGCATTCATGTCGTTCAGCGTTTGGATGACCGCTTTCCTCAGCCCTCCTCCGTAGTTGGTTCGGGGCATTAGATGGACCACTATTTCATCAGCTCGCACTTCCATCACGCCGGGGGACTGAGTCAACTTGCGGAAGTAATCGTGGTCGTCCCGGTAATTGTCGTAGGCTTTCTTGAAGGGTTGCAGTGCTTGGTAGAAGAGATTGCGGACCGTGATCCTTAACACATCCATGAGCCGCTTGGACTGGCCTTCCATTTTCACCATGTCAGCCTGGATCATCGCTTCCAAACGCGACTGTTGGGCTTGGGTCCCGGCGATTTGTACTTGGATGGCCGCGATTTCTTGGTGGCCTTGTTCGATGCTCTTTCGTCGTTCCAGACGCGTCGTCTCGTAGCGTAGATCGGCGCCCTTGAGCGCCACCACTTGCCGGCTCAGTTCTTTGTATTCGGGGGTGTCGGTCGAACTCTCCGCAGCCAGTTTTGCTGCCAATTCCGGGCCTTTGACGGCTCGGAGTTGATGGGCTTGGTGCGCCTGTTCCTCAGCCAAGAGGTGTCGCTTGAGCGGTTGGGTCACTTGTTTGAGCTTCAGATCCAGAGCTTTGCGGGCCGCGCTCTTGACCTCGCGATCCTCCACCTGTCCTTTGAGCTTCTTATAATCGATGCTCCGATAACTGGTGATCTGGTTAATGCCAAAATGCTTGTCGAGATAGTCGGGTAAGAGGATGGCCTTGCGGCCACCCTCTCCCCTTGGAACCGTACTGGAACCTTTCGGCGCATACGGCTCGAGCCATGGCAAAGCCCCGCGCGAACAGGGCCAGCCAATCACGACGGTCTTTTCCCTGCTTCATGGCGATGGATGCCGAACCTCTTGAAGAATGCCCGTTCTTCAAAGTATTCGTACCAGTCCGGGTCAAACGGATTCGCCTCCGCTTGAACCTTCACAAAGCGCCGAATAGGGGTTCCTGCGGTCCGGACGAGCCGGTGCCACAGTATGTCACCCGACTCGGAGCGTTTGGCGGTATCCACGGCAAACACCCAGGTGGCGGAACCAATGGTATGGAAGTACCGGTCCTTCACCCACTGGGCGCCCTTATGCGGATGTCGCCGCCTTGCCCACTGCCATAACGCGTACCAAATCTCGTTATCCACTCGCTCAAAGGTTGCTTTGGCCGACACGTGCCGGTGGTAATTGGCCCAGCCCCGAATGACGGGGTTGAGGACCTCAATCAGCGCGGCCTGACTGGTGGCCGAGTTGGCCTTGATGAGCGCACGGACCTTTTCCAGGAATGCGTGCGTGTTCTTCTTCGACGGTTGCACGAGCACCTTGCCGTCGAATGAGCGGAGGTGTTGTCCCAGGAAGTCGAACCCCTGGCTGATATGCGTGATGCGGGTCTTCTCGGGTGAGAGCCGGAGGCCCCGGTCGTGCAGGAACTGCTCGACCAGCGGCCAGACTTCGTTTTCCAGTTGTTCCTTGGAGTTCCCAGTGATGATGAAGTCATCGGCATATCGTACCAGATTAACCTTGGGATAAACGCGAACTCCATCGACTTGCTTCCGGGGGAAGTGCCGTTCCAGGAGTGTCGCCAAACCATCCAGGGTCATGTTCGCCAGGGCAGGCGAAGCGATTCCCCCTTGCGGCGTGCCCGCTTCGGTGGGGAACCAGGTTCCCTTTTCCAGGTAACCAGCTTTCAGCCATTTGCGGAGCACTTCCGTGTCCATCGGGACATGGTCGAGCATCCAGGAGTGGCTGATTTCATCGAAACAGCTTTTGATGTCGCCTTCCAAAATCCACTCCGGAGCATAACTCTTGCTCAGTATTTTGAAACACTGCTCAATGGCGTCTGCCGTGGAGCGTTCCGGTCGGAACCCATAGGAATGACGGTCACCCAGGGTTTCCGCAATCGGTTCGAGCCCTTGCAGGTGTAGCGCCTGCTGGGCGCGGTCGATCATACACGGAATACCGAGAGCGCGCCGTTTTCCATTGGCCTTGGGAATATAGATCCGCCGCAGGGGCTGCGGTCGATACCCTCGACCGCGTAGCGCATCGATGGCTTTGAGTTTGGCCGCCGGCGTCAGCCACTTAACGTGGTCCACCCCAGCGGTGCGTTTGCCTTGATTTTCCGTCACCCGTTTCACGGCCAAGGCTTTGCCGCTAAACGAGTGGGTCAGCAGCCGTTGCAAGGCTTTGACCTTGCCCCAGCGGCTTTCCCGTGTGGCCTTCACGATACGGGCTTGCAGCCTTTTGACCCGGCCACGGCATCGGTCCCAGTCAATCTGGTCCCAGTGCGGCGGCTGGCCGGAGGGTGCACACGTGGATTGCTCCGCGCTCATTTGCGATTTCCTCCTGCGAAGGTTCTGCTGGCGTTCTCGTGACGCACGACCTGCTGGAAGTCTGCCCGCTTGCGCGGCGGGGTGATGTTCCAACCCCTATCCGCCCCATTACAGGGCGGCGTTGGCTTTCTCCAGCGTTCCTCTGCCCGCCACCCCCTCAGTCGGCCTCGCGGCGCGACCTGCCCCCGAATGGGACGAGATGTCGGGTTTATCACGTTTCGTTCGAGTAACATGAATGATTTAGCCCCTGCCTTTACACCGGCAACCGTGACCATCCGTGTGCCCCGATTCAAAAGCGAGGCAACCGGCTGCTTACCTTTTGGTTGAAGCCTAGTCAGCATCTTGGGCTTCTTAAACTTAACGATGCTTGCGGCAGTTTACTTTAATTGGGCATGTCACCCAGCCTGACCCCCCGACCGCCTTGATGCTGGCAGCCGCAGAGACTCCCTCGCGGTCGTCTCCTCCCTCTTGCGAGGGGGGGTATGTTGTCCCGGCAGCTTCCGACCCGACCGTTGCCAGTCGCGCCGGTGCCGGTGGAGCTACTGCAGACGGAACTGCAGGTTCATCTTATGGTTTTCATATTGAACAATTACTCAAACAACCTCGTTTCGCACCTTGAAGTCGTTCTCCTGCAGCCAGCGTTGAAACATTAACCGGATGATCTCGATCGCGGCCCGCGTGAGGTCATCGGTGAGGATGGCCACCTGGATGGTCCGACCTTTGTCATCGGTGGCTTGCACCACGATTTGCCGCAACCGCGGATTCTTCTCCCAAGGTCTGTCCACATATGCGAAGCGATAGAGGCGCACATCGGTGGCATCGTTCCGATACCGTGTGATCGTGGTTTGGCCCATGACTTTGGTGGGATCCCACGCCTCGGCCGTGAAGCCCTTTTGCCAGGTGATGAGATGGAAGGTCGGATCACCCGTCACTTTCTCAAAAAACTCCGCTCCGTAACAGCCCCGATCCACCACGTAGGTGGGCACGGTTTGGGCCGGCCATTGGAGGGCTTGGCGGGCGCGTCCAATGACACCGCAAAAGCGTTGGCGCAGATCGGCGAAGTTATCCGTGGTCTCAAAATAGAGGGGCGCTCCCTGGGCCGTGTGGATGAAATCGCTGTGCAGGACTTTGTCCGCGCCGCGGATTTTAGGACACCACCCTTTGAGCACGTTCTGCTCTCCAGTGTAGTGTTGGGTATGGGGATCGAAGTAGAAGTCGCTCCCCACCGCTGGGCCCAAGTTCTTCTGATTGAAGCGCCAGAGCTCATCCAGCAGGCCCTGGTCGGCCGCCAGCGCCTTGAGCTGATCGCGTTGCGGGGTGGGAAAGCGCACGACCTGGCCCAAGATCAGTTCCAAGTCTTCCCAATTCAGATACTTGGTTTGTTCGATGTTCTGAGCGCCCAACAACAGGGCTGCCATCCATTGAGCCAGAATCCCCTGAGGGATTGGGGAGACTTGGGAAATCGCCGCCAGGGCGGGAGCAAAAACCAAGACCCCAGCGTGATCACACCAGTAAAGGGCCGGGGCGGGATCTTTGGGAAAAAAGGGAGATGCGAGTGCATTGTTCCCGGACGGCGTCCCGGCCTGAACACTCGGTTGGACCGCAGAATCAGGCGCTTTATCCGCGTGGGTTTCCTCCCAAGACTTCACACTGCTCTCCCTGGTTTGCTCAGGCGCCTCCGCCCAGGGCTGGGCTGGAACTACGGCGCCCACCTCCGGATGGGGAAGACTACTGGAGGATCGGTCCTCCTCAGGGAGCGATGATTCCTGGGCAGCCGGGCCGCCTTTGAGGATCCGGATGAGGCCCTGCAGGCCGGAGCGAGAAATCTCCAGGTTGAAAACGCTCTCAATTTCCAGGAGCAACCGTCCGACCGCCCCGTAGCTTCGTTCGGCCACCAAATGGGGCCAGCGCAAACGGGCGAAGTTTTGCACTGCGGGCGTCAGCTTGTGGCACACGCCTCGACCTTCCAACACCCGCACCAACTCGGCTGGGTCGCCCTGCAGCAAGGCCTTTCCCCAGCGCCGGATCGTTTTGGGGTCGACCTGGAAACTTTCGCACAGAGCGCTGAGCTTGACCTTGGCGTTGTAGAGTCGAGCCAACAATAGTTTGAAGGCGGGATCGGCGGAGTCGTTCTTGACGATTTCGATGAGCTCGAAGCCGTAGAAGACCAGGAGTCGTTCGCCTGAATCGTTCTGGTAGACCGCAAAGACGGGATTGCGCTTATCGGTCCCAAGGAGCAATTGACCGCTCGGGGGCGTCTGAAGCGCCGGGTCGGCCGGAGGTGGCGCTACCGGGTCAGCCTCCAGCTGCAGCTCAGCCTGGGCGATCGGGGTTGGTTCTGGGGCTGGAGCTGCGGAGAGAATTGGCGCTTCGGGCATGGCCCAGAATAGCGCCCCGACACCCCGCTGGGAAAGTCCCCGGAAAAATCAAAGCTTCCCCGAAAGCGCTGACCTCAAGCAATTGACGATTCTGAGGGAATTGAACCGTTCAGTCTTTTCCTCAAAAGACTCCCCCTATTTTGAGGTCTGATGAGGCAGGCCGTTGGCCTGAAAGCAACAGCGTCCCCCCTAAGCCAGGATTGGGGAGCAAGGTGGAGGCTATATGAGGATGTATGAGCTACTTCCCATCTACAAAAGGCGCTCCAATCCTTCCCGGTCGCGGCTGGTGAAGAAACTTGTCCTGCGCCCTGCCGGCCTGAGCAACTTCCGTCAGCGCCGAGGGCCGCGGGATAGCTGTAGCACCTGCCCCAATGCCGCATTCCACAATTTCTCGCCCAAAGACGCCTGCAGTCAATTAAAAGCGCCTCAGGTCGGCTCGCTCTCCTAGCGTCTCCCACAACTGGGGCAGATCCCAGATCTTCAGTACGTTCAAGTAATCCGGGCCCTCAGTATGCGAGGCCGGCACGTTCGCTAGTTCGAGTTTCACAACCTCCTGCTGAAACAGCGCCGCATAAGCGGCGTTGACACCCATCTGCCCTTGAGCGCGGACATAGAGCGGCGTCATCTTGAATTCCGGCAGGACTTTGAGTGCCTGCACCGCGCACCGAATATCCCATACCCTCATGCCGTCGAGCGTCTGGCCCAAGAGCATGTAACGGCGGCGAACGTGGATCGCTTTCTTCGCGTCACTCAGCCCTGTGTTGGGCTCCACGCCGCGCGGGGCGAAGAAGGCCAGGGCGAGCCTGCGGGACTGCATCTCCTGCCTCAGGACGGCCGTGCTCTCAGCGGTACCGCCGCCCAGCCACAGTTGCTTCGCGGGCGAGTTGGTCCAGCCTTCGGCGTCGAGCACTGTCAGGAGGACCTCCGCAGGCCGTTTCACTTTGGGGTCTTGGAGCACAATCAACATCAGGTTCACCTCCGGTTGGCTGCGGAAGTCATACGTGCGAAGGCGAACGCCGCCTTGAGTTGCCTGAGTAGTCAACTCGGGCTTGGTCGGGCCGCGTTCTTCCGGCCAGCCGGCGAATACCTTGGCGCGCAAGGCGGCGAGGTATTCTTCCTTTCGTTGTTTGGCCTCCGCCGCGCTGCTGGGAGGAGACGGCACAGCCGCCTTAGGCACCAAGATCTCCTCGATCCTCGTGTTCACCTGGTCCTCGGGCAGCTTGTCAAAGACCCTGAGTTGCTCGGGCGGAAAGAGGTCCCGGGCGGCCATTTCAATGAGCGGGCTCTGGCCTTTGAGGTACCGGTTGAACCAGCGAAACACAGGCAACTGCAAGTCCTGCGTGTCGGCGTGCGGGCCTTCGGTGATCAGCAGGCCAAGTTGATTGGTTTTGCCGTAGAGCTGGTAGATGCGGCGGGTTTCGTTGTAGAGCCGCACGACGCCATCGAGAGGAAACAGGTTGTCCTTGTCCGAGTTCCCAATGAGCAACGCGCGCGGCGCAACGAGCGCGGCCACTTGGGGGAAGTCCCACCGGTAAGTGTTCAGAAAGAACATGCAGTCGCAGTGGCCCTCGATGGAGCCATCTACGACCTGGTTCCGCAAATCGGTAATCCCCGCGACGGGCGCCGCGACTTTCACACGCTCGTCCAGCGCCGCCACGGTCCAGGTATAGGACCCGCCGCCGGATCGGCCCGTCATGCCGATGCGGTCCTTGTCCACTTCGGGGCGCGAGCACAGGTAATCCAACGCGCGGATGCCAAACCACGTCTCGACGCCGGCAGGGGTGTAGCCACGGCTGTTCCACCACCATTGTCCGTCGCTGTACGTGCCGTGATGCCGGCCCTGGATCTCGCCCAACTGCACCGTGTCGATCATCAGGCAAACGTAACCATTGCGGGCGAACCAGGCGCCGTGACGCTGGTAGCCAGCCTTGTTGCCACAACTGACACCGTTTGTGACCACCCGGGCGTGACCGCACACGTAGAGAATCGCCGGTGCCGGCCGTTCCAGGTTCTTCGGCGAATAGAGGTTCGCGGTCACGTAGAGCCTCGGCAGCGCTTGGAAGTAAAGCTTCTCCACGGTGAATTCCTCCTGCTCGAGCTTTCCTGTGACGACCGGCTTCAGGTCCGTCCGTTCGGGCATGGGCCAAAGCCCTAGCATCTCCTGCAATTGCCGCTGATACTCGCCGCGCCGCACCTGCCAGTCGTCGAGTGAGTGAATGTTGGCCAGACAGCGCCCTGCTATGGCGTCGGTCTCGGTGCGGAAGTAATCGGCAAGAAGCTGCTCGTTTCGGGAAGCCCAGTCCTCCGGCGTCGGCTGACCCTGAGCGGTGAGACACAGCGTCAAAGACGAGAAGAGGGTGAGGGCCAGACAGAAGGTTCGCTTCATGGAGCAAGACTGTTTGGACCTGCGCCGAACTGCAACCAATTCTTTTGCTGCCGTCCGGGCCGGTTTGGGTATCGGGTTTGGCTCTGTGACTTTGTTGGCTCTCTTCAACCCGGTTATCGAACGATTCTTCTGGTAGCAGAGGGTGAGGGAACGCCAATCTGCGTGGTATGTGCGAGCACTGGCGAATAGCGGCCTCGATTGTGGCGATGGCGTCGCTGGGTCTCGTGGTTTCCCCGCGTGCTTCGGGGCAGGCTGCAGGGGACGGGAAGGATGCTGTTCGGAATTCGAGTCGGCTGGAGGTGGAGCTCCGAGAGGGTGGCATCGTCCGCGGTCCGATCTCGTCACGGCGAATGGCCATCGTTTTCACCGGGCACGGCTATGCGGAAGGGGGCGAGACGATCCTGAACGAACTGGAGGACCACAAAGCCAAGGCTTCGTTCTTCCTCACAGGCGATTTCCTGACCAACACCAGTTTCAGGCCGTTGGTCCAGCGCGTTGTCCGAGACGGGCACTATCTCGGCCCCCACTCGGACAAGCACATGCTCTATTGCCCCTGGGAGGGGCCGAAGAAGACGCTGGTTACGCACGATGAGTTTGAGTCTGACCTGCAGAGCAACCTGCGCAAGAGCCAGCAGTTCGGGATGCCGCGTTCCCAGCTTCGCTATTTCCTGCCGCCGTACGAGCATTACAACCAGGAAATCGCCGACTGGGCCAGAGCGATGGGATTGACGTTGGTCAACTTCACCCCCGGCACACGGTCGAACGCCGACTATACGGGTGAGGCCGACAAGAACTTCGTTTCCACGCGCGCCATCTTTGAGAGCATCGTCCGCAAAGAGCAAGAGGACCCAAATGGTCTGAATGGGTTCGTTCTGCTGCTGCACATCGGGTCCGGGCCGGGCCGGACGGACAAGTTCGCCGCCCGTTTCGGAGAATTGCTCGATTACCTGGCCGGCAAGGGCTACCAGTTCGTGCGCGTGGATGAACTGCTGGAGGCGAAGTAGAAAAGCACGGAATGGAATATGACGAAGCAAGGTCGTGAGATTGATGTCTGGCGTCCCTACGGGACTTATCGGTTTGTTGGCTCGGCCCCCATCGCTGAAGCGCGGGGCTATTTTCTTTCGCCCTGGCGGGCTATGATTTGTCGCGGTGCGGTGTTGATAGGCATTTGCCTCGCCGCGGTGGTGGTGCACGCGGAGGAGATCTTCATCCGCGCCAATCAAGTCGGCTACCTGCCGCAAGATGCCAAGATCGCCATTGCCTTCAGCTTGGGCAGCCTGCCCGATTCCTTTGCGGTGGTGGTGGCTGACTCTGGGTCGAGCGCTTTCCAGGGCCGAACGAGGCCCGTCACGGGCGTGAAGTGGGGTCAGTTTGAGAGGCACGCCGAACTGGATTTCTCGGCCCTGACAGCTCCAGGCCGGTATGTCCTCCGAGTGGGGGAATTCAAGTCGCTGCCGTTCAAGATCAGCGCGGCAGCCTGCGGGGAGCTGCCCGACCAACTCCTGGAATTCATGCGCGAGCAGCGGTGCGGTTCCAATCCCTGGCTCGGAGCGGTCTGTCATCCGTTCGATGGCCGCACGGCGTACGGGCCACTGACCAACGGCTCCTATCTGGACGCGCGCGGCGGCTGGCACGACGCCGCAGACCTGCTCAAATACTTGCTGACTTCGGGCAACGCCACGGCGCAGATGCTGCTGGCCTATGAATTAGGAAGTCCGAAGTCCGAAGTCCGAAGTCCGAAATCGAAAGCGCACCCAGGGACCGCTGTCCTCAATACTGTGACGGGTGATCGTTTCAACGCGTTGGGACAGCCGTATCCGAATGGTATTCCGGATGTTCTTGATGAGGCCCGCTGGGGATTGGAGTGGATGCTCAAGTTGCACCCAGCGCCCGACCAGCTTTATCACCAGGTAGCCGATGACCGCGATCACGCGGGCGCCCGTCTGCCGCAGAACGAGATTGTCGATTACGGCTGGGGCAAAGGTGGTGCGCGGGTGGTATATTTCGCCGACGGCCAGCCGCAGGGCTTGCGGCAATACAAGAGCGCGTCCACCGGCGTGGCGAATCTCGCCGGCCGCTATGCCGCGGCGATGGCGCTGGCCTACCAGATCTGGAAAGACGACGCGTGGCAGCGTCCGTTTGCCGAGCGTTGCCTGAAGGCTGGAAAGGAAGTTTATGAACAAGGCCGGGTGAAAGAGGGCGTCCAGCAGGGCAATTCCTACCGCTCACCGTATCGCTACGAGGAAACAACCTGGGCCGACGATATGGAATGGGGCGCGGTGGAGCTTTTCCGCTCCACCCACCAGCGCCGATATCTTGACGAGGCGAAGTATTACGCAAAGCTCGCGGCAGCAGAATCGTGGATGGGCAAAGAGCAGACCGGCCATTACCAGTATTACCCGTTCATGAATGTTGGCCACTTCCGACTTTACGACCTCGTGGACCGCCAGTTCAAGAGTGTGCTCGCCGGCTATTATCGGGAAGGAATTGAGCAGTGTGTCTGCGTGGCAGAGCGGAATCCTTATCGCATCGGGGTGCCCTTTATCTGGTGCTCGGACAATCTTACCGTTGCCCTGAGTACGCAATGCCTCCTTTACGAGCGGATGACGGGCGACCACGGTTATCACGACTTCGCTGCCCGGCAACGCGATTGGTTGCTGGGACGCAATCCGTGGGGCTACACGATGTTCACCGAGATCGGTAGCCTCTATCCGAAAGACCCACACCTGATGACGACGCAGTTAAGTAAACGCTCGGTCCGGGGCGGGCTGGTGGATGGACCGGTCTACGAACGCATCTTCAAATCGCTTAAGGGAGTAGCTATCACGGAGCCCGACCCGATGGCGGCGTTTCAAGGTCCGGCGGTCTATCACGATGACGCCCAGGACTATTCCTCTAACGAACCGACGATGGACGGCACCGCTTCGGCAATTCTGTTGTGGGCACTCTAAAGACCAGCGGATGCTTCCTCTATTTCCGGGAGGTGGTTCGTTCCCCAATCCACCGCAAATCCTGGTTGTTGGGTGAGGCCTCGCGGTGGGGGATATACTGTTGCCCGCTAGGCAGGCCTTTACGCGTCCGAGCGTCCAGCCATTTGTGGGACTCGACGTGGCCGTCAGCGAACGAGATCACCCCAAGGCCACTATGTAAACTGGAAGGGTAATGAATGAAGGTTTGCAGGCTCATGTCCACGCCGAAGCCGGGCGTGCAGATACTGGCGGGGTTGACATCTAGAAACACGAAGCGATTGGCGGGCAAACTGTTCGCCAGGTCGGTGGATTTAAGGAAAATCCGGTAGGCCGAACTGAGCTCGATCGGTCCCATCAGGTTGGCTGGAGAGGTTGCCACGTAGCCATTCATGGAGTAGCTGCGGAGTTCGCTTACCATTTTCCCGCCGATGGACCAACGCGAGCGATCTGCCGGGCACCTGTAAGGTTGGACCGAGGCGAGGAACGGGGCAAAGAGCGCGTAATTGGCGCCCACCAGGTATTGCGAATTGGTGAGGGTCTCCGGGTCTCCGTGGTTGCCCCCGTAAACCCAGAGGTGGGCCTGGGGGGAGACGGCCGCTTGATCCCCTCCATTCAGAGGCAGCATCTCCCGGTTATCGTTGGAATACATGACCCAGGTCAGGATGAGTTGCCTCTGGTTGTTCACGCATTGAACGCGGTAAGCCTTCGCTTTGGCCTTCGCGAGCGCTGGCAGGAGCAAGGCGGCGAGGACCGCGATAATCGCAATCACCACCAGGAGCTCGATGAGCGTAAATGCCGTAGGCGCACAAAGCCTCGCACCCTGTCTGAGGCGGAGAGCTTTCACAATCTAAAGACCGTAGCAGCAAGGCCTTTATCGCGCAAGCTAGCGTTTCGCCGGCTGCGCCTTTCCGTTTCAGATCCAAATGGACGGGGGCTGAGGCAAAATGATGCTCCGGCGTGAGGGATTCCGGCAGCCCTTGGTCTTGCATCACTGCGAAATGAATGCAAGTTGGTCCGGGAGGCTTCTCTGGCCAGTGAGTTCCGCGCTGGCCAGCAGTTCAATCAACGAAGTGTGTGGATCGGGATCCATGTCGCCCAATCACACCGCCTCTAGCAATCCTGGTCTCTGAACCGCATGGAGTGCGCGCAGTCTGCTGCCTAGGTCGAATGCCTGCACAGCCCGAAGGCGCCAGCGAGCTGGCGTCGCGCTTCGCGGCTTTTCTGTTGCCTTGGATGGAGTCCGGTTTTAGCCTCGCCGGACATTGAAACACTATGCGAACCATTCCTGTAGGGGTTAGCCTGCTAACGAGCAGCCGGCTGGCCTATGGGTGCTGGCGGGTGGCCGGAACTTGGAATCCAGCCGAAGTCACCGAAACAAGCCGGGCGGCGGGGCGGCAGGCAATCATCGCCGCGTATGAGGCGGGCTACACCCTATTCGATAACGCGGACATTTACTGCGGCGGGGAGGCTGAGCGCATTCTGGGCCAGGTGCTCAAGGAAGTTTCCGGTATGCGCAACCGGATCGTGATTGTTACCAAGGGCGGCATTCGGCCCGGCGGTGACCCGCAGCCTGACTCGCCAGGGCGCTACGACTTTTCCTCCTCTTACCTCATCAACGCCTGCGAGCAGTCGCTCCAGCGGCTGGGAATCGAGACCATTGACCTTTACGTGCTGCACCGGCCTGATCTGCTGGCTGATCCCGAAGAGGTTGCGCAGGCGTTTTCACAACTCAAGGGTGCGGGCAAAGTTCGCTGCTTCGGGGTAAGCAATTTTCGTCCAACCCTGCTTACGGCACTGCAGGCCGCCTGCCCGATGTCGCTGGTAGCGCACCAGGTCGAAATCAGCCTGGCCAAACTGGACGCGTTCACCGATGGCACGTTGGATCAATGTCTCATCGAGCGCATCACTCCGATGGCTTGGAGCCCGCTGGCGGCCGGACTGATCGGTGAAGGCGCCAATCGCTTGTTGCCGTCCCAGAAAACTTATCGGCCGGAACAATTCCTGCCGGTCCTGGAGGCGGTCGCCAAGGCGCACGACGCTAGCCGCACTGCGGTAGCGCTGGCTTGGCTGCTCAAACACCCGGCCAGGATCATCCCCATTGTCGGCACTATCAATCCCGACCGCATCCGCGAAGCCACCAAAGCCCCCGAGCTGGAGTTGACGCGCGAACAATGGTACCGACTGCTCATCGCAGCCCGCGGCGAGCCGATGCCCTGATTGGGTTAGCCTATGCCGGGTACCGAACAATTCCGTCTGTTCGTCGCGGTGACAGTGCCGGAGGGCGTTAAGGCGAAGATGGCGGAGGCGCAGGCGGAATTGCGCCGGGTGTTGCCACAACGTAGCGTCCGATGGGCGCGCCGCGAGCAATTCCACCTGACGCTGCGGTTCCTGGGGGACGTGGCGGCGGCGCGGGTTGAGGCCCTTGGCGAGGCAATCCGCGCCGCTTGCCGGGGATTTGGCGCGCTGGCTTTGCGCGCTGAACGGGTTGGGTTCTTCCCGGACCTGCGCTATCCGCGCGTCGCCTGGGTCGGCGTGCAGGACCAGGCGGAACAGTTGCCGCGGTTGCATCAGATAGTCGAGGCTGCCACGAAGGGCTTCACAACCGAAGAGAAGGAGGAGCGCTTCACCGGCCACATAACGCTAGCGCGCATTAAGGGAATTAAGCGGCCCGAGGCGGAGGCCTTGGGAAAAGCGGCCACTGGAATGGCGGACCGGGTGTTCGGCCAATGGACCGCCTACCAGATTGGGCTCATGCGCAGCGAGCTTTTGCCCCAGGGAGCGCGGCACAGCACCATCGCCTCCATCGCGCTCGCCGATTCGCCGGCCGATCTGGCTTGACCCAATTCGCGCGACACCCAAGCTGCGCGCTGCTGAACATTACTTAGAAACATACCGCACTCTCATGAGCCAAGCATCTAACCAGCGTTCCGAGGATTTCCTCAAGATCAGCGACCAATTCCAGCTCGGCGTCCTGACGACCGAATCCTCCCATCCTGTCACCACCAACCTCAGTGAGGCCGCCAAGCGCGATGTGAGCGAAGCCCTCGGCTTGCTGTTCGAGGCCGATGGCGACGTGGTCCGCAAGTATCGGGAGTTTGCCGAGTCCGGGCGCGCGGAGACCATCAAGGAAACCGTGTTGGGCGCCTTGAGGAACGGCGGGAAGGTCTTCTTTACCGGGTGCGGCTCAACCGGGCGCCTGAGCATCCAACTCGTATCTATCTGGCGCGATTTCTGGCAGCAGCAGCAAGCGCGCGGCTTGAAGTGCTCGCCCGCGCCCGCCGACTTCGAGAACCGCGCGTTCAGCGTCATGGCCGGCGGTGACTTCGCCCTCATCAAGTCGGTGGAAGGGTTCGAAGACTTCACTGAGTTCGGCAAGAAGCAGATTGGGGATCTGGGTGTGTCGGCCAAGGACGTGGTCTTTGCGATCACCGAAGGTGGCGAGACTTCCTTCGTCATCGGCACAGCCTGGAAGGGGCTCGAAGTCGGCGCCAAGGTCTATTTCGTTTACAACAATCCCGATGACATCCTCTGCCAGCACGTAAAGCGGAGCCGCGAAGTCATCCAGGAGCCGCGCATCGAGAAGATCAACCTGACCACTGGCCCGATGTCCATCACCGGCTCCACGCGCATGCAAGCCACCACCATCCAACTCTGCGTCATGCTGACCGTGCTGGAAATGGTGCTGCGCGACCTGATGAAAGAACTTGAACCGAATGGCCCTGGAGCCCTCGACTCGGCCACCTTCCCCGCCGAATTCCTCAAGCATCTGGAGGCGATGCACGCCATCCTGATGACGCCGGACCTTCGGTCGCAGTTGGCCAAGGCGGTGTCGCTTGAGGAATCAGTTTACCGCTCCCGCCACAAGAACAATTACTTCGCCGACCGGTTCGGGATTGACGTGCTCACGGACACCACCGAGCGTTCGCCGACGTATTGCTCGCCGCCGTTCCGCAAGTTCGACGACACCACAGCCACCGAGTCGTGGTCGTTCTTGTTCCTGCCTTACCAGGAGACCCCGAAGGCGTGGGAGCGGATCATCAAACGTCAGCCGAAGTGCGTCGAATGGACCGAGCAGGAAGTGCGCGCCCTGGTGAGCGAGGACAAAGTGGCGCGCACCCACGAGATCGTGCGCAAGATCAGCACAGCCGAGCTGATGCGGTTCAAGGTGGGCCTGGACGGCCTGAAGCACCGGCCGCTGGGCAAGGGCGACAGTGCGGTGGGCATCGTTTCCGAAACCGAGAAGGCGTCGTTGCTCTCGCCCGACGGGTTCCACCGCCGACAACTCGAAGCCGCGCAGAAGGCGGGCGCCCAAATCGGCGTGATCTTCGTCGGGAGCAAGGAATCCCATCAGGAGATCACCGACTTCATCGCGGGATGGAATGCGGGGTGCGTAGTCGTGCTCGCGCCAGTCCCGGATACCGGCTTCCTCCTGGATGGGGTCACGCGCGCTGGCCTGAAGATGCTGCTCAACGCGCTTTCGACCTGCACCATGGTGCGGTTGGGCCGGGTCATGGGCAATTACATGATCTGGGTGGTGCCCAGCAACCTGAAGCTCATTGACCGTTCGACCCGCTACATCCAGCGGCTGACGGGCCTTGACTACCAGCCCGCCAACCAGTTGCTCTTCGAAGTCATCGAATACGTCGAGCCCCGGATGAAAGCCGACCAGGCCTATCCGCCGGCGGTCGGCGTCTCCGTCATGCGGGTCCGCCACAGACTTAGCAACGAAGCAGCCGAGACGCGCTTGCTGGCGGACACCTCTGGAACTTGATGCCCGTTTGAAATCCGAAACCCGAAAACCGAAGACCGGAGGAAATCCATCCATCCTCAGCAATGCTGGGCTACGCCCCCGATGGTGTTACGTACCACGGGCATTCCGAACTCCGAATCACGCACGGCTGTGCTAAGTAGCCGCCAGCCGACGCAGGAGCTGGTTCGGATCTCGGATTTCGGATTTCCTTCGGATTTCGGCCCTCGGATTTCGGATTTGCTCACCCCCCGGCGAGTCGCACCTTCCCGTCCCACCCGCTTTGTCCAGCACTCCAACTTCCTCCTATACAGTTCCGCCCGGCTCTGCTAGCTTTTATGTCCATGACACTTGACGACTTTTTACTCGAGGCGGAAGACAAGATGAGCAAGACCGAGCAGGTGGTCGTGAATGAGTTTGTCGGCGTCCGCACCGGCAAGGCCTCGCCCGCACTGGTCGAAAACATTATAGTGGAGGTATATGGATCGCAGATGCGAATCCGTGAGCTGGCTGGCATCACCACACCCGAGCCGCGGACCTTGACGATCCAACCATGGGACGTGAATTCGCTGCACCCGATCGAGAAGGCAATTCAGAAGAGCAATCTCGGCCTCACCCCGGCTATTCACGGCAAGGCCATTCGCCTGTTCTTCCCTGAACTAAGCGAGGAGCGACGCCGTGAATTCGTGAAGATTATCCACAAAATGGCGGAGGATGGCCGGGTGGCAATCCGCCACGTCCGGCGCGACGCCATGGAACAGGTCAAGAAACATGGCCATGACAGCGGTACAACCGAAGACGACGTCAAGCATGCCGAAAAGGAACTGCAGAAGTTGACCGACGAATACATCGCCAAGATTGATGGCCACGTGGTCCACAAGGAAAAAGAAATAATGACCGTTTAGCGGAGCGTGTCGTCCTGACGCCGTTCAGGATGCTCATCTCCGCGCGGTATTGCTGGTCCTTGGTTCTTCGAAGCGGATAACGACTTCACCGGTCTTGGCGTAGCCGAAGGTCTCCCGGGCCAGCCGTTCCACGGCTTTGGGATCGTGGCTCAAGGCCTTGATGGAGGTTTCCAACTGTCTGCCGGTTTCTTTCTCCTTCTGGATAAGCGTATCTAGCCGCAGGATCTCCCTTCGGTAGCGTTCGTTCGTTTGGATGAGCGGCAGATACCAGAAGGCCACCAAGAGAATGCCCGCAATAAATAGCAGGAAGATCACCACCCGGGTCAGCTTGTCCCAGATGCTCAGATCGACTTTCATCGTGCCGAGTTAATCACACGCCGCGCGGCAACGAAAGCGAATAAATCCCAGGCTGAACATAACCGCGCGCCACGTGTCAATGACTCAAGAGTGAAAGGCAGCTATTTTATTGTCAGCGAGGGGTTTTGCCGATAACACTCCATTGGATGATTAAAGCGCTGCTGTTGATTTTTGATCCGATTGCCACCTGGGACGGGATTCTCCGCGCCCGGCGCGGTGTGGTCTCCATCCTGGTAGTCTACCTCCTGCCAATGCTCCTTCTGGTCTCGGTATGCGAGGCCTATGGGTTGATTCACTGGGGCAAGTGGCAGGGCGAGGTCCCTCACCTCAAGACTTTCTCCTTAGCAGAAGCCGTGGTCGTCGAAACAGCTCAAATACTCCTGTCGCTGGCAGTGGTTTTCGCGGGCGCCAAGATGGTAAAAGCAGTCGGCGAGACCTTTCGCGGCCGGCATACCTATTCCCAGGCGTTTGAGGCCGTAGCCTACGGCCTGAGTCCGCTCTTCCTGCTCCGCTTGTTCGACGCGTTCAGGGAGGTAAATCCTTGGGTTACTTGGGCCGTAGGCATCATGCTGTGCATTGCGACGCTCTATCATGGCATCCCGCGGATGATGGAGCCCGACCCGTCGCACGCCTTTGGGCTGTACTTGATGAGTGCCCTGTTGCTCGCGCTGGTCACCGCCATGGCGCGATGGGTCACGTGGGCTTATCTTGTGGGCAAGATCCCTAAGCTCCAGGCGGTTGTCGCTGACTTAGTCGCTCGACTGCCTTTTTGACGACCCACCCGCTGTGCTCCAGCGCCCGCTGCGCTGCGGTGTTGTCCGCTCGGGTCAAGTGCCGCACAATCCGTACGGCGCGGTCCCGCAATTTCACATTCGCCGGGTTGACGTCAATCATCAGGTTGCTCCGCACTTTTCCCAGGCGCACCATCGCCAGAGTGGTGAACATGTTCAAGAGCAGCTTCGTCGCCGTCCCAGCCTTCAGCCGCGTCGAGCCGGTCAGCAGCTCCGGCCCGAGATTGGGGGCGATGACAATAGCCGGTCGCAGTGCACGCGGAATTTTCAGGAACGGGTTGAAGCAGACCAGCACCGTGGCTGCCCCGCGCCGTTTGGCCTCACCAAGCGCGCCCCAAACAAACGGCGTCGTCCCGCTCGCGGCGATACCCACCACAATATCCAGTCGAGTAACGCGGCGAAATTCGATTGCTCGCACACCGGCATCCAGGTCGTCTTCCGCACCTTCGCCGGCTTGCCACAACGCGCTCTGGCCTCCGGCGATGACGCCCTGGACCATCTCAGCCGGGATGCCAAAGGTCGGCGGGCATTCGCTGGCATCCAGCACCCCTAAACGCCCGCTGGTGCCCGCGCCGACATAAAACAGCCGGCCTCCGCGCCGAAAGGCCCGGACAATAGCGCGGATCACCTGCTCGATCCGGCCGCCCTCCATGAGCAATTTCTTGGGGAGGCCGGCGTCCTCAGAAAGCATCAGCCTGATTGCATCCCCTAACCCCATCTTGTCCAAATTCATCGAGCGCGGATTGCGCTCCTCAGTTGGCGACGGTCTCACCGACCGCACAGCCCCCACTTCGGTTTCCGGACTTCGGACTTCGGGCTTCGGACTTCGGACTTCAGCCTTGCATACCCTTCTAGCCAGCTCGACCGCACCCCAAACACTCTCGCGCTTGAGCGGCGTAACCAGCGCCTTCGGCCAGAGCCGGCGCAACTCACGGCTGACTTGAGCTCCAAAGCGCGGCTGCTTCAGGAGGACGCTCCCTGACAGGACGAACCGGACCCGTGCGCCGGGATCGGCCACTCTTCGCGCACAGGCGACGGCATCCCGAGCCAGGCTTCGGGCGGCGCCCGCCAGGACGCGGGCGGCGAGCTTATCCTTGCTGCTCCAGCCCGCGAAGACCTCGGCGGCCAAGCTGGCGATGGCCGTCTTATCCGCCGCCTGCGCCCAGTCAATCAGATCATTCGCCTCGTTCAGTTGCAGTGCCCCGAGCAGTCGCCGGCCCAATTCCGGCCACACCAAATCCTGGTCATAAGCATCAATGACCGCCTGGAGCGCGCACAACCCGATATCATACCCGCTGCCTTTGTCGCCCAGAATATGACCCCAGCCGCCGACCTTGACTCCCCTGCCATCCCGGCCTTGTCCGTAACAACCGGAGCCGGTGCCGCTGATGACCAATACCTGCGGAATTTGCTCGGTGCGCGGGCCATCGGTCGCGGCGCTGAGCCCGGTCTCCAGGTCGTTGGTGGCGTAGCACGTGATTCGCGGCCAGACCTTCTCGGCGGCCGACCGGATCTTTTGGAAGTCCGCCTCCACCCACGCGCCGGACAGCCCAATCGCCACGGCGTCCGGCAGTGGCACGGCGGTCGCAATCGAACGAAACCGCTGGATAAGCTCCGCCGCCGTCAGCAGCTTCATATTCGCCGGCCCCGTTTCCAGCCGGCACAGCGCTCGTCCGCTACCGTCGGCCAGCAATGCGACGGTGCGCGTGCCCCCACCTTCAATGCCCAGGTATTTCAGACCAGCCGACTCTGTAGTGCGCTTCATCCCCAAGACTATTCAATAGCCCAATTCCCTTTCAAAGCCTTAAGTAATCGCACACAGGCTGCGATTGTCGCCATCTGCCATCTGCCATTGGCAATTGGCCATTCGCTCTCAGGCTCCCTCTCTCGCCCGCTTGCCACAAGCAACCCCTACCCCTTAACTTTCTCCCTGTGCAGGACGACACCATAGCTGCGATCGCCACGCCCCTCGGCGAAGGCGGGCTGGCCGTGATCCGCATTTCCGGACCACAGGCACTGGCGGTCGCTGACCACTGCTTTGAGCCCGCGGGTCAGGCCCCGCCTAAGCCCTCCGCCGCAGCGACGCATACGATTCATTTCGGCCACGTCGTGCGCGACGGGCAGCATGTGGACGAAGCGCTGCTGGCAGTCATGCGCGCGCCGCGCACGTTCACCTGCGAAGATGTGGTCGAAATCACCTGCCACGGCGGGATCCTGCCGGCGAAAATGGTGCTGGATGCGGCGCTTGCGAGCGGCGCTCGCCTGGCCGAGCCCGGCGAATTCACCCGCCGCGCCTTCCTGAACGGGCGCATTGACCTCGCCCAGGCCGAGGCCGTAGCCGATTTAATCCATTCGCGCACTGAGCTCGCGTTGCGCGCCGCCAACGAACAGCTCGCCGGCAAGCTCTCCCAGCGTATCAACAAACTTCGGGACGAAATGCTCGATACTCTGGCCCATGTTGAAGCGCACATTGACTTCCCCGAGGAAGACATCGCCCCCGATACCCGGAATCAGATCATCGCCCGGCTTGAACACGGCGTCGTTTTCATGGACGAACTGCTGCGTACTGCCAATGAGGGCCAAATCCTCCGCCGCGGCATTCGTGCCGCAATCATCGGTCGGCCCAATGTCGGCAAATCAAGCCTGCTTAATCAGCTCCTCGGCCACGACCGCGCCATTGTCTCCGCCATTCCGGGCACGACGCGCGACACGATCGAGGAGACCGGCAACATCCGCGGCCTGCCCGTGGTCTTCGTTGATACTGCCGGCCTGCGCGAGGCACGGGACGAGGTTGAAGCCGAGGGCATTCGCCGCAGCCGGAAGACCCTGCAGCAAGCCGAGTTTATCCTCCACGTACTCGACGCCGCTGAGCCGCTCATGCCGGCCGATGAGAATCACCTCGTCGAGTTTGCGGACAAGAAACGCATCCTCGTGCGCAACAAAATCGACTTGCCGACCCGGCTGCAGTTGCCGGGCGGCCTCAAAGCGCCGGTCATTGAGGTGTGCTGCTTGACCGGTCTGGGAATCGAGCCACTCAAGGATGCCATCAAGGAGTTGGCCTGGTCCGGCGAGATCAAATCCGAGATGCTGCAAGTGATGATCAACTCGCGGCACCAGGACGCCCTCAATCGCGCTCGCACCGCCACGCTGCACACCCTCGAAGCCTTGCGCGCGGATCAGCCCCTCGAACTCGTTGCGCTGGACCTGCGGATCGCCGTCAACGCCGTCGGCGAAATCGTCGGCAAGACCACCACCGAGGACTTGCTGGACACGATCTTCAGCCAGTTCTGTATCGGGAAATAGGTTAAGCTCGGGTTTGCGGAGAGCCGGATGGCGCTGATGTACGGCGTGGCGGCTGGCCAGGTGGCGGCCGGGCTGCGGCTGATCAGCGGGTAGACCACGAAAGACACGAAAGACACGAAACTG
>Ga0118677_10005793_pt1 | contig 21380 bp, 20 predicted proteins | sample AliMusrvi5mmetaG_FD_86154 | JGI IMG/M metagenome (GOLD analysis project Ga0118677, IMG submission 86154)
TCATAGTGTTGGTTGGTTTAAACGTCTCTTCAAAACAGACGGTGTCGGTACACCGTCCGATCAACCAGCACTACTCTTTTCTAACATTTTAACGGAAAAATATCCGCCGCCAGTTTCATCTGGCCAATTTCTATTCCTAGACGGCTGCAAATACTTTCTGCGCGACGATGGCGTCTTGAGGCCGTCCGCCGCGCGGAAGTAAATTGGCCGATACTAGTAACATTGCGAGCCGCCGTGCAACGCCGAGGGTGGCATTATAGCACCACTGCGACAGTAGCTTGAGTCCCGATTCAGGCCGGGAACTTCATCTCAGATGCTATCTCGCCCTTGCTCCAGCCTAGCGCATGAAGACGCGCCATCACGTCCGAACCCGCCTTGGCCGCGTGAAACTCTCCGCCGCGCGGAAAATTACTCTCCGGTAGGAAATTCATGGCCAAGCGGCGAGCCAGACGCAGAATCAAGTAGGCGCGGTCGCGGCTCAATCGGGCAATGCGGAGGTAGGATGTCACGATCCACCTCCGCCCCGCAGGAGGCGAGCAGTCGATGATCCAGTCTGACAGGACGTGCTGAATCGCCGCTTTGGAGGGTCGGTGATTGAAGAGCAGAAATTCCGCCTCAACAAAGTACTGCCCATCCCAAGCAGCCCACAAATGCCAAGCCTCGGGGTGCCCCCGCAGAAACCGCGAGCCCTCCCGAAGACGAAGCCTGCGGGATTCTATCAGGGCGGGGGTGATTGAATTGGTGATCCGGGGTGTGTCGGATCGCCGGATGAAGCAGTCAGGTAAGGCATCCGGGTGGAGCTCTATCCTCAGGCCGGTGACCAGTGCCCGCAGGTGAAGGTCCGAGTCGTCGCCATAGAAGACGGCTTCATTGAAGCCACAGAGCCGAAGCAGAGCCTCGCGTTTCCACAGCGGCGAGGAAGTGTGCCAGGGGGGATCGGACCGAGCGAAGCGGTCGGCAGCTTCGGCTAAGTCTCCCATCGCATTCCACAGCAGGTCGCAATCACCAGGGTATTCCTTGAAGAGCAGCACGGGAAACACCCAGAAGTCAGCCTCCGGAGTTTGGATGGCTTGCTTGAGCCGTTGCTCCAGACACCACGGTGCCAACAGATCGTCGGAGTCGAGAAACAAGATGTAATCGCCCTGCGCCCTTGCCACTCCCAGGTTGCGACAGCGGGACGGACCTTTCAATCCATTGCAACGCTGTAGAATGTGGGTGTTGGCGTCAGCCAATGCGAGGGCAGCCTGCCAATCGGGGATGTCCGAGCCGTCGTCCACCACGATAATTTCGAAGCGCTGCTCGGTCGATGCGCGAACGCTTGCCACCGCTTCGGCCAGCAGGGCTGGCCGCGCAAAATGCGGAATTACAATGGAGACAAGTGGAGTCAGGACAACAAATGGGCAATGGTGAAGGGAGAAAGTTGGAATCGCTAATCACACGAATCAACGCGAATGAAGAGAGGGGATTTGGGCCAGGTGGAAGAAGGATAGTCAACATCCTCAATCTCCTATGTATTCCAATTCGCGGATATTCGCGTCAATCGCGGTTTGAAATCCATCGTCAATCTTTGCGTACTCTGTGTTAAAATGTCTCTTCGGTTCGCGGTCCTCTTGAGCTCTTTGTGACGCGCTTTGCCAGTCCTGCCAATTTCCGAATGATGCGCAGTGGCAGGCTGTGCTCTGCCTTGCGGCGGTCGAAGCGCCAGCCCAGTCTCTGATGAGGAAAGCGCAGATTGTGCCACAGCGTGCCCAGTGGACCTAGAAGGTTGTGCGGCCACAGATAGCGGTAGGGCGGCTGAATGAAGTGATCCTCTGTGGTGCCGTATTCCTCACGCGCACCTGCGTGCAGGTGCGCTGCACGGATGGAAAACGCCGGATTGAGAACCCGATAGCCGGCTACTTGCAATTCATAGAGAATCCGGTTGTCGCAGCGCACCACGCCCACTGGAAAATCCCCCCGCACGCCCACCACCTTGCCCCGAAAGACCCAGCAATCCTGGCTGTCATTTCGATCATTGAGTTGATCCCCATCCCAGCGCGCCAGAGCATAACACTCGCGTGTCCCCAATTGGCGGGCGGTCATCCCGATGCATCCATCGAACCAGATGTCTGTGTTTGCCACGATCGAAATGTCCCCAGCGGCAGCAAGTTCGCCGATCCAATCGAAATAGTCGCTATAGTTGGGGCGGGATATTATCTTGTGTACGCGGATTTTGGGCGAGTCCGGAATGTCCGCTGCCGCGCCTTCGATCATCACGCACACTTCGTCAATCTCGCGGCAGGCGACGTTGCGCCTCAGGCACTCGGAATATTCATTCCGACGCTTTAATTGCCCCTCCGGATACACCGTAGTGAAGAGACGTAACATGGATTTGTGCGAAGCGGCGAGGGCGTCAAGTTGAAGCGCATCAATTGGCGATCGCAATTGGTAATCTGAGCCAGGTTGAGAAGTGTAAAGACAAGTCAAACATCATTGCAGGCACTCGTCTTTGAAGGTCAGGGATCCAGTTTCCTCGCGGAGTTCAAAAAGCTGGAGACGTCAAAAAAGTGCTTTTCGAGGTCCTGCAGTTGGTCATCGCCCCACTCCCACCACTTTAACCTCAGAAGCTCTGCTATGGTGACATTGTCGAAACGATACTTCAGGATGGTGATAGGACATCCCACTGCAATGGCATACGGCGGTATGTCCTTCGATACAACTGCGCCCGCGCCAATCACGGCGCCGTCGCCTATTGAAACACCATCAAGGACAGTGACATTCATCCCGATGAAGACGTCATTGCCAATATGAATTTGTGCCGTTTCACAAAGTTTGTCCTCACCGCAGAAGCTATGTCCGTTCTGTTTGTGTGTGGAATAAAACATCGGCGAGGTAGAAATGCCATTGGTGGGATGGCTTCCCCAGCCAGACGTGAAATTGGGTCCGATTGAGCAGAATCTGCCGATTTTTGTGCGGGTGACCCAGGAATTCCGGCCAAGATAGGTATACCGGCCAATTGAGCACGATTGGAGATGGTGCGGATAGTCGAGTCTTGGCGCGTCCTCAAGTTCTGAGTCGATTATAAACGAATCATGGTAATATCTGAATCCGTCCCGGTCGAAGATTCTGAAATTCGGATGGATCTTCTTCAATCCTGCCCAGGCCAGCTTGCGTAAGTGGCGTGACCCAAAGAGCTTGGAAAACTTCGACGCCAATCGACCCACAGGACCGGGGTAGTTCCTGTATGCGGTAAGGTGCTTCCTATAATATTGGATGAGAGATTTTCTTATTGCCCTGTCCTCCACATCCCTTTGTCGCGTGATCTCCAAGCTGTCAATTGTCGGGCCAGCATAGCATGTGCATTCGCTGCAGTTGGTGCCAGAATTATCGTGCCCCTCGTTCTGCGCGAGTGACTTGGTTGGATAAAGGCACAGTCCGTCATGTTTCATCCATGATGCAAACCATTTCACGGCCCAGGTGGATTTTCGTCCGTCAACGTTGGCTTGTAGTTGGTCGAGGTAGTCGCCGCTCCCGTCCAAATTGAAGCCGGTGGACCTTGCCGCATTGGCTGTCCAAAATGAGAGGAGGGCATGAGCATCGTCATCATAGGTTTGCCATGCGCGTGCCCATGTTGCCCAGCCCCAGCAGGACATTGCCTTGAGGAAGTACGTGGAGTTCTGCGAGGTCCGGCTTGTGGGGTATGCGTAGGCGCTTACCTGCATGACCCTTAAGGAATTCTCGTAAATATCTAACGCAACATTCATATAGCGGAGAAATCCGGTCGTCACACGAATGTCGTCCTCGAGTACGATAATTCTGCCATGTTTTTTCACCAGCGTGGTGACACCTTGGACAATTGATTTGGCCAGTCCGAGATTGATCGATGACTCGTGGATTTCAATGCGACCACACCACGGGCTTTCTCTTACGACTCGGCGAACCTCGGCAATTGCCTGCAAGTCGGCTAAGCTAGCGGAGGGTTTGGGGCCGTCACAGAACAAATGCAGGGTGCTTTCCCGTGCCTCGGGGTTGACCGTCAAAGCCTCAAGAGTACGCCGAGTGTGAGCTGGGCGGTTGTACACAAACAAGGCAATGGGGGCCAAAGTTTTCACCGAGCAACTAACTCCTGCTGTTGAATGTGATTGAGAGCGATTTTGATTCCCTGCGCAAATGCGGTTTCCGCGGTGAACCCGTTACACGCCTGTTTGCTGGTATTGCCACCGCGCGCAAATACACCTGCTGGCTTGTCAGACAGGCCCACGACCTCGGGCGAATAGCCGACCGCCTCCGCCGCCAAGCGGGCAAACTGTTTGAAGCTGGTATAGATGCCAGTGGACAGATTGAGAGCGTCTGCGTCATCGATCTTGTCCATCGTGGTCAACACGCCGTCCACGCAATCCTCGATGTGAATAAAGTCGCGCATCTGGTCGCCGGTGCCCCAGACGGTGAGGACCGGTTGGCCGGCGTGGGCGATGGCGCGCTTGATGATGCTGGGAAAAGGGTAGGTGTCGTCCTGATCCTCGCCGTAGCCGGAGAACGGACGGTAGCAGACAGACTTGAGCCCGTGCTTCTCGTAGGCCAGTTGGGCAAGGTATTCGCAGGTCAGCTTGGCCCAGCCGTAACTCATGTCGGGCATGCCGATGTCGCCGTCGAAGGAGATCATGTCCTCGGTGAGCAGGCGGTAGTCGCCCTCGCGCTGATAGTTGATCGGATAAGCCGCGCTCGAGCTGAAGCAGATGGTTTTGCGGGGTTTCACCCGTTCGGCCCATTGCCAGTATTCGGCGTCGATCGCGAGGTCATCGGCGACCGCCAGCGGCTTGTTTTCGATCATGGCACGCCCGCCGACCATCGCGGCGAGGTGGAGGACGTAGTCAAAGTCGCTGTCGGAGTGCTGGCGGAACCAGGACCGGCAGTCTTCCTTGTAGAAGCGGAAATTGGCATAGTCGCAGGGATTGAACAGCGGCCAACCGCCATCTGGATCGCGACCGCCGGTGTCGGCGGCGACCGGGTCCACGCAGTGGACTTCATCGCCTGCGTCAAGGAAGCGCTTGCAGAAGCGGCGGCCGACAAAGCCGGCGCCGCCTGTGATGAGGATTTTATTCATGTTTATCGTTGGGAAGTGGATGAAGATTCGGAACCGCGAATAGCGCGAATTGGCACGAATGATGAGATGAAATGTCTGTTTCTTGGAGCAGGCCTTTTTCTAAATGGATCGTTCTTTGATTTGCTATTCGCGAAGATTCGCGTGATTCGCGGTTCAGATAGTTCACCGGGTCAGGATGATTCGCTCCCACTGTAGGTCTGGGTGGTGGCCGAAATTCACGAGCAACCCGAGTTGCATGTCGGTGGCTTTCAGGTAGTTGAGAACCTGAGCGCGATGCTCGTCGTTGAGTTCCTTGACCGCCTTCAACTCGATGATGATCTTGCCGTAACAGATTAGATCGGGAATATAGGTGTGACGCAGTGTCTGTTCACGGTAGGCTAGGGCCAGTTCTCGTTGCGGATCAAATGGAATACCGAGGTGTGCCAGTTCAATCTCCATGCAATCCTGGTACACCGGTTCGACAAAGCCATGGCCCTTATCATTATACACCGCAAAGCAGCCGCCAATGATCTGGAAGACCTCTTGTCTAAATAACAGATTCATAGGGTGACAAAGTCCACGAATCACGACAGGGCAAAGACCTGTATACCGCGAAACACGCTATTGAAGACTGGCGAATTGAGTTGGAATGGAAAAGCGCGATCACATAAAGACCATTTTTGCTTTTCTATTTGCGTCAATTCGCAATATTCGCGGTTGATGATTTTATTCCTAGACAGGTGAATCACAAGAAGAATTGGGAACCGCGAATTACGCGAATCAACGCGAATGAAAATTGGAAAATTGATTAGTGAGAGTAAGGAGTCAACGCCACAGATTGCGTGTCTGCATTCTTATTCGCGAAGATTCGCGTCATTCGTGGTTAAAACTTTTCTCCTTCCTGTGTGAGATCCAGTCTCATTTCCGTGGTTCTAAATCTCATAACCCCGCATGGAACCCTACTCTTGCACAGCCTGATAAAGGTCCAAATATTGTGCTGCACAGATATCCGCTCCCCATTCGCGGAGGGCGAGTTCCTGATTGGTGGGGCCGATTTCGCCTTCACTGGCAAGGCGGAATCCTTCCTCGACCGCTGCCGCTGCGGTATCCGGGTGGTCAGGATCGAAGACAGGGTTACCGGTGGCGCTCAGCAATTCCCCAACATCCCAGGCGTTGGGGCCAACCACCACCTTGCCGAAGGTCATGCCGAGGGTGATATTGCCCGAGTTGAGCACCCACAACCGCGGAATGAACAGGACATCGGCTGCGTTCAGGTAAAGTTGGGTGTCGACCTCCTCCACGAAGCCATAATTAAAGTGATAGGATGGGTGCAGATTGTAGTAGAGTCTGGCCAAATCCCGCATCCAATACTTGAGGCGGATCCACGACACTTTGCGCAGCGTCTCGCGCCAACGCGAGACCAGCAGCAATTTGCCAGGCACGTTCATGTGCCGAAATGTCTCCAAGATCAATTGCTTTTCCGCGTCGTTGCGAATGGCTCCAAACACCAGCATCACCTTGGCTGCAGGCGCGATGCCGAGGCGATGCCGGGCCTCCTCGCGTCCGAGGGCATTTGGCAGGCTGGTGTAGTTGTGGTGCGGAACGATGGCATGCAGCGGCTCATGGCCACGGAACCAAGCGGTCCCCGCATAGCGCTTGCGGAATTCGTCGATGCTGGCCTGCGCAAAATGGGCGACTCCATCGGCGTAGCGGTAAAACACCGCGTACATTTTTTCCCACACGGGATCCTCGAGGGCATCGTGTGGCAACAGCACGTGGCGGGTCACCACCAGCTTGGCCCGTTTGGCCCAGTATTCCAGCCTCTCCGCTGTTGCCCGAATTAGCTCACCGCTAAGACCCTGCTTGTAGGCGTCCTGGAGTCCGAACGTGAGGTATTCCGGGAAGTGCAGGTGGATGACGTCATACTCACCGGTCATCTCCCAGAAGGCGTCGCTGCTGTGCAGAAGGTCGCAGTGCTTGGACAGCTCCGCGTTCAGGTCCACCAGGAACCTGTTTTGCGGCATCGGGATCTGGGCGACGAGGATACGCATGGGGCTGCTATTCACGAGAATTGTGGATGAGAATCCACGGAGTATCGTCTCTCAAGCGGGTTCTGATACAAATGGAGACAGCGAGTGGCGCAGGCAATCGGCTGCCTCGAGGGACTTTAACTCTCCGCGACGTGAATTTTTCGGGGACCACACGTGGATTCGAGGCGATAGGGGAAATGCTTTTTTTGCGACATGATCGGGCTCTCAAAAAATCGGAAAGACAGGCTGGCTAAGCCAAGCGTGATGCAAGTCATACCAATAATTGTAATCCATCCCTGGTGATAGGTACCCGGTGGAATTTGCATGCGCGCAAAAATACGATATAGCGGAACTGGAGCACCATAGAGGCACCAGTTCCAAAATGGTAGTGAGAATCCATGTATGAGATAAATACCATAACTGATGGATCCGATGTAGACCATTGGCTTACATTGGAGCCAGCGGCCGAAAGGCCCACCGAAGCCACGACTGCATTGCCAAACGATCCAAGCGAAACCAAAGGCGCAGAACGACTGCTTGAGAAACCCGAGTGAATCAAAGATGCAAAGTGAGCCCAAGCCTATTGCACACAAAGAAAGCATTGAATAGGCTATCCGCGTCGCAATGTCGCGATTTTCTCTTTCGAGACAGGCGAGCAGGCCGCCGGTGCCCAAAGAATCAACTACTGAAGGAGTTAGCCAGCCTGCCGCTTGTGGGCACGTACCCCAGGTAAAACTGGGCGAAATTGCTCGAAACGCCGGTGCCACGCAGATGAGGCTGAGGATCAGTGGAACATGCTGTTTGCGCGGGACAAACAGGATGAAAGGCCAAAGCAAATAAAACTGCTCTTCGACGCTCAGCGACCAGAGGTGCCCGCCATGGACGTTCAAGTGACTGCCTGTGAGCCAGAAATTGAAATTGGATAGATACGCAGCGTGCCATGGCCAAGTTTCACGAAAGGGACTGAGCCCCAGCAGCACCACAAGCAAGAGAACTAAATAATGGAGAGGGAAGATGCGAAGTGCCCTTCTCGCATAGAATCTGCGGAGTGCAATCCAGCGATCCTCCGGCCGACGAACCTCTTGATGGACATTAACCAGGATCCCGGTAATCAAGAAACCGCTGAGAACGAAGAACATTTGTACACCGATGAATCCGAGGTTGGTCCCGGCGATGTTTCTATAGGCTTCCGGTGCCCAATGAGCCCAGACCACCAGCAATACCGCAACGGCACGCAAACCGTCGAGTTGGGGCATCTTTGGTAGGACGCCGATCCTCGGATTACGCTTTGTATGATACTCCATGGGTCTATTTTCAACGCTTGAGATTGCGCGGTGATTTCGGATCGATCGCCTTCTCATTGGTTCGTCATGTATGGCATACCTTTGTTCACCAAGGCGCAACGGAGGGAATGCCGCCAAGATATGAGAAAGATTGGATGTCACCTGCTGCTTCGCGCGTCATCGATGACCGCCTGCAGACACGCAATGTGACGTTGCATGCTGAAGTTGGCGCGAATTTGGGCGCGGGCATTATTGCCCATGCTGGTGCATGATGATGGATTGCGGACCAAATGCAGCATGTGGTTGGACATGCCATCGACATCGAGTTCGTCGATGAGAAATCCAGTCTTGTCATGGACGACCGCCTCAGTGATGCCGGCATGGCGGGTGGCAATCACCGGCAGGCCGGCGGCCTGGGCTTCGAGGATGACCACCGGCGTGCCTTCGGCGTCGCCGTAGGATGGGCGGACAGAATGTTGCACAAAGCAGCAGGCCTGGGCAAACAGTGGAAGGATCTCCGCATGGGGAATTGCACCGGTGAAAGTCACGCGATCGGTGAGGCCCCAGACCTGCGCGAGCGTCTTGCAACATTCCAGCAACTCGCCATCACCGACCATCACCAGCCGCGCCTCGGAACACGTTTCATGCACCTGTTTGAATGCCAGCAATGTCAAATAGTTGGCTTTGATGTCAGTGAAGCGGCCGACAGCGAGCAAGGTTGTGCGGTAGTCGGATTGGACGTCAAAGAACAGATCGCGCGGACCATACGGATTGGTGACGATCTTCGCCGGATCGCAGCCCAGAGTAAGGAGCGCCTCTGTCATGAAGCGCGACACGCTGATGATGCGGAAGGCATCGCGAAACATTTCCAAGTATTTCGCTCGTAGCGGATCGACAACCGACAGCCGGTGGGCATCGTGGCCATGGAAATGCACGATGAGAGGGATGCCCAGCTTGCGGGCGTGGGGGGCTATTTCCGCCCCAGTCGGCCCGAACTCGGCGAGAATCACATCCACATTATGATGGCGGAAAAAGACCTCCAGGGAGTCATGAATGACTTCCTCGGACAAGGATTTGGGGGTGACCCAGCGATGATAGAGGAACTGCGGCAGTAGGCGTTTGAGTTTGCGGAGGAACGGATGCTTATGGTGATAGATGCGGATCGTCTTGTGGTCGTGCACGTAATCCGGATACCAATGGTCGACGCAGACTTTTTCCCCTTTGAGAAGCTCGACGTGCGCCCGGATGAAATCCTTGAGGACTTTGTGGTCGTCCACTCCGATAATGCATAGTTTTCCCATACTTAGGGAACGTGAAATGGCAGGTGTTTCATGGTTTCTGGCAAGGGTACGTCGGACTGCAAGGAGACCCAAGGAGCCGTCGCTTGAATTTCCCGGCATGAAGTCTCGGGTGCTTCAAAAATCGGGTGATTTTCGCAAGATTTGACGGAGCTCGCAGATCCGCAGTCGCCAAGGCGGGATGAACCGGGGGCAGACGAAGTTTTCGCGGAATTCTGATTGGGCGCTTTGCAGGAGTCTCGCGGTGCAGTTCGTGCAGGAGACCGGCCCATTTCAGGGCGCCCGCCTCGGAGGAATGTTCTTGCTGGATTCTTGTCCTTGCTGCCTGTGACAGTCTTTCCCAGAGATCGGGATCCTCTCTCAAGCGCCTAATTGCCGTTACAAACCCATCTTGCCGGTCATCGACCAACAAGCCGGTCACGCCATCCTCGACCAATTCGGGAATACCGCTGCGCATTCGCAGGCACACCGGCACACAACCGCAGGCCATCGCTTCCATCAGGGCGATTGGCAGCCCCTCATAATCGGAAAGCAGCACCATCACGTCACAAGCCAGCATGGCTTCTTGCATCCGGTTGCTGTCGATGAGTCCACCCAAGCGGACAGCAAGGCCACCGCCCTCGGCCGCAAGGATTTGTTCAACCGAATCCCGCTCGGGTCCATCCCCATAGATCACGGCCTCGGTGCCGGGGATGTCACGCACCATCTTGCAAAACGCATGGGCAAGTTCCAGGATGCGCTTTTGCTCTTCGGCGAGACGGCCAACGTACGCAACCCTTAGAACACCCGGCCTTCTCTTAACGATGAATTCCGAAAGCGGGCTGCCACAGCCGATTCTAGTCACCTTCGATTCGCCATGGCGCTCCAGCAGTTGCCGCTCAAGTTCGGCGGACACACAGACAACCGCGGTGAGCCGATCAGAGTTCCGGCCGAAAAGGAACTGATTCTGAAGACCTTGGTAGAAGGCATCATCGGAATGAAGAACGCCTACAGTGGGAATGCCAGCGGCTCGCAGCCAACGGCCGGCCAGATAGGCGGCCACTACCAGATTGGGCACGAAGACATCCGGCGGATTCTCCCGCAGGCGTTCCCCGATCCAGCGGATGCGCTCCTCGCTCGTTGCCGGGGCCAGAATCGTCGGGCAATCGAATCCCTGCGCGGTGAGATACTCGACCGCGGGGCCGCTGGTTCCCTGGTGCAGAAAGAACAAGCACCGCGCCTCAATCCCGTGTTGCCGCAGAGCCGGCAGAAGGCGCTGTAGCCACGACATCGGTCCGCCCACAGCGTCCGGTTTATCGTAAGCACAAAAGGTGACCTTGAGCATGAGCCAAATGGATGAATCAGGCGGACCTGCCGCCTTGATAAATGGCGTCCAGCTTGGGAGCCACCACGCGCCAGTCATATTCGGCGAGCACCCGCTGGCGGGAGAGTGGACGCAGCGAGGGATCAGTTAGTACGAGTTCGACCTTGGCAGCAAGATCGTCAATATCGCCCTGTCGATAAATTGATCCGAACTCCCCGTTTGCAATCGCCTCCATGCAGCCCGCTTCGGCGGCTACCACCACGGGCTTCTGATGGGCCATGGCTTCCAGCACCAAGGTGGGAAGGCCCTCCCGTTTGCTGGTTACCACTAGGACCGAGCACGCGGCCAGGGCATCCTGAACCTCCACGTGGCTGGCGGCACCTAGAAAATGCAGATTGGGTGGAGACTCAAGATTCCATTCAGTGCGCATCACCCCTCGATCCATACCAGGTCCCACCATGGCTAAGGTGAGTCGCGGTATGCGCTGAGCAAGTTGCACGAAATCGGCCGGGTTCTTGACCGGATCGTTCCGTCCCACATAGAGCACGAACTTTCCCTTGAGATTGTGGCGGCGGCGAAAGCGATTCGCCCGCCCTCGGTCACATACCTGCACGTCGACGCCGTTGGGCAGATAGTCTGTTTCGATGCCATGCTCGGCTCGCAGATACTGCTGCTGCCAGCGGGCGACGGAAAGTCGAACGTCGGCGAGACAGGCCTCGTGGATCAACGATTGATTGATTTTCAACTGCCAAGGCGCAAGTTCTCCGACTGCAAATTCGGGGAAATACATGTTGTGATAGGTGTGAACCCAGCGCAAGCCTCTCTCTTGCTGCCTGCCGCACCAATCGATCATCCAGGGCAGAACGTGGGAGTGAACGGCTGGCGAGCCGATGGGTTCAAATGCCATGAAGTGATCAACGATCTCAGCCGTGAAATTACCCAATCCGCCCATGGCCACTTCGTCCGGCACCAGTTGAACCTTTAGCGACGAGTATTTTTGAATCGCATGAACATGCCCCCTGACTCCCCCAGCCAATAGATCGGGTCCAACCAAGACATCCGGCGGCAACCGACGAATTTTTTCCGCCCACACTTTGTAGTTTCGCAAGTTCCTCTCGCTGCGTCTCCGATAGTCCCACATGGAATATTCGTGGACGATTCGGCGGCGGTAACCTTTCAATCGGTTGAGCAGAGCACTCGATAACATGGCTGATCGGGATGGATTCCTGCCTAACAGCTGCGAGCCTCACCTAAGTCTAGGTGCCGCCGCCAAGATCCGAGCTTTTTTGTCGGCTGTGAAAACAGTGGCACAACAAGAGGCGAATGTGATTCACATTGAGGCGAGGCAGGGCGTCCTTGGTAGTGCCGGTTCATGTCGCAGCAATGGCATTCGCGCAGTAATGCGCTGCGATCCATGGCTCGCTTTGGAACCATTCGCTGGTCTTGCGGAAGCCTCCCTCAAAAGCCACGGAGGCCTTCCAACTCAACTCGGTGGCGATTTTGCGCGGATCGGAGACCCAAACGCTGGAGTCCCATTCGCGGGCGGCCATGGATCCCCAAGCGGGACCAGCGGGAATTGCAAGAACAGTACGCGCCACGTCGACGACTTCCCGCAGGGTGGTTTGGATGCCGGTTCCGACGTTGTAGATGGCGCCCGCTCCGGATTGGATCTTGGCGGCCGCCAGGAGATAGGCATCGACCACATCCTCCACATAAACATAGTCACGGGCGGTGTCTGGTGCGACAAGAGGCGGGAAGGCCCCTTGCAAGCCACGCAAAATGAGCATCGGGATGAGTCGGCGCGGGTCCTCGAAGGGCCCGTATGCAGAGTAGAGGCGCAGGGTGGTGATTGAAACCTGTTCGCGGCGGGCGGTGAACTGACAAAACTGGGAAGCCGCGGCCTTGGCCACCGCATAGTGACTGTTTGGTTCGAGAAATTCGGTTTCAGCAGGCGCGTGGGATTTTGCTCCATATTCCGACGATGAGCCGGTGTTGATGAAGGCCTCGAATCCGGTTTTGAGGCAGGCTTCCACCAGGCCGATGGTTGAGAGGAGGTTGGTAGCGAGAATTTCGGACAGGTTGTTCTGCCAGGAGTACGCGCCGTTGGCAGCGAGGTGGAAGATCCACTCGGGACGAATGGATGCCACCGCGCGAGTCGCGGTAACGGCGTCCTGCAAATCGAGCTCATGGATTCGGACGTCGTGGCGGATTCCATCGATGCGCCAGGCTTGGAAGCCGGGGCGAAGCAGGAGATGCAGTTCGTGGCCGTCCTTTAGCAGCCGGCGAGCGAGATTGGCACCGACGAAACCGGAGGCTCCGGTGAGGAGGACGCGTTTCATGGAAGGGGGGGGCGGGGCGTGGCGGCCTCGCCGCGCCCTGACTGCCCCTGAGGGCGAGTTGCCATTGGCTTGGAAAGAAAAGCGAACTTTGAACATCGAACGCCGAACTTCGAACTTCGAACGTCGAACGTCGAACGTCGAACGTCGAACCTAAGAGGAAGGGGAAGAAATACGAACTTTGAACGGAAGAGGAGAAAGAAGGGCCGTGCGACGTTCTCTTCCGCATTCTTCTCTTCTGTTCGAAGTTCGATGTTGAACGTTCGAAGTTCGCATTTCTACAATGCGACTCAGTCCCGCCCATGCGGGCAGACATTTGGGTCGGCTCAGCTTGTCGGCAGACAAAAGCTAGCGCGGCCGACCATCTACGCTTCGCTCAGATTGTCCGATCTTACCGTTCCGTGGTTCTCACTATTTGGCAGATTCCAAGGCGCGGACGGCGCGCTCGGCGGTGGCGGCGAGTTGGTTGCGGCCGATGCCGTGGCGCGCATACATGAATGGCAGGGTGCCGGTGACGCCGTCGGGAATTTCTGAGAGCCCGCAGCGGACCAGTCTGACTGGCAACCCTCGCTCGGCAATGACTTCGGCGGCCAACGAACCGATGCCGCCCACCCGGTAGTGGGCCTCGACCGAGACAACGAGCGGGTAGGCGCGCATGAGATTTGCCAGGAATGTGTGATCGGCGGGCTGCAGGGTTGAAACGACGGCAACGCCTGCGGCAATCCCCTTGGCCGCCAGCAGCTCGGCGGCATACACGGCCTCGGCGGCGATCCCGCCCATGGCGAGAATGAGGACATGCTGACCCTCCCGCACCAACTCGGGCCTGCCCACGGTAAAACGACCCTCCAAGCCGGGGACTTCGAGCAGGTCGTCCTTGCCGAGGCGATAGTAGGCCGGTCCCGGGAGGCTGGCAGTGTGTGCGACAAGATTCCGCGTTTGGGCAGCGTCGCCAGGTGTGTAAATGGCGATCTGGGGCTGCACGCGGAGGACTCCCACGTCCTCAATGCCATAGTGGCTCACCCCATTGGTCGAGTAGTCCAAACCACCTCCCATGCCCACAATGCGCACCGGAAGCTGGTGGACGATGGGGCCGTTGCGAATGAACTCGTAGGGACGCAGCACGGAAAAATTGACGATGGAATAGCAAAATGGCACAAGTCCTGCCTCGGCCATTCCGGTGGCGAGGGCGACCATGTTTTGCTCCGCCACGCCGACGTTGACGAAGCGGTCCGGGAACTCCTCGATGAACGGCTCGAGCGCGGCGTAGCCCAGATCCGCGGTAAGCAGAGTGATCCGGGAGTCCTTGCGGGCGGCTTCCACCAGGCTTTGAACAAAGGCTTTCCTCATGGATCGGCTCCTTCCACTTCGCCAACGGCCTGTGCGTATTCCAGATCGTTCATCGGCCAATAGTGCCACTTGACCTGGCCTTCCATGAACGATACCCCCTTGCCGCAAACCGTGTTGGCCACGATCATGTGTGGGCGTCCGGTTCGATAATTGAGCCCATCAAAAGTTGCCTGGAGGGCGGCCTCGTTGTGACCATCCACCAGATGCACGTCCCAGCCGAATTTTTCCCAGCGTTCCGCCAAGTGGTTCAGATTCATCACGTCCTTGGTGTGGCCCAAGGCCTGCTGGCCGTTGCAGTCGATCACGGCGGTGAGATTCGCCAGCCGGTGGTGGGCCGCAAACATGGCGGCTTCCCACACCGCGCCTTCGTTGCACTCCGCATCGCTCAGCAACGCGAAAGCGCGGCGTGGACTGGTCTGCATGCGTGCGGCAAGTGCCGCGCCGGCCGCATAGCCCAAACCCATGCCGAGGCTGCCGGTGCTAAAGTCCACTCCGCGCAGGCAATGTTCGGGATGAACTCCGAGCATGGTCTCGCTGCCACAGTAGGTATCAATCTGGCCCTCATCCAGCCATCCCTTCAAGTGGAAGGCGGCATAGAGTGCGAGGGCGGCGTGGCCTTTCGAGAGGACGAAGCGGTCCCGCTCTGGATCTTCAGGCGCCGCAATCTTCATCACTCCGCCGTAAAGCACGGCGATGATGTCCGCAATCGAGAGCGAGGAGCCGATGTGCCCGACATATGCGCGTTTGGATTGGTCGAGAATGATCCGGCGAAGTTGTCGGCCGCACAGGGTTTGGGAGTGTGGCAAAATCGAGGAGGTCAAGGCCATAAGCATTCGGAAAATTGGGTAGGGCTTGCCCGCCGGCGCGTGAAATGAGGTCGTGACAGCGGGGCGTGCCCACTTGTCGCCAACGCCGTGAGACGCAAATGAAAGGAAAATACAAAGTTGCCGCGCGTATCCGCAGTCCCGTTCAAGCCATCAGCGTGTGTCGGGATCAGATTAAACTCTTGCGGTGCTTTATCACCTCGCCAGCAAGCGTAATCTGGGGAACGCGAAGTTGCTTATCCCTACCTTGTGGCCCGCTTGCCACGCAGCCAACGGGCGGGTCGGCAGTTATGCAGGAAATAATCCCGCGTCCTGTCCAGGCGGTGGCCGCCGGAAATGATCGCGCGGGCCAGCCAGCAACAGCGTGAGTCAAGAAAGGCCTTCCAAAGTGCCTCAGCGACCCCACGATTGCACCCGTAGGTCAGTAAATACCGAGGCAGCATGGCGAGCACAGGCCTATGTCTTTCACGCAGCACCTGCAAAAGCAGATTGCCCACTTCAGCGGAAGCCCATCGCTCGGCCAGCTCCAGTCTTTCATCCAGCAAACCCTGTCGCTTGAAAATTCCGATCAAATCCGGCAATCCCAGCATGTTCACTTTCGCGCGCGACGTTAGGTCGCCCCACGACTGCGCCCCGTTATAGATCGTAATCAACGGCGAACCGATGTAAAAACTCGGCCTTGCCATCACGCTTTCCGCCAGCATGCAGGTGTGGGGATAGGTGGTGATCGCATTGCGGTAACTCTCCCCAACCGTCCGCTTGGCCCAATAGGCCGTCCAAACCGAACGTTTCACAATGTGGGCATAGGACTGGGTGCCGATGCAGTTCCGCGCCTCGAGCAGATCCTGCCATTGATCGACGGCTCGGTTCTCCAATTCTTGGTTAGCTAGATAATCGAAGGGGCCATCATAGCCGCTCAAGGCTTGCTCCGGCCAATCCTGCGGGTAATTGGCGCAGCGGAAGTTGGCATACAAGACGTCCAATTCACGGCGCTCCTCCAGCACCTCCAGCAGGCGGGCCAGCGCACCCGGATAGAGCAGGCAATGCTGGTTCCAGCACCAAATGAATTCCCCCCGCGCATGAGTCACGGGTCCGTTGACGAGATTTGCGGATGAGCCGAGATTTAGCTCATTCTTGATGTAACGTACCGGACCAAGCTTGCGGGCCTCCTCGATCACTTCGTGCGTGTTATCCTTTGATACATCGTCCACTACCAACAGTTCAACCCGGCCATTGGTTGAGCCAACCTGCTGCACAACCGCGCCCAAAGTGACCCGGAGCAAATGGGCCGCATTGTAGGTGGAAATGCAGATGGAGAGGAGAGGAAATTCCTGTTTCACTGACACAGATCAAGTGATCGAGATTTCTACTTCTTGCTGGAGAACACTCCTTCCGGCGCTTAGCCGAGAGATCAAGGTGCCGCAAGCACTGAAACTGTTGGGAGGACCTGCCAAGACGCCTTAGCTAGAACGCTTGCGCCACTACTGCTGGATGCATTTACTTGAATAAAGACCGCATTGTCATGACGAAAAAAGACGACTTTCTCATCGTTCGAAATGGCGATGGCACTCACCGAATATTTCCCTGCATTTAATCCAAGTGAGGAAACGCTGGCAGCCAGTTCCACTTCGCCGGAATCCGGAATTTCAAAGACATAACCATGGAGGTCGTCCGAGAGGATATCCAACACGGGTAGCATCTCAGCGCTCCATAAGAGAAATTGGAGTCGCGCTTTTCCGGGTCCACTTCTCTCGGCCTTAAGTTTCGCAGATATTTCGAGCTTTGAGCCATGTCTCACCTCCAATGTTCCTCCCATTTCTGCCCTCTTCTCTTCCGCTCTGATTTCCAAGGAACTTAAAGAGATATCTCTCGAGCCACTGATATTTTCCTCGGTGCCCTTAAAAAGCGAGAGGTAAACTCCAACCCCTTCAGCAAGGTTGGAACCGGAAAAGGTCACCTTGCCATGATCGAGCACGATGACCTCGTTGCAGATGCGAAACACCTGGGGCATGGTGTGGGTGACGAAGATGACGGCCGCTGTCTTCATCAACTCGCCTATGGCATTGAGGCATTTGAAGCGGAATGAGACATCGCCGACCGCGAGCACCTCATCGATGATGAGAACATCCGGTTCCATCTGTGCGGCGATGGCAAAGCCGAGGCGGACCCTCATGCCCGAGGAGTAGTTTTGGACCGGCATGTCCAAAAAATCACCGATCTCGGCGAAGTCGACGATGGCGTCGAACTTCGCGAGCGTCTCCTGTTTGGAAAACCCAAGCAGGGCCGCCTGATTAAAGATATTCTCGCGGCCGGAGAGGATCGGATTGAAGCCTGCGTTGAGTTCGATGAGGGCGGCGACGCGGCCCTTCATGGTGATGCGGCCGGTGTCGGGGGGGATCAAGCCGTTAAGGATTTTTAGAAGTGTGCTCTTGCCGGCGCCGTTGTGGCCGATGAGGCCGAGGCACTCGCCGCGGCGGAGCTGGAAGGAAACATCGCGCACCGCGTAGAATTCGTCCGCCCGCAGATCCTCGTCGCGGGCACGCGCCAGCGAAGAGATTGCTCTGCCCGTTGTCTCCTGTTCGAAGTTCGACGTTCGATGTTCGGCGTTCGATGTTCGTAACTTCTGTTCTCTGCGGCCTCCAAACGGATTCATCGCACCCGCCACATCCTGGACGCCGTACCAGAGGGACTTTTTCAGCGAGCGGCAGAATTTCTTGCTGACGTTTTCGACGCTGACGAGGACGTCGTCATGATTGGCGGAAGACATAGGAAAAGACGCAGGACTGGAAGAGGGAATACGAACATCGAACATTCAACGCTGAACGTCGAACGTCGAACGAAGAGGAAGCAGCAGAAACGTCGAACTAAAGATGAAATGCGAACATCGAACGTTCAACGCCGAACTTCGAACGTCGAACGGAAGAGGGGAGGAGAACATCGAACATTGCCCCGCTTTGCGGTGCCATGCCAATCAGGGCTGCGCCTGTTTGATAGGCTCGCAAGGGCTCGCTCCGCGTTCAACGCTGAACATCGAACGTCGAACGAAGAGGAAGAAACAGAAACGTCGAACTAAAGAGGAAATGCGAACGTCGAACGTTCAACGCTGAACTTCGAACGTCGAACGAAGAGGAAGAAACAGAAACGTCGAACTAAAGATGAAATGCGAACATCGAACATTCAACGTTGAACATCGAACATCGAACGTCGAACGTCGAACGTCGAACGTCTGTCCTCTGACCTTAGGCGTCTTTACAAGAGGACTCACCAGCAAGGGCAAGCGCTTTGTGGATAACTGATGGGCCGAGCATGGATCCGGCAGAGACGAGATGGTCGATCTCCGGTTGAAGCCGGGGAATGATACCCGCAACTTTGGCTTTAATGAGGATTCCGAGTGTGCCGATTAACGGAAGTTGAAAGACCTTCGCACAGTTGCGGGATCAAGGTTGGGCCCGGCGAGTATCTCCACTGAGACCAGATAGGGAATGACAAAAGATGGACAAAACTTCTCGAAAAGATCCAGTCGATTGATCTTACCGAGTAGGATCAGAGGCGAGGCATTGACAATCCAAGTCGTCACAGGGCGGATTCTTTCTCCAATTCCGACGGGGCGACCTGAATGGCAGGAACATTGTATTCGCGTAGAGCGTCGATAAAGGCCGCGCGGGAAAGGCCCGCAATTTCTGCTGCCTTGGCCTGGGAGATCCTGCCCACTTCATACCACTTCACGGATGACGGATGAGTTCCTTGCGCTTCATGCAAGGGCCAGGGGAATGAGCCTCTCGCCATCGGCCAAGCTGGCGCGGGCGTCCTCGCGCCGGTCTTCCAGCAGTAGCAGGATCGACTCGCGGAGCGATTCAAGCGCCTCCTGCTCGGTGAGTCCCTGCCCATTGCCCTCAGGAAACTCGGGCGAATGAGCAATAAACCATTTGCCATCGTGCAGAACGCGGGCAGTGAAGGTGGCGGCTGTTCTCATGTTGGGAATGTGGACCCTGCGTGCGCAGGCGGCAAGTCTGGAATGCGCGCCGGAGGTAAGAGCTGAAACTTCGGAAGAAAACGCTGAAAACTGAAAAGCTGAAAGCTGAAATTGCGGAAGAAAAAACTGAAACGCTGAAACGAAGAGGGAAGAGGAACTTCGAACATTGAACTTCGAACATTGAACTTCGAACATTGAACTTCGAACATTGAACGTCGAACATCGAACACCGAACGGAAGAGGAATACGAAGAAAAGCTAAAAAGCTGAAATTTGAAACGAAACGGGGAGAGGAACTTTGAACATTGAACGTCGAACGTCGAACGAAAGAGGAATACGAACATCGAACATCGAACGCCGAACTTTGAACGTCGAACGGAAGAGGAAGAAAAAGAAACGTCGAACGGAAGAGGGGAGGCGAAGATTGAACATTACCCCGCTTCGGGCCGCCAGAAGTCTACAAGACTGCCGACTTCTGTGGCTAGTATTGGCAGTTTTCGGGTGAGAATATCCCAAACAATTGCGTCATCGACGTTGTCATAGCCATGTCCGGGAGCCTCGGGGTCGTAGAAGTCAACTAGGACATCGATGTCGCTGTGCAGGGGGTCGAACCGCCCGCTCACAGCCGAACCGAAGACGCGGAGTTCGCGCACATTCAAGGAGGCGCAGAGTGAACCGATATCCTGGCGCTTATCTGCGAAGAGTTGCTCAATTGCAGTTGTCACGGTAATAGGTAGAATGCAGGTTGCAGTTGCTTGCAGGACGGCCGATGTTCGATGTTCGATGTTCGCCTTCCCTCTCTAGCCGCCGATGCGCTCGATGAGATGGGGGAGGGCGACTTTGAAGATGAGCATGCCGATGGCGATGAGGGCGAGCGAGGCGGCGCAGACGGCGAGGAAGGTCAGCGGCATCGACTCACCGGCGCCTGCGAGCCAGGTGCGGCCGCTGACGATGAGGGATGTGAGGGGGTTGACGAGCATGAGCGAGCGGGCCAGGCCCTTGGCCGGCAGGGGGAAAATGACCGGAGTGACGAAAAAGCCGAAGCGTAACGCGAGTTGGGCGGCGCGGCCGACGTCGGAGTAAAGGGTGGCGATGGGCACCAGGATGAGACCGATGGCCATTCCGAGCATCAGCGTGGCAACCAGCGCGACGGGAAACAGGAGGGTGGCGGGTTGCAGCGGAATGTGATAGATGAACAGCGCCGGAACCAACAGGACCGCCGGGATCGCGGCGTCCACCAGGGCTTTGAGGAAGGCGCAGTAGACCAGCGATTCATGCGGGAAATTGACTTTGGAGAGCACGCCGCGCGCCTCGCCGACCACCCCCATGGCCGCCATGATGGCGCCGTTGAAGGCGGCAAACAAGACGGTGCCGGCCAACACGAATACCGGGTAGGGCACGCCACCGGAGTCGATCCGGATGACATCGCTCTTGTTGAGAAGGACCCAGACGAGGGTGTTGACCAGAGGTGGCAAGGCGATCCAGAAAAATCCTAGCAGACTCTGGCGGTGCGCGGCTCGGGTGTCGCGCAGGAAGAAGCGCCAGGCCAACTCGCGAGCCTGCGGAAAGGCGGTCCATAAGGAGAGCAGGGCGTAGCGGAAGCCATCGAGCCCGGAATGCGGCACGATGACGCGAACCGGCAGCGCGGAGGCCGGGATGCGCGGGTTGGGAGGTGCGGTGGCCGGGATGGCGGTGGACATGGAGGAAGAGGAAGAGGAACGTCGAACTTTGAACATTGAACGTCGAACGGAAGAGGAACGTCGAACGGAAGAGGGAGAGAAAGAACGTCGAACGTCGAACGGAAGAGGAACGTCGAACGTCGAACGTCGAACGTCGAACGTCGAACGTCGAACGTCGAACGTCGAACGTCGAACGTCGAACGTCGAACGTCGAACGTCGAACGTCGAACGTCGTACGTCGTACGT
>Ga0118677_10005795_pt1 | contig 21374 bp, 9 predicted proteins | sample AliMusrvi5mmetaG_FD_86154 | JGI IMG/M metagenome (GOLD analysis project Ga0118677, IMG submission 86154)
TCCACTGAACCCGCAGCGTCCACTGAACCCGCAGCGTCCACTGAACCCGCAGCGTCCACTGAACCCGCAGCGTCCACTGAACCCGCAGCGTCCACTGAAACCACCGGGACCGCAGCGACCACCACACCCGCCGAAAGCACTGGCACCACCACCAGCACCAGTGGAAGCGCCAGCGTCAGCGCAAGCAGTAGCAACACAGGAGTTGCTGAAGAAGAACCAGAAGTCGAAGACCTCCCCTCTGCCGCTCTCACCCTAGGCGTGTCCAACTCGCTGAATGTCAACGATACCTCCATCAGCGTGATGGTGTATGCCAAGGCGGAAACGACCAATGTCGTCTTCAACGAGTGCAGTCTAGCCGCAGGCATCACAGTGCCAGTCACCAAACAGGACTGCTTGGCGTTTTATCAGCAATACGGCGACTCCTATATCTCCGGGTTGACCCTAGGCGGCGAATATACGGCGGTATTTGTATTCTATTGCCAGACCAAGGAAGACCAGAAAACACTTAGCCTGTCGTTGTCAGCCAACGCTGCTTTCACGACCAATAAAGGGATTCCCTATGCAAACGCAGGTGTCAGTTTTGAGGCCAGCGGAGACCTATCCACCGGGCTTACGCATACCATCTCCACCTCAAACATGCGTTGCAGCATCACCCAAACCTTGCTCGGCTCCACCGCAGCAGTACCCACCTTCAACGGCAACATAGGCGATTTTGTGCAAGGGATCATCGACTTTGCACAAAGCTTTACGGTATCGACAGTCAACCAACCCGTCGTTATCGGCTATGAGACCCAAGGCTACGAAACTTTGTTCGGGCCTACGGTCAGCCCGGGTTTCCATGCGATTGCGCAGAATCGCGACACTTATCTAGACAACGTCGGGCCAAACCTGATTAGCTTGCAGAACATCCAGAACAGCTACCAGTGGATTCAAAACGCCTACAGCACCTATGGCTATAGCGGCGACTCGGCACTCAACAGCAATTACACCCAATTGACCACCGATATTAACGGATTGACCAATTGGCTGAATACGGGCGGCTGGCAGACCCCGATGTTCCTGTGCGACAGCGCCTCCGGCGGCATCGCCCAAGTGGAATTCAACGGCCAGCTCGTGGCGGCCTTTATCGGCGAGTATCAGCAAATCACCCTCTGCACATCGACCGATAATGGGCAGACCTGGAGTTTGCCCATCGGACTTGATGGGGTCACCAGCAACTACCCCCCGGCCTTGGCGGTTTACAACAATCAACTGTGTTTGGCTTACACCGGCTTGAACAATAGCCTAAATGCCAGTACGGCAGGCGCAAGCCTTAACTTCTCCGCGCCCGTGCAATTTGGCACGAATACGGCGATGAGCGGGCCGACTTTGACCGTGGCCGGCACGACCCTGTATCTGGCTTACACCGGATGCGACAAAAACATCTACCTTGCCTCTTCCACCAATGGCACCAGTTTCGCAAATGAAATAGCGGTGGGGGCAAGCTATGCCAGCCCCACCAATGCCACCAACCCCGCCTTGGCGGTGGCTGGCAACAAGCTATACCTGGCCTTTTCCACCACCTCGACCACGGCGGGGGTAGGCAACTGCCTAGCCTACGGTAGTGCGACAATTGGCAGCACCGGCATCGGTAGTTTCGGCTCCGTCACCTATGTCAACAGCAGCGGCGCAGTGGCCGGCTACCTCAACTTAGTCAGTATGTCGTTCAATTTGTACGGCAACGTCGATCTGCCGCCGATTTTGTATGCCAGTTGGCTGAACAATGGCGAAATTTACCTTTGGAACCAAGCCACCAACAATTGTAGCAGTGTGGCAAGCGGCGGCTTGCCGTCGCTGGTGGCATCCGATAACACGCTACTGTTAGCCTATCTGCCCAGCACCCAGGCGGGCATCCCGGCGCAGATCAACCTGCAAAGCATGGATATCCCGGTGCTCACCGACAGTTTGATCAACGGCTCGGGTGGCATTGCAATCGCGCAATTCAACGGTGTGCAAGTGATGGCCTTCATCGGTGCCTACACTCAAATCGCGGTTTGCACCTCCAGTGACGGCGGACAGACCTGGGGCAACGCTACGCTGCTACACGGCGAGATGAGCAACTGTCCGCCCAGCTTGGCAGTATACAACGGCCAGTTGTATCTCGCTTGGACTGACCCGGACAATAATCTCCATATCTGCTCGTCCAACGATGGGCAAAACTTCAGCAAACCCACCCAGATCGCCGGGGTCACCAGCGAGGCCGGGCCGAGTTTGGCGGTGGCAGGGGGCTTACTCTACTTGGCCTACACTGCCACCGGCAAATCCATCAGCCTATACTCGTCCAGCAATGGGACAGCGTTTGCCAGCGCAGTCAGCTTGCCTAGCGCCTACGTCAGCAGCTCGGCCAACTTAAGCCCCGCCTTGGTCTTGGCGGGCGGCAGTCTGTATGTGGGTTTCGCCAGCGCAAGCTCCAGCAGCAATGGCCTAGCCTATGGCTCTTCAGTGGTCAGTTCTTCCGGCTTGGGCAGTTTCAGTGCTCCAACGTCAGTGTCCAGCGGGACGATCACCGGTTGTTTGAGCCTCGCCAATTTGTTTGGCAATCTGTACGCCGCCTGGCTGAACGGCACCCAGATTGTGACGTGGAATGGGGCTTACGATTTCACCTCCGATGCCTTCACCGGCGGCCTGCCGGCGTTGAGCACGGGCAACGGCGAACTATTGCTGGCGTATGTCAACAGCACCGGCAGCACGCCTGCAATCAACCTGAGCAATATTGCGGTCAGCTATCCGTTCAACATTCCCGCCAATCCATCGGGCGGCATCAGTCAAGTGATGTTTGCCGACCAGTTGGTCATGGCCTACATCGGCAAATATCAAGAAATCACCCTGTCTACCTCCACCGATGGTGGGCAAAACTGGGGGGCACCGGTCGCGCTCAAAGGCATGACCAGCAACTACCCGCCGGCACTTGCGGTCTACAACAATCAGTTGTGCTTGGCATTCACTGGCTTGGACAGCTACCTGTACACGTCCTCGTCCACGGACGGGGAGAGCTTCTTCTTCCCGCCCTTGGTCTTTAATGAAGCCAATAGCACCACGCCCAACTCTAGCTATGCCGGGCCGTCCTTGGTGGTGGCGAATAGTGTGCTGTACTTGGCCTTCATCGGTACTGACCGGCAGATCAATGTTGCCCCGTCAAGCGATGGGATTGATTTTTCAAATCAAATCCTCACGCACATTTATAGCACCGCAACGGGCATCAACCCCAGCATGGCTGTGTTAAACGGCAACTTGTATGTCGCCTATTCCGCCAACGCATCCTCCGCCGGCGGCAACTGCCTAGGCTTGATTAGCGCAAATTTAGGCGTGTCGCCACTGGCTTTTGACACCCCGGCCTATGTGAACACGGGCGCGATCAACGGCTATTTGAGCCTCGCCAGTTTTGCCGGCAACCTCTATGCCGCATGGCAGTCTGCCAATGGCATGGTCGGCTGGAATTCGATCACTAACACCTGCACCGCCCCGCTGACCGGCGAGTTGCCGTCATTGGCCTTGGTCAATGATCAGTTGTTGCTGGCCTATGACCCCAGTGCCGCCGATGAACTCGTCCAGTCGGTCAATTTCACCACTCTGGCCAAGCCCAGCCTGGCGAACACCACGCCGAACTTTGACTTTGCCAGCATCCCCGCACTCAGCACCACCGTGAATGGCTATGCCCAAGCGGTGTTCAATAATCAACTGGTGGTCGCATTCCTCGGGTCCAACGGGCAGATATATCTGACCTCTTCGTCAAATGGCGGACAGGACTGGTCCGGCCCGACCGCGCTCAGCGGCATTGCCAGCGACTACACGCCCGCTTTGGCGGTGTACGACAATCAGTTGGTGTTGGCGTTCACCGCCAACGGCAGCGGCGGCTTGGTCAATAAGGGTTTGTACACCTGTTATTCCAGCACGGGAACCACCTTCAGCACCCCGGCGCAGTTCGGCTCTGGTGCAATCTTGGTTGGCCCAGCCTTGGCAGTGGCCGACGGGTTGCTTTATCTTGGCTTTGTTGGCACGGACTATCAGCTAAACTTGACATCGTTAAGCACTGGCATCAGTTTTGGCGCTCAACAGATGCTGAAGGTTTATGTGACCCCTGGGATAAGCCCCAGCTTGGCGGCAACGGCAACGACCCTTTACTATGGGTTCGCCGCCAATTCGTCCGCTTACACCAGCACGGCAGCAAGTTCCACCGCCAGCACGAACAGCCTGGGGCTGTTGAGTGCGCCTATCGAGGCTTCTGGCGTGGGCAACTTCGGCAGCACACCCACGTTTGTCAATGCCAGCATCACAGGCGCGATAAGCCTGGCCGGACTCGGCAATAGTCTATATGCGAGCTGGCAAAGCGGCAGTGAAATCCTGTTGTGGAATCAGTTCTTCAATACCACGACGGCCTTGGCGACGGGTGCGCAAGCGGCATTGAGTACCGTGGACGGGGCGATAGGCTTGGCCTATGCGAATGGCAGCAACCCGCCGCCGACGCTCAGTTTCAATGCGCTATCAAGCGAAGGCGGCTGGGGTGCAGCAGCCACCCTAGTCGCGGTGAGTGCGCAAGGGTCCAAGGGCGGTTACGCGTTGGCCGAGTTTAATGGCAGCTTGTACATGGCGTTCATCGGTACGGGCAACCAGATTTATCTCAGTGCTTCAGCCAACAATGGTCAAACTTGGGGTACACCGTCTGCGGTCGCGAGTGCTTACAGTAACTACCCACCGGCTTTGGTGGCGTACAATAATCAGTTGGTGTTGGCGTTCACGTCCAACGGCAGTGGCGGGCTGACTAACAATTATTTTTATAGCAGCTATTCCAGCACCGGCGCATCTTTCAGTACCCCGGCAGCATTTGGCAGCAATCGAAGCTATGTCGGCCCGGCCTTGGCGGTGGCAGGCGGGACACTTTATCTTGGCTTTGTCGGCGAGAATTATCAGCTCAACGTGGCCTCGTCCAGCACGGGTACGAGTTTTGGCAATCAACAATTGCTGAACATTTATACTACCAGTGGGGTAAGCCCTGGCTTGGCGGCAACGGCAACGACCCTGTACTTTGGGTTTGCGGCGAACTCGTCTGCTTACACCGCGTCCAGTTCCACCGCCACCTGCAACAGCCTGGGGCTGTTGAGTGCGCCGATTGGGGCTTCTGGAATAGGCAGCTTCGGCACGACGCCTAGCTTTGTCACCACCAGTGCCATCAACGGCAATGTGAGCTTGGCGGGTATCGGCAATACCCTGTATGCAGTTTGGAACACCGGCAGTAACATTGTCACTTGGAACACTCAGTTCAATGTCATTGCCACTGTCACCGCAGGCAACCAGCCCAGCTTGGCCATGGTCAATAGCGGGTTGCTGTTGGCTTACAGTTCGACGAGTGCGAGCGGCACGGTGTCCACCAATCTGCTGGCGATGGCGCAAACGCTCACCATGGGGGGCGGCACGGAATACGTGCCGGGGATCATCCCGGCAGCGGCGGCCAGCCAATACGCCATCGTCGAGTTCAACGCTCAAACCATCGTCGCCTATGTGGGGGCCAACCAGCAGCTTTATGCCAGCGTTTCCGCCAACAACGGTGCGACGTGGAGCAACCCGACCGCCTTGTCCGGCCTGTCCAGTGACTACCCGCCAGCACTGGCGGTGTTTAACAACCAAGTCTATTTAGCCTATACCGGGCCGAATAGTAACCTGACTATCAGCACCTCCAGCACCGGCACGACATTCAGCGCAGCCATTCCCATAACCGGCAACACCAGCAACGCCGGGCCTAGCTTGGCGGTGGCTGGCGGGGTGCTGTACCTGTTCTACACCGGGCAAAACCGACACATTTACCAAGTCAGTTCCACCAATGGCACGACCTACAGTGCCGCTGCGCCCTTGCCCAGCGCGTACGTCAGCACCTCAAGTAGCATCAATGTGGCGACTACGGTGTCGAGCAGCACGCTTTATCTGGCCTTCTCCGCCAATTCCGGCAGTATCGGCATCGGCAGTGCCAGCATCGGGGCTTCCGGGCTAGGCAGTTTCGGTTCGCCTGGGTATTTAGCCGGGTCGGCTACCAGTGGCTTGAGCCTGGCAGCTTGGTCAGACAACCTGTATGTCGCCTGCCAAAACGGAGGCAATCTGCAAGTGTTCAATATCGATCCATACCTCGTTCCAAGCAATATTGTCTCAATACTCAGTTCCAGCCAGCCGACACTTGCCGTGGCCAATAATCAGGTCTTGCTGGCCTATGCCGCGCCTCAGCCCGTGCCTGCCCTCGCGGCCTTGGCCCCGGCAACCTGGAGCCAGCCGTGGACAGTACCTAGTTCGGACTTGTGGAATTTGACCGGTTACAACATCGCCAAGACCACATGCAGCGCCTTGATTGTGTTCAACGGGCAACCGTACATGGCTTTCACCGATGCGAACAACACCATTACTGTCTGTTCCTCGACCAATGGTGGCATGACGTGGGGCAGCCCCACCCCGCTGACGGGCTATACCAGCGACTATCCACCGGCCCTGGCGGTGTTCAACAACCAATTGTACATGGTGTATACCGCAACGAATAACAATCTCTATGCTTGCGCATCCAGCGACGGGGTAACATTCGGCACCCCCACCCAAATCGTCGCCAACACCAGTAATGTCGGGCCGGCTTTGGTCGTGGCCGGCGGGGTGATGTACCTGTTCTACACAGGGCAAAACAAAAACATTTACTATGTCACGTCCACTAGCGGCACGTCATATGGCAGTCCAACACAAATGCCCAGTGCTTATGTCAGCGCATCCTCCAACACCAACATGGCGGCGGCAGTGTCCGGCAACACTTTATATGTTGCTTTCGCCGCCAGTTCCAGCACTTTAGGCTACGGCAACGCCAGCATCGGTGCCAACGGTTCTCTGGGCAGTTTCAGCACCACCCCCACCACGGTGGCTAATTGCACCATTAGTGGTTATCTAAGCTTGGTGGAGTTGGCCGGCAGTTTGTATGCCGGATGGAATAGCAGCGGTAAGTTAATGGTTTGGAATCAATCCACCAATACCGTCAACGCCATTCAAACCTCCTCCAGCTATGTGAACTCAGCCACCAACAGTCAGCCCACACTATCGGCCTGGGGCGGCGATTTGGTGCTGACCTATGTCAGCACGGATAGTTATGGCTCCAGCCTCAATCTGCTGCCCTTGCCGGTGGTGTGGAATCCAGCGTGGAATGTGCCGAACGAACAAGTCTGGAGCGTGAGCGGCTACTATGTGAATGCCAGCACCGGCTATGCCTTGGCAGAGTTCAATGGTCAGTGGTACATGGCGTTCAACGGCACTTCCAACGGTACCTTAGGTCAAATTTACATCGCTTCCTTGTCCACCGGGGGGACGCCTTACCCAGTCCCCAAGGTATATAGCAACTACCCGCCTGCCTTGGCCGCCTTCAATGGTCAACTCGTCTTGGCCTTTACGTCCAACGGTAGTGGCAGTCTGGGCAATAATGATCTTGGTAGCTGCTATTCCAACACCGGCACATCTTTCAGCACCCCGGCGCAGTTCGGCAGCAATTCCAGCTATGTTGGCCCGACCTTGGCGGTGGTCGGCGGGAAGCTCTATCTTGGCTTTGTTGGCGAGGATTACCAGCTAAACCTGGCCTCATCCAGCACAGGCACCAGTTTTGGCAGTCAACAGACATTGGGGGTTTATGCACCCAAAGGGGTAAATGCCAGCTTGGCGGCAACGGCAACGACCCTGTACTATGGCTTTGCGGCGAACTCGTCTTCTTACACCTCGTCCAGTTCCACCGCAGTGTGCAACAGCCTGGGGCTGTTAAGTGCAGCAATAGAGAGTTCCGGGATAGGCAGCTTTGGCAGCAAACCCGCATTGACCTCTCTTTCTGGCAGTAACCCCATTAGCGGCAACCTTAGCCTTGCCGCCGCCGGGGACAACGAATTGTTCATCGTTTGGGCCAATGGCAGCAATATTGTCCAGACTTACCAAGACATCACCACCGGCTATCAAAGTAGTTTCAACATCGCTACCGGGTCAATGCCGACTGTGGCAATGCTCGGGGATGTGTTTACCCTGGTGTACACCGCCAACAACACCCCCAACTTGCTGTTGTCGCAAGGCCAGTCTTGGAGCGCACCGTGGAGCCTGCCCTCTTACCCGGTTTGGGATAATGACAGCTTTAATATCGGCAGCAAAAGCGGCTTTGCCGTCGCGGAATTGGGTAGCCAATTGATTCTGGCCTTCACCGATGCAAGCAATAACCTCCACGTTTGCTCCTCCTACAATGGGGGGGCAACCTGGGGCAACCCGATTGCCTTGGGCCTAAGCAGCAGCTACCCGCCCGCGCTGGCGGCGTTCAACGGTTTGTTGTATCTGGCTTACACCGGCACTGGCGGCAGCTTGTTTGTATGCACTTCCAGCAACGGCTCAAGCTTTGGCACACCCACTCAATTTGCCAGCAACACCAGTGACGCCGGGCCATCCTTGGCGACCGGCGGCGGGCTGCTGTTCATCGGTTTTACGGGCATTAACGCCCAAATCAATGTGGCCTCGTTAAACAGCGGCACGAGCTTTGGCAATCAGGTCATTACCTCTTACTACAGCACAGCGAACAGCATCAATCCGGGCTTGGCGGTCGCCTATGGCAACCTCTATGTCGGTTACTCGGGCAATTCGTCCACGGCGGGCGGGAACTGCCTGGCCATCATCAACGCGCCCATCAGTTCCAGCGGTTTGGGGAGTTTCACTAGCCCGAGCTTTTACAACACTGGGGCCATCGGCGGTTGCCTAGGCTTGGTTGCCAACCCATATGGTCTCAATGCCGCATGGCAGAACAGTGGCAACATCGACTCGTGGAGTTGCCCCTGGGGTCAAACCACGGGCACCACGACCCAGGTCGGGACCGGCGGGCAGCCCGCGTTGGCGCCTTGGGCCGGTTGCGAAGTGGCCTTGGTCTATTACTCGATCGACTGGGCCTCTACGGCAGGTTCCACCACGGCAATGGGTGCCAGCCTTCAGGTGTCTTATGGCTCGATTGTCTCCAACCCGACGCAATCGCTCGATTTGCCCCTTTCCCTCAACCCGCCGGTAAGCCTGCTGAACGGTACGCCCGTGTTCAACTACCAAACGCCGAGCCAGCCGATTTGGGGCGGCAACGGGGGCGTCGCCTTCCAAGACATCAATGTCGGCACTGCCAACACCGCCACCGGCACGGTGACCTCCACTTCAACAGCGTTGACGGCTTCGGCTTCGGGTTCGGCCTCGGCTTCTGCCAGTGCCTCATCCTCCTTCGGGTCTGCGAATGCCTCTGCGAATGCCGAGGCCGAAGGCTCCGCATCCAGCAGCACCGCCTTATCCAATACGGTCACGACCAGTGGCTTGCCGATTGCGATCTCGAATTTGCCGGTCATCACTTCGCTGACCTTGTGGGGTGGGAGCTGGATGAATCAAATCCAAGTCAATGTCAACTCGCTGGCCGGTCCGGCGCAGTTTACCCATGGTGCGGCTGGCGGAAGCGAAAGTTCAGTGTTCAGTTTGGCAACCGGCGAGTTCATCAGCAACATCAATGGCATCAGCGGGTCTTATGTCAATCAACTGACCATTGATCTCAATACCGCGCCCGCGCAAAGCATCACCTGGCCGGGCAAACCGAAAAACGCGGGTTCGTTCCAATGGGCGACACCCAGCGGGGCGGTCGTGGTCGGTTTCCAAGGTCGCAGTGGAAGCTATTTGAATCAATTGCAACCGATTGTCGTCGAACTCGAACCAGCCCGCTGGGATGCGCCATCCATCCAACCCTCGCCTTACAACACCGTTCTACCCGTCGGTGAAATCGGCGTGGGTTACGACACCTTCACGGGCAGTGCCTTGCCCAACAGTGCCTTAGCCTCCACCAGCACCGTCGGTAGCCAAGTGGGGCAAACCATGAGTTATGTCAAAGTCTGCGAGTCGGTAGAAAGCCTGTCGCAGACCATGAGCAAATCCTGGGGCTTCAAGGTCGGCATCGGCAAGTTTTCGATGGGCTACAAACAATCCAAGACGCAAAGCCTCAACGTCACCGATACCTCGGTCACGGTGGTGGTCGTCACCCAGGTGGAGACCGGTGGCTCGATTTACACCGAGTGTGCGTTGAACAGTGCGCTGAACGATATGCCGCCCTCTGCGTTCCTGACCGAATACGGCGACTCCTTTGTGTCGTCCACGGTCAACGGCGGCGAGTATGTGGCGATCTTTGTCTATGAATGCCAGACCGTGTCCGAACAGCAGTCGGTGTCCAGAAGCCTGAGTGCCGGTGTGCAAAAGAATAACTTCACCGTTGGGGCAAGCCTGGGCAACGCCATGTCCAGTACGCAATCTTCCACCAACATCACCTGCACTTGCCATCAGAGCCTGACCGGCAGCACGAATGCAATGCCGGTGTTGACTTACAACCCACAAACCGACATCAACGCATTGGTCAACTATGCGATAGCGTTTGACGCGCCCGATGTCAACGCACCGGCGGTGCTGTCGTATACCACCACTGGCTATGAAACCTTATTGCCCACGAGTTCGTCACTTGCATCCTCGATCCAAGCCGTGGTGACCAACCGCGACACCTACCTCAACAGCGTTGCACCGACTTTGGACCAACTCTATTCGATTTGGTCGCAAGTCGAAACCTTGCAGACGTTCTACAACACCTATGGCTACACGGGCGACCCCAACATCAGCTATCCCCTGCAACCCACCGGCAAGGGTGGGCAGCTTGCCGCCGCGATTAACGGGCTAAACCAGTGGACCAGCAATGTTGTCACCAACCCCCTGCGAGTGCTGCCGTTGGCAACCGCGCTAAACCCGCCGGCCTGCCTAGCCAATGGCACGCCTGCGCTGACTTACCTGACCCCCACCAACGCGTTGTGGGGGAGCGATCCCAAGACCCCCTTCCAAGACATTGACGTGGGCGTGGCCATCACCCCCACTAACGCGGCATTCACTACCAGTGCGTCCGGCCCGGCGGCGATTGCGTTGACCAGCCTCCCGGTTGTGTCGTCCATTTCGTTGTGGGGCGGGAGTTGGGTGAACCAAATTGCGCTCACCTACAATCAGCAGCAGAATGGCCCGACGACCCTTACGCATGGGCAAGTGGGTGGCAGCGCAGATTATGCATTGAACCTACAGCCCGACGAATACATCACCATGATCCGGGGAACGTATGGTGATTACATTAACCAGCTCAACTTCAGCACGAACCTGGGCCAAACCTATAGCTATCCGCCCAGCCCGAAAAGTGCGCCGAGTTCGTTCTGCTGGCAGGCCGCACCCGGTGAGGTTCTGGTCGGTTTCCAAGGCAGTAGCAGCTCTTACCTAAACCAGTTGCAACCGATTTCCATCCGCTTGCAACCGGCGGTGTGGGCGGCTGCGCCCGTCACCAACCCGGTTAGCGCGACGGCCGTCCCGGTGACCGGGCTAGGCTTGGGTTATAACAGCTTCACGGGCAGCGCGATGCCGAACAGTGCGGCGGTTCCCCCGGTTGCCTCTGCCATCGGCAGTCAAACGGTGGCAAGCCAGAACTTCGTCCAAATCTGCAATTCGCTGCAAAGTCTGGGCAAAACGAATAAGGGACTTAACTTTGCTATCCAAATGGGACCTGAATCGGTTGCGCACAAAAAATCGAGTTCCATGAAGGTCACCAACACGTCGGTCACCGTGGTGGTGTATGCCAATGCGGTGACGAGCAGCCCCATCTACACCAGCACCAACCCGCCCACGCTCGCAACGGCGGCAGCCAACGTGTTCCCCGCCGAACTGTTCGCGGCCTATGGCGACTCCTATGTCTCGTCGGCGGTCCTCGGGGCGGAATATGTGGCGCTGTTCGTCTATGATTGTGAGACGGTGGATCAACAAAACTCGGTCATGAATGGCTTCTCGGCGGTGGGCATTGTCCCGGTCGATCCGCCGGTGACCATTGGGGTGGACTTCTCCAAAAGCATGAGCACGGCGAACTCATCGACCAATGTCAACATGCGGATTTACCAATGGTTAAACGGCAGCACCTCGGCACTGCCGACGCTAGGTGCATCGTCAACGAATGAGGATATTACCAACATCGTCAATTTCGCCTCTAACTTTGGTGCTGCCAATGTGGCCGGAAACGGCGCGGTGCTGTCCTTCTGCACCACGGGTTACGAAACCTTGCTGCCGACCACGGCGAAAACTGCCTTCCAGCCGGTGGTGAATAACCGCACGGCCTTCTCCAACAACGTAAGCACCAGCCTAGCCAGCCTTGGCAGCATCCGCAAGCAAATGCAGAGTATCGCCGAAATCTACCAGAAGTTCGGTTACAGCGGCGATAGCACCTTTGTCCAACATTGCCAGCAACTGAACGAGGACACCCAAGCACTGCAAACCTGGATTGCCCAAGTCAACGCCAACCCGACGGGTACTTACAGCTACCCCAACCCGCCGCAAAGCGTGAACAACGGCATGCCGGCGATGAACTACACGCTGGACACCGGGCCGGTCTGGGGAAGCAACGTGAGCGGCGAATGGTATGACCTTGCCACCAGTGCGAGTGCCAATACGACCAATCTGAACAATAATGCATCGAACCCGGCAAGCCCGATCCCGCTAACCGAGCAGCCAGTGCTGGCCTCCATCACCCTATGGGGCCAGAACGGAGTCTATGTGAACCAGATCGGCACCAGCTACGAGACAAGCTCAGGCACGGTGCAGTTCGTCCACGGGGGAACCTCACAGCAAGGCGGTAAGAAAGCCAATTCGGTATGTGCCAGTTCGCCATTGAATCTGAAGTCCGGGGAGTTCATCACCGGCATCAGTGGGGTTGATGGCGATTATGTCAACCAACTGACCTTTACCACCAGCTTGGGTCAGTCCCTGACGTGGCCTACGAGTTGCCAGAGCAGCGGTGCTTTCAACTGGTCTGTTCCACAAGGGGCAACCCTGGTGGGCTTCCAGGGCAGTTGCGGTTCGGTATTGAACCAGTTGCAGCCGGCCTACGTCCAGTTTGCGGCGGCTAGTTGGTCAGCCATTGCGTGATTGCAGCTTTAGATATAAAGTGTGTTTGTTAAACCGAAGGCTTTAAGTTGAAAATTATCCGTTCACCTTGGTTTATTCAGGGTGAACGGAAACAACTAAGCCTTTTTCAATGAAAACGGAAGCCAAAAAGCGGGAAACGTTCAGCTTGAACGAAGGGGGCTATTTCGACAGCCTAGTGTTGGGGTAATGGGCAATCGAATGTAGCTTTACTTCCGCAGTGTCCTCTATGTGTCTTGGCTGCGGCATTTCACCCATTATCATGCAAAAACGGTTTTCGTCCAGCTTGCATCTTTTTGATTTATAGTGGACTATGGTACTGGCATTGATCCTGCTCTAACTCAAATGTCCATCCAACCACATAAAAGGAACTGCCAAAATGCTTGTGAAGAACATTGTCCCGATCCATTCCCCGGAGTTTGTTGGCCTGTCTACACTATTCCACAACTTGGAACGCCCCTACAGGCTAGGTGACATTCTCAAATTCAATCGCACCTACCAGCCAATTTATGGGCTATTGGGAAAGGAAGAAAAACGCCGTGCGGAGGAATTTGTCGATAACTTGGTTGCCGGGGTCGAGAGCCGGGATTTAGTGTCCAAGATTTTTGGGGTGGTTTAGAGTATTTTCGGTTTCGCTTTACAACTTACGCCGTTTGCGGAGCTGGGCCTAACTATCTAGCTATTTCCTTCGCTCGACTCGAAAATGCTCTAGATACGATAGTAACCGTTTGGATCGAGTTGGAACTAGTGAAACGTGTCTGTGGGAGCGGTTTTTAACCGCGATTGGCCTATTTCGCGGTTAAAAACCGCTCCCACGGATGTAGGACGGCAAACCTTTGCCCATCTTACCAATTAACCATTTTTCGAGTGAAATGGAAATAGGATTTTTAGTATCGTTCCCACGGTCTCCGTCACTGCCATTAAGTTAAGAAAAAACTTGTCGTTCCGGCAGGGTTCGCCGGAACCTAGGCTCCATGGATGGCATAGATTGTTGGCATCCCTGCAATCTGGATTCCGGCGGTCCATGCCGGAATGACGGCTTAACTTAATGGCATTGACGCGGAGCGTGGGAACGATGCAAACGTCGGGCTTAACGCAAAGAGACGCACCCGACCTTTACGGCTTCATGCTGCCCTCAGTTCTTCACGGAGAATACGGCGCAATGCATCGACCGTGACCGGAGCACATTCAGGCCGGATGGCTGATCGAAGCGCGTCGTTGATAAGCGTCTGGTATCCATGACCATCGGCCTCGGCGCGTTCGCGGAACGCTTCCAATACATCATCATCAAGATATAGGGTAATGCGGGTTTTTCCCTTTGCTGCTTCGGCTTGCAATCGTACTAGGTGCGGCATCTCGCTGGCGCGTTTTGCATCGGAAAAATCATATTCTTCACGCATAGCTTTTAGTCTCTTTGACGGTTGACGGGCGGGCTGAAATCAGGCGTATCGAATCTTCTCCGCGTAGCGTATAAACCACAGTCAGCAGCCGCCCTAGGTTTGACAAGCCTACCAGCACAAAACGGGCTTCGCCCTCGGCATCTTGGTCTTCGCGAACCAAGGCTAAGGGGTCGAGCAGGCAGGTTTCCGCCTCGCTGAAGGCCACGCAATGATTGCGCAGGTTGGCAGAGGCTTTCCTAGGGTCGAATTCAATATCCATGCATCAATAATACATACCACCTATGTATTCCGCAAGCGGGACTCGATGGTTAGTAAGCGCTCACTCCCCCCTGCCTTTTTCTGGGAGCGCGGGCATCCCGCCCGCTGAAATGGCGGCCAAGATGGCGCGCTCCCAAGGGGGTGAACGGTTACGATGGTTGAGACCAAACCCAGCCAAGGTCGGGCAACAACATCACCGTTGCCCGACACTATCGAATGTCGGGCGCAACGCAAAGAGACGAGTCCGACCTACACGGCTAGTCCCCAAGCTCCAAAACTCTCGCCGTTATGCACAATGTCGAAACCCCGTCATTTCGGCATGGATGCCGAAATCCAGGCCATGGAGGGTAAGCTGGAATTTGCTAAGAACATCCCATTAAGCACGAACCAAATCTCCCCACAAATCCCGCCATTCAGGATTATTTTTTCAATCAAAGTGATCTTGGCATGGTGCTGCCATTTTTTGACCTCCTTTTCGCGAAGAATGGCACTTTCCATGTTTTCGTGTGGCTCATACCATACCAAGGTATGAGTCATAACGCTGTGTGAATCCTTTCACAAGATCGTTTCGATGTTGCCATATCCGTTGAGTCAGATTGGAAGTGACTCCAACATAAAGGGTTCCGAAGCGGTGGCTTGCGAGGATGTAGACGCAGGGGTGTTTCTCCATTGGTGTTTTTTTAGTGCGGTTGATTTGTATGGATTTTGTATCTGGGGAGAGTTACCATCCATGGCCTGGATTTCGGCATCCATGCCGAAAAGACGGGCCTCCAACATTTGCGTATGACGATGAGAACTCCAGCTTCCCGAGAATGGGTCAACGAACAAGCTGGGGCTTGCAATACATGGGTTCTCAAGCAGGAGCTTGGGAACTAGCCAAAAATACCAAGCCTTATTCTTTTACGTTGCGTCGTTGCGCCGTTGCGTGAGAAAAAATCGTTGCCCAACTCAACAGCCAAACAGTAAGGCGAGTACGCAAAAAGAAAGTCTCACGCAACGGCGCAACGACGCAACGCTAAGAGCAAAGCATGATGGTAGTTCGGTCGTGCAACATCTTCGAGGTTGCCAGACAATCGAATGTCGGGCTTAACGCAAAAAGACGAGTCCGACACGGATCTTAGGCTCTTTCCAAAACTTGGATAATGGGATGCCAGTTGTTTTTTCTTGAATGGTCGTTTTCGTTGAAGGATACTTCATCGAACCAACGAAAACCTACTTCTTTTCTCGGTGTTCCGTCACGCTTGGGTTTGTTTATAAATTCTTCGTATACTTGAGAAACACGCTCTGATAATACCCGATATTCATAGATATAAAATTCAGGCAAGCCATTTTCTTTAAGATTGACGAGTACAACAAACAAGCCAGAAGGCGCAAACCCCTTTGATATATCTGTGCCAAGCTTCCAGCCTTGAGCATTTTGAATCGACCTTGTTTTAACCTGAATAGATACTGATCGGCTCCCATCAATTGAAGTAGCAACAACGTCAAATAATGGATTGTTTTTCGGAGTTAGTAGGGCCAAATAGCCACGCTTGCAAAGTTCCGCGCAGACGTAATATTCGCCCGTTGTACCCACTAAATTATTTGTGCAACGTATCTTCGGTGTATTCATAGTGAAAAATATTGTAAGGGCGGGTTTGGAACCCGCCCCTACTAAGGGTAAGGAAACCCCTTCGCCAACTGGTCAATGAGTATCTGGTCATGCCCGTAAATGTCGTTATAGAACATGGCTTTGCCCGTGGCATCGGCCCAGACGGTGGAATAGAGAATATAGACTGGGATAGGCGTTTTTAGGGTGACAATTTTCGGTTTGTCTTTCTGCATGGCCGCTTCGATTCTTTCATGCGTCCATTCTTCTTGGTCTTTCAAAACAAATTCAGCCATTTTGACCGGGTATTCAACGCGAATACAGCCGTGGCTGAAATCACGCCGGGTTCTTTTGAACAAGCCTTGGCTGGGGGTGCTATGCAGGTAAACATTATTGGTGTTGGGGAAGGCAAATTTGACCAGTCCCAAGGCGTTCTTTGGCCCTGGCCTTTGCCGCAGCTTCAATGCCCCGGAGGCAAGTGCTTGGATATTCCCGGCACTGGCCGAGTAAACAGTGGCATTAGGGGAAAAGTTGTTGACGATCTCCATGCCGTGGCTACCGAGATAACCAGGGTTGCGCCTGAGGATGGGCACATATTCTTTCAACGTGATGGCATAAGGAACGTTCCAGTAGGGGCGGAAATTCACATAGGTCATATCCGAATGGAAAACCGGTGTATTGCGACCGTCAATAGCCTCGCCGACGATGACGTTCATTTCCAAGTCGGGTTGGTCGGCGCCGGAACCGTTATGGTAGCCGTATACTTGGAAAGACGGGATGTTGACTAGGATGTAACGGCCGTCGATTTGCTCAGGGAGCCAGCGCAGGCGTTCAAGTCCGAGTTGAATTTGTTTGACTCTGTCGGCTAGCGGAACATTGAACTGTACCAGCGTGGTTTTGCCAATGACACCGTCCGGTGTCAGGCCATGCCTTGATTGGAAGCGTTTGACGGCCTCGGCGAGCGTCTTGTCATAGACTTGCGAAGCATCATTCGCATTACCTTCAGTCAGGTCTCCCAACAAAGACAGCAATTTCCGCACCTTGGGTACGTCGGCATGATGGTCGCCTGGTTTAAATTTGTTGGGTAGCTGGATTGGGGCGACAGGTGCCTCCTTGGCCAGTTGCCGATAGTGTGCCAAGGCATCTTTCAAATAATCATAGAGCTTAAGCTTGGGTTCCATGCTGGCAAGTAGTTTGTCGGGGTTGCTGCTGGTGGAAATCTTGCGCAACAGCGCGGGCAAATCTTCACTTTTCGGTTGGATATCAAGAGCGAAGTTGACTTGCTTGGGGTTGATCCGACCATTGTTGAGATTGTAGGCATACCTCATCAGTGAGATGCTCAAGGCCGAGTCGAAAGAAGCGAGTTCTTGCGGACTGGTGTTGGTCGAGGCATTGATCGCGCCCAGCCATTTTTTTAATGACTCGGCATCATAATCGGAAGCGTCCAAACCCTTGTCATCTGCCGAACCCAGACTGGTGACGGCCAACCGTGCTTGGTTTGTCGGTTTGTCGTCGTGAATCCACAATGGATCGTAACCAGAAGCTTGGTAAAGGGCTTCCAACGGTGTTTGAAAATCCGAAAAACGCTTCCACCGCAGCTTAGGGTGTACGCCATCTTTCAGCAGTGCCTGAATAGCCAGGGCAACGGGTGTTGACGGTTGCGGAGGCGGTGTTACGGTTGGTGGCGATGGGACTGCCGGTTGGGCCGCAGGTTGCTTGGCTGTTGCGGTGGGCGGATTGGTCGTTGGTGGCCCTTCTTGCGCATCAACGAGTGAGACAACAAAAAATAACAGCGAAAACGCTAAAATCAGCCGGCCAGCCTTGCCAGCATCAGAAAAAAATCCAGTGACCATTTCTACCTACGCTTGAATGTTTGATTCGATCTTTCTATTTAACCCGGTTTTGCGTTTAGATCAAGCATGCAATAGCTTTTTCACAATTAACGTTGTCACTTTCAGCAATTCTCATTTTAAGCCAGAGCGGTGAAATATAGCCCGTCATTCCGGCAGGGATGCCGGAATCCAGCGTCCAGGGATGGCAAACCTCAAGCTACGGCAAGCCTCGTCGTAAGGTTGAAGTTTCACGTCCCTGTGACTGGATTCCTGCATCCCTGCTGGAATGACGGCGTTCTAGCCAAAATGAGAATTGCTGCTTTACATGGTAATTAAAGTGGACTAAACTAGTCCTATATTAAAGGCTTTCCCAACACGATGCTCAAAATTAGCAAATTGACTGATTATGCCATTATCATCCTTGGGGAAATGGCGAATGACTTGGACCGTACCCATACCGCCGCCGGTTTGGCCGGGGCGACTGGTGTGGCTGCGCCGACAGTCAGCAAGCTATTGAAAATACTTGGCAAGGCAGGGGTCGTGAAATCCACCCGAGGCGCTCATGGCGGTTATGTGCTGGCCCACTCACCACAGCAAACCAGCGTGGCAGCCGTCATCAAAGCGCTAGAGGGGCCGATTGCCCTGACCGAGTGCGAAGGCGAACGGGGCGGGTGTGATCAGTCCTCTTCATGCAATGCGCGTGGCAGTTGGGATGTCATCAACCGGGCAGTCCGTGCCGCTTTGGAGTCGGTCAGTCTTGCCGACATGGCAAAACCAATACCAAAACATGGGGAAGAAGTGTTCATTCCCCTAAGCAGCCTTTTTCCCATTAAAAATTCTTATAGGGCGGAGTAAACCATGTCAGCAACGGCGCAAACGATAGAAAGACTCATCAGCCAGGAATACAAACAGGGTTTTGTCACCGATTTGGATGCAGACACAATCCCGCCCGGCTTGAGCGAAGACGTGATCCGTATCATCTCGGCCAAAAAGGGCGAGCCGGATTGGATGTTGCAATGGCGCTTGGAAGCTTACCGCCATTGGCTGACTATGGTTGAGCCACGTTGGGCCTATGTTGATTATGCACGAATCGACTATCATTCCATCAGTTATTATTCCGCGCCTAAACAGAAGGAAGGGCCGAAAAACCTCAATGAGGTCGATCCTAAACTGTTGGAAACCTACAACAAACTGGGTATCCCCATTTACGAGCAGGAACGTTTGGCCGGGGTGGCAGTGGACGCGGTGTTCGACTCTGTTTCCGTGGCGACAACCTTCAAAGACAAGCTGGCCGAAGCCGGGGTGATATTCTGCTCCATGTCCGAGGCCATCCGCGAGCACCCCGACTTGGTTAAACAATACCTAGGTAGCGTCGTACCCACGGGCGACAATTTTTTTGCCGCGCTGAATGCCGCTGTGTTCTCCGACGGTTCCTTTGTGTTCATTCCCAAAGGGGTGCGCTGCCCGATGGAATTATCCACCTATTTCCGGATTAACGCCGCCAATACCGGTCAGTTCGAGCGCACCTTGATTATTGCCGAGGAAGGTAGTCATGTGTCTTATTTGGAGGGCTGCACTGCCCCGATGCGCGACGAAAACCAACTTCACGCCGCCGTCGTTGAACTAATCGCTTTGGACAATGCGCAAATCAAATATTCGACGGTGCAGAACTGGTATCCGGGCGACGAAGAGGGTAAGGGGGGTATTTACAATTTTGTCACCAAACGCGGCGAGTGCCGGGGTGTCAATTCTAAAATTTCTTGGACGCAGGTGGAAACCGGCTCGGCCATCACATGGAAATATCCTAGTTGTGTGTTGAAAGGCGACAATTCCATCGGCGAGTTTTATTCGGTTGCGCTGACCAATCATTGCCAGCAAGCCGACACCGGCACCAAGATGATCCATATCGGCAAGAATACCCGCAGCACGATAATATCCAAGGGCATTTCCGCCGGTCGCGCCCAGAACAGCTATCGCGGCTTGGTGAAAGTATTAAAGTCCGCCGAGAATGCCCGCAACCACACTCAGTGCGACTCACTGTTGATAGGCGACCGCTGCGGGGCGCATACCTTCCCCTATATCGAGGTAAAGCAACCTAGCGCGGTTGTCGAGCATGAAGCCACCACGTCGAAAATCAGCGAGGACCAGTTGTTTTTTTGCCAGCAGCGCGGGCTATCCGCCGAAGATGCCGTGTCGATGATCGTCAACGGTTTCTGCAAGGAAGTGTTTAAGGAATTGCCGATGGAGTTTGCGGTGGAGGCACAGGCGTTGTTGGGGATTAGTTTGGAGGGTAGCGTGGGTTAATTTCCTGCCACCAAGCAGAGCTTGGTGGCAGGAAATTAGACAAAAAGCCGATGATGGCTAAAGTTTTTTTTGGCTCGTTCCCAAGCTCCCGATTTCGCCGTTATACACAAGTGTTGGAGATCCGTCATTCCGGTCAGGGATGCCGGAATCCAGCGTCCAAGGATGGCAAACTGAGGAATACAACAGATGCCCTTGTATCCACGGACGGGAAACTAAGGCTTGGCAAGTTGCCTGAATCAAGCACTTGTGCAACCGACTGGTTAACGTCCATGGCCTGGGTTTCGGCATCCCTGCCAAAATGACGGATTTTCCTGTTTGGCTGGACTTGTGTATAACGATGGGACTCCCGCTTGGGAACGAGAGATTAACTTTTGAGAGATAAAAAATGATACCACCCAAAGAAGCCGTTTCTAACGCAAAAAAATATCTCAGAGAAATTCTTGAGTCTGAAGAAGAAATATCGGATTTACGCTTGGAAGAAGTTGAATTTGCAAAATCAGATAAGCAATGGCTTATTACATTGGGTTATTTGCGCCCACGCAATACAAAAATTAATAGCGATGAATATCGAGCTTTTGGGGCATTTAGAGGGTTACTTAATGATGCAAAACAAGAGGATAATGAAAATAGAATATACAAACGTTTGGTAGTTGACGCTGAAAGCGGAAATGTCGAAAAAATACTCATTCGAGAAGTGCATTAGGGACGTTTTTAGTGGATTGGAAAACCCTCAAAAAAAAACACCTACAATCGGGGATTTTGGTTGATACCAATTTACTGTTGGTGCTATTACAGCATTTTCAACATCAAAGAGTTACTTGGTAGTGAGTATGATAGCACAGGTTATTCGGTTAACCTGAAGGTTTAACGGAATGTCTGTTTTAGGTATATTTTTAAGATGAAAATGCTGTATATCAAGATTTCTCTATGCTTCACATACCTTTTGCAGAAATGTATGCCAACCAATCATTTAAA
>Ga0118677_10005796_pt1 | contig 21372 bp, 14 predicted proteins | sample AliMusrvi5mmetaG_FD_86154 | JGI IMG/M metagenome (GOLD analysis project Ga0118677, IMG submission 86154)
CACAAAGCTTACCGACATTGCCCGCTTCAAGCCCGATCCGCGCCATCTGCAAAGCCAGAAAAGAAGCCGCAACTCATTGAACTGTCGGCTCTTGGAGCTCTTAGGTTGATGCGAAAGGGCAAACAGTCTAAAAGGTGGAGCGGAAGAATCAGCCGGATCGAACCTATGCCCCTGAGACTTGCTTGAAGCTGGACTTTGAGACAGGCGATGGTATTCTCAGACAATGACCACTCATCAATTCCTTACTGATGATCGCGGTCAGAAGGTCGCTGTCGTAATTCCAATAGCTGACTATGAGACTCTTATGGAGGATGTCGCGGATCTGGCTGCAGTTACGGAGCGCCGGGATGACGACCGGATTTCTCTCACTGAACTCAAGGAGCAACTGATCGCCGATGGACTCTCACCGCGTTGAGGTTACCAAGTCTGCGGCCAAAGATCTCCAAGGAATCGACCGGAAGTGGATACCCAAGATCGTTAAGTCAATCGAAGCCCTAGGATCAGACCCACGACCTTCCGGTTGCTAGAAGCTCGTAGGTTCAGCCCACACTTACCGCCTGAGGATTGGCGACTATCGTGTGGTTTACGATATTCATGATGACACTCTGATCATTCTCGTAGTGCGTATCCGCCACTGACGGGATGTCTACCGGTAGATTCATACCCCTAGCACCTCCGTGTTCAGGGCAATTTCGCGTCGGCCATGTGGTCTAGCAGGCGCTGGTTGAACTCGTCCGCCATATTGTATCCCAGGGTGCGGAGTTGTTCGTTGAGAGCAGCTATGGTCACGATGCGCGCCGTGTCACGGCCCGGGGCCACGGGGATTTCCACATGGGTCACATGCCGGCCGAGGATCTCATAAGTTTTTCCATGCAGACCCAGGCGGTCCACCTCATTGAGGTCCGCGTGCGGCTTGAGCGTGACCACCAGATCCAGGCGCTTATCCGGACGGATAGAGGCCAGGCCGTAAAGATTGGCGACGTTGATGATGCCGATGCCCCGGATCTCCATATAACCGCGTGACAGATCCGGCGCCGTGGCCACCAACTCGCCACCCACAGACTTGATGCGCACCATGTCATCCGCTACCAGAGATGCCCCACGCTCTAACAAACCAATGGCCGTCTCGGATTTTCCCGAGCCGCTCTTGCCTAGAATCAAGACACCCACACCACGCATATCCACCATGCAGCCATGCAGTGTCACCGTGGGCGCGAAATCATGCTCCAGCCGTATGGTGGCCGTGTTGAGGAAATGCATCGTCACCAGCGAGGTGCCGAAGACTGGAATGGCATGCTGCCGCGCCACTTCCATCAGCGCATCCTCCAAGGCCAGACCGCGGGCCACCACGATGCATGGCACATCCCGATCACACATCCGGCGGAAACGATCGATGCGCGTGGTTTCAGGCATTTTCCGGAGATATGAGAGCTCGGAATTCCCTAACACCTGCACCCGTTTCCATGCGAAATACGAATAAAATCCCGCCAGCGCCAGACCCGGACGGTTCATTGCAGACTCGCTGATGGGGCGGTCGAAACCGACACGCTCACCATGGAGCGTGAGGCTCAGCGCGGCAGCGTGCCCTTCAAAGAATTTCCCGACGGTGATCGAGGAGACGGTTTTGGCGCGAGGAGGCATGGCTGGGATTTATACTGATTGCCAGAAGCTATTGCCGAAACGGGGTTGTGGCAAGGAAACTCGCGGCAGCCCGGATTGTTAGTCCGGCCTGACCTTGCCTTACGAAGCGCCTTCCTCGTCCGACCCGGAGAGCAGCGATGAAAAGCGGCGGATATTGAGACATCTACCGGATTCCGCATCCACATCAACAATGACGCCGCAGAGCCGGACGGGTCCCTTGGCGATGGGAAAGCGGGTGGGCATGGTGGTTCTAAAGCGCCAGACGACGGATTCGATGCTGCGGCCGAGCACGGATTGATCCGGGCCGCACATGCCGGCATCGGTGAGGTAACCGGTGCCACCGGGGAAGATGGTTTCGTCAGCAGTCTGGACGTGAGTGTGGGTACCGAACACGGCAGACACCTTGCCATCGAGCATGCGCCCCATGGCTATCTTCTCACTGGTGGTTTCCGCATGCATGTCCACAATGATAGGTCCCACCCCCTCGGCGCGTAGGCGTTCCGCCTCCTTTTCCGCAATGAGGTATGGATTATCGAGAGGCGGCTGGATGAACGAACGGCCCTGTACCTGCATCACGGCTATGCGGCCTTTGGCAGTCTCCAGCACCACGCTACCGTTACCAGGGGTGCCCTCCTGGTAGTTGAGCGGACGCAGCAAGCGCGGCTCGGTGGGGAAATAACTGACGATTTCCGGCTGATCCCACACGTGGTCTCCGGTGGTGATCACTGCCGCTCCCGCACGCAGCAGGTCGATGGCGATTTTGGGCGTGATCCCCTTGCCCCCGGCGGAGTTTTCACCATTGACGATGATAAAATCCAGTTCTTCCGCCTGTTTCAGGATGGGCAACTGTTCGATGACGGCCTTGCGTCCGGGTTCACCGACAATATCTCCAAGAAACAAAATACGAATCGCAGTCATGGTGGGTGTCTTCTAAAACTTGCTGGTGGCAAGCTTCCACAATCCCGCACCCGCCGACAACCCAATTTCCCCGATGTTCACCTCCCGCAATTGTTTGATTGTTCTGCTGGTCCTGCTGGCACTGGCGGGCACCGATGTGTTTCTGCGGTTGAGACCCTGTTTTTCGCATCCCGATCAAGCCCCAGAGAACACTGCCGAGCTCTCCGTGCTGGGCGAGGCACCGGACTGGGAAAAACTCAACACCTATCAGAACACCATCACCCGCGCGGATTTTGAGCGCCTGCTCACCACGGTTTTCACGATAGGCCCAGCATGGCATGAGTTCATCGAGATCAATGACCAAGAAGCCCTCATCCACACCGGCCCCGCCAAGAGCCCCGGGATATTCCACCTGCATTTCGCGCCGCCCGGAACGGTGGTTAGAGCAAGGCACGATTGGAAAGCCGCCGCCGATCTGCCGCCCGCCCCGGCGGGGAAACCGCTGGACGGCTTGCGCATCGCCATCGATCCCGGGCACATCGGCGGGCAGTGGGCTAAGATCGAGGAACGTTGGTTTGTGAGCGGCGGGGGCAAGCCGGTCTGTGAGGGGGAACTGACCCTGACCGTGGCTAAACTTCTCAAGCCACGGCTAGAGGCACTGGGCGCCACGGTGCTGCTAGTGCGGTCTAAATGCGAACCTGTCACCACTCAGCGGCCGGAGAGCCTGTTTTCCGTGGCCCGGTATTCCCAGGAGCCTGCGGGCTCTCCGGCAGGTTTGCAAAAAGTGGCAGAGCGCCTGTTCTATCGGACTGCAGAAATCCGTGCCCGGGCCAAACTCGTCAATCAATCCCTCAAGCCCGACCTTGTGCTCTGTCTCCACTTCAACGCCGAGGACTGGGGCAATCCCAACCAACCCACACCCACCAAACAGAGCCACCTTCATCTGCTAGTGAACGGCGCATACTCCGGCAGCGAAATCGCACTCACAGACCAACGCTTTGATCTACTGGAAAAACTCCTTGGCGGCTGCCACGACGAAGAGTCGCGTGCCGCCGCCACCATCGCAAAAACCTTCGCTCAGGCTAGCGGGCTGCCACCGTTCTCCTATCAGGTCGACTCAGCCAAGGCCCTGCCCGTGGACGGCAATCCTTACCTGTGGGCGAGAAACCTGCTAGCCAACCGCCTCTACCGCTGCCCCGTTGTTTACACGGAGCCCTACGTGATGAATTCAGACAGCGACCTGCCCCGCATCCAGGCGGGAGATTACGATGGCCTGCGTGAAATCAACGGCAAGCCCCGCCCCTCGATTTTTCGTGAGTATGCGGATGCCGTGGCCGCAGGCCTGGCCAAATACTACACGGAGAACCGCAAGGCTGTTAAATAGCAGGCACCCCCGCCATTTTTGTAGGCTACGGCTGCGTGACTTTGAGACGGCCAAATATCTTGGTGTTAGTTCCCCGTGGTATGGTCACTGTCACCGGCTGGACGCCATAGGAGTCAGTAACACCCAGCGCAACCTTGGAGTCGGTGGGTGTCGTGATCATCACATCGGTCCACTGGCTCATGTTCGTGCTGTATTCGAAAATTTGGGTGGTGTCTTGTGCTGATGGAGCCAGACGGTTGAACGTGAATATGAAATTGCTAGTTGTAATGGACAGAGTGGGCAGGATAGTGCGGGACGCTACTCCCGGATTTCCATTGAGCACATATTCTAGCAAGTTCGGGATACCGTCATGATCGGGATCGCCCAAGGGTGTTGTGTCAGTCAAGCCGGGGTAAGTGCCGATCCAAGAAGCGAAAGTATTGTTGGAACTTGCGGCTCGCGTGACCGTCACCGTGTAGGTCTTCGTGGTTAAACTATCCTGCGCGGTCACTATGGTGGTGATCGCATTAGTTCCCACGGAAAGCGAGATCGCTCCGCTGGCGGCTCCTGACGCGACTGTGGTTCCGTTGACTGTGACCGTCGCAGTTGCATCCGTCACCGTCGGAGTCAACGTGATAGAGGAGATGGCATTCGTGACACTGGCCGTGTAGGAGGTAGTCGCTGCTGCAAACGTCGGGCTCAAGGTGCCGGAACTCGGGACAAGTCCTGAGAGCGTGCTGATCGTGGAGGCCGCCGAACGCATCACTGTCACCGTATAAGTTTTCGTGGTGACGCCATCCTGTGCCGTCGCTAGAGTGGTGATCGTGTTGGTTCCCACGGAAAGCGCGATCGCTCCGCTGGCGGCTCCTGATGCGACGGTGGTCCCATTGACTTTGACCGTGGCGGTGGTGTCTGTCGCCGTCGGCGTCACAGTGATAGAGCTGGAAGTATAGGGGACGGTGGCAGCATAGGCGATGGTCGCTGATGCAAAGGTCGGACTCAAGGTGCCGGAACTCAGAACCAGACCGGAGAGCGTAGCCACGGTGGAGGCCACTGAACGAGTCACCGTCACCGTGTAGGTTTTCGTGGTGGTTCCATCCTGCGCAGTCACTATGGTGGTGATCGTATTAGTTCCTACGGAAAGCGAGATCGCTCCACTAGCGACTCCTGATGCGACGGTGGTCCCGTTGACTTTGACGGTGGAAGTGCTGTCCGTAACCGTCGGTGTCACAGTGATAGAGCTGGAGGCATAGGGGACGGTGGCCGTGTAGGCGATGGTAGCTGATGCAAAAGTCGGGCTCAAGGTGCCGGCACTCAGAACCAAATTGGAGAGCGTAGCCACTGTGGAGGCCGCACGCGTCACTGTCACCGTGTAGGTTTTTGTTGTGACTCCATCCTGCGCGGTCACCACGGTGGTGATAGTGTTAGTCCCAACAGATAGCGAAATCGCTCCGCTGGCAACTCCTGACGCTACAGCGGTCCCGTTGACTTTGATTGTGGCAGTAGCATCTGTCACCGTTGGCGTCACGGTGATAGAACTGGTGGCATTCGTGACGCTGGCCGTATAGGCGATGGTCGCTGCTGCAAAGGTCGGGGTCAGGGTGCCGGAACTCAACACTAGGCCAGATAGCGTGGCCACAGTGGAAGCTGCCGCCCGCGTCACTGTCACTGTGTAGGTTTTTGTGGTAGTTCCATCCTGTGCGGTCACTATGGTGGTGATCGCGTTCGTTCCCACGGCAAGCGAGATCGCACCGCTGGCAGTTCCTGACGCGACGGCGGTCCCGTTGACTTTGATCGTGGCGTTAGCATCCGTCACCGTTGGCGTCACGGTGATAGAACTGGTGGCATACGTGACGCTGGCCGTATAGGAGATGGTCGCTGCTGCAAAGGTCGGGCTCAAGGTGCCGGAACTCAGAACCAAACCGGAGAGTGTGGCCACGTTAGAAATCCGAGTCACCGTGAGCGTGTAGGTAGTTGTGGTGACACCATCCTGTGCAGTCACCACGGTGGTGATCACGTTGTTCCCCACGGAAAGCGAAATTGATCCGCTGGCGACTCCTGACGCGACAGTGGTCCCATTGACTTTAATCGTAGCGGTGGTGTCCGTCACGGTCGGTTTCACAGTGATCGAAGTGGTGGCATTCGGGACACTGGCCGTGTAGGAAGTGGTCGCTGATGCAAAGGCCGGGCTCAAGGTGCCAACACTCAGAACCAAAGCGGAGAGCGTGGAGATGTTGGAAGTCCGAGTCACTGTCACCGTGTAGGTTTTGGTGGTGGTTCCATTCTGCGCGGTCACCACGGTGGTGATCACGTTGGCCCCCACGGAAAGAGAGATCGCTCCGCTGGCAGTTCCTGATGTAACCGTCGTCCCGTTGACCGTGACGGTGGATGTGGCATCCGTCACCGTCGGAGTCACAGTGATAGAGGTGGTGGCATTCGGGACACTGGCCGTGTAAGAGATAGTCGCTGGTGCAAAGGTTGGGGTCAGGGTGCCGGAACTCAACACCAGGCCAGATAGCGTGGCCACCGTGGAGGCCGCCGCACGCGTCACTGTCACCGTGTAGGTTTTCGTGGTGGTTCCATCCTGCGCGGTCACCACAGTGGTGATCGTATTGCTTCCCACGGTAAGCGCGATAGGCCCGCTAGCAGTTCCTGACGCGACGGTGGTCCCGTTGACTTTAACCGTGGCGTTAGTATCCGTCACAGTCGGCGTTACTGTGATCGAGGTGGTGGCGTAGAGGACTGTAGCCGTGTAGGAGACGGTCGCCGCAGCAAAGGTCGGGCTCAAGGTGCCAGAACTCAGAGCCAGTCCGGAGAGAGTGGCCACATTAGAATTCCGCGTCACCGTGACCGTGTAGGTTGACTGTGTGGTTCCATCCTGTGCGGTTACCACAGTGGTGATCGTGTTGGGTCCCACGGTAAGCGAGATCGCCCCGCTGGCAACTCCTGACGCGACGGTGGTTCCATTGACTTTGATCGTGGCATTGCTGTCGGTCACGGTGGGTCTCACTGTAATAGCAGTCGTAGCGTTAGAAACGCTCGCCGTGTAACTTGACGTTCCAGCGGAAAAGGTCGGAGTCAAGGTGCCAGAACTCAGAACCAGACCCGAGAGCGTGGCCACTGTGGAGGGGGCGCGCGTCACTGTCACCGTGTAGGTAGATTGAGTGACACCATCCTGTGCGGTCACCACAGTGGTGATGGTGTTTGTTCCCACGGAGAGCGCAATTGCCCCGCTGGCGGCACCTGATGCAACGGTCGTTCCGTTGACTGTGATCGAGGCAGTGCTGTCGGTCGCTATCGGTGTCACCGTAATAGAGGACGTAGCATTGGAAACACCCGCCGTGTAACTCGTCGTTCCAGTGGAAAAAGACGGGCTCAAGGTGCCGGAACTCAGAGCCATTCCGGATAGTGTTGCTACTGAAGAGGGGAGGCGCGTCACTGTGACCGTGTAGGTTGATTGTGTGGCTGTATCCTGCGCAGTCACCACGATGGTGATCAAGTTGGTCCCCACAGAAAGTGCGATTGCCCCGCTGGCGGCACCTGACGCAACAGACGTTCCGTTGACTGTCATCGTGGCGGTGGCATCGGTCAGGGTTGGTGTCACCGTAAGGGAATTAATATTGGAAACGCTCGCCGTGTAATCCCAGGTTCCCGGGTCAAAGGTAGGACTCAGGGTGCCAGAACTCAGAATCAGGTTGGAGAGCGAAGAAATATTGGAAATCACCATAACAGTTACCGTGTAAGTTTTGGTGGTCACTCCATCCTCTGCTGTCACCACTGTGGTGATCACGTTAGTTCCTGTGGAAAGCGGGATAGCCCCGCTGGCGGCACCTGATACGACAGTTGTTCCATTGACTGCAATCGTGGCGGTGATATCGGTCGCTGTGGGTGTGACCACGACCGATGAGGTTCCATTGGGAGCACTCGCCGTGTAGGAGGTGGTCGCCGCGTCAAACGCAGGACTCAGCGGGCCGGAATCAAAGGTTAGACCCGAGAGCGTACAAACCGAGGACGGTTGCAAACGCGTCACGGTTACCGTGTAGGTTTTTGTGGTTTGTCCATCAGGGGCAGTGACAACGGTGGTGATGGTATTGGCACCCACAACCAAAGGTATAGCCTGGCTTGCAACGCCCGATGTGACTGAGGTGCCATTCACGCTAATGGACGCACAGTTGGCTGCTGAAGTAGGAGTCACAGTGAGGGATAAAACTCCTCCTGGCACTGTGACACTATAGGCTGTGGTGGCTGGTATGAAAGACGGGCTCAGAGTGCCAGAACTCAAAGCCAATCCAGATAAATTAGGTGTGTTTGGAACGCTAGAAAGGGCAAGGCTGTGGGAGTATCCTCCCGCTACAGAGATCACGGTTTTGCCTGATAGCAATCCGCTTTGTGTCACCGGAATAGGAACATTGCTCTGGGTAGTGGTGTTGTTACCAAGTTGGCCGGAGTAGTTGTATCCCCAAGACGCCACCGTGCCGTCAGAACACAGGGCCAAGCTATGGATGGATCCTGCCGCGATGGAAACCACGGTTTTGCCCAAAAGCACCCCGTTGCCTTGTAACACCTGCACTGGCACACTGCTGTAAAACGTGCTGTTGTTGCCGAGTTGGCCAGTGTAGTTGTATCCCCAAGACGCCAGCGTGCCATCCGAGCATAGGGCCAAGGTGTGCCAGAAACCGGGTGCCACTGATACTACGCTTTTGCCTGCAAGCAACCCCGTATTCGTCACCTGAACCGGAACACTGCTGTCCGCCGTGGTGCCGTTGCCGAGTTCTCCGTCGGTGTTGTACCCCCAAGACACCACAGTGCCGTCCGAACAAAGGGCGATGCTGTGATACTGACCCGCCGCGATGGAAATCACGATTTTACCCAGGAGCACTCCGCTTTGAGTTACAAGCACCGGGACAGTGCTTGTTGTTCTGGTGCCGTTGCCGAGTTGGCCGTTGGAGTTATATCCCCAAGACGCCAGCGTGCCGTCCGAGCAGAGTGCTAAGCAGTGTGAGGCTCCGGCCGCCACGGAAACAACGGTTTTGCCCGCAAGAACGCCGCTTTGTGTCACCGGCACCGGCACACTGCTGTTCGTCGTGCTGTTGTTACCAAGTTCGCCAGCAAAGTTATTCCCCCAAGCCGCCACCGTGCCATCCGAGCACAGGGCCAAGTTGTGATACTGACCCGCTGACACAGAAACCACGGTTTTCCCATAAAGGGCGGAGGTGCCGCTTGTCGTGTTCACGGCCACCGGAACACTACTTTGTGTTGTGCTGTTGTTGCCGAGCTGACCGAAGTAGTTGTATCCCCAGTCCACCACCGTATTGTCCGCACACAGTGCTATAGTGTGAAACTGGCCCGCAGACACGGAGACCAGTGTTTTGCCCGCCAGCACCCCGCTTTGCGTCACCATCACCGGCACACTGCTGTTGGCCGAGCTATTGTTGCCGAGTTGGTTATAGCCGTTGTCCCCCCAAGCCGCTAGATCCTGATAGGGCCATTGGAGAACCAGATCATTTCCCGTGCCCCCGTAGTAGTTGACCACGAATCTGTAGTTGACGCCACTGTAGGCGAGTGTCACCACCTGCCCCTGCGCAAGATTGCTGAAACGGCCCGTGATGAAGCTAGATCCCGTGTTTTTCACCACCGTCAAATTAGTCCCCGGGGGTGGCGTGAAACCCAGAAGCAGGGTCGCCGAGTTGCCCGTGGCATCATAACAGGGGAACGAGACAGGCGGCGCCATAGCCGCGGAGGTATAGGTAGTGTTGATCGCTGCCGGGCGGAGCACCGAGATGGGGTAGGACTGAGTCGTTATTCCATCCTTTGCTGTGAGTAGCACCGTGATAGAGTTAGGTCCAACCGACAACGATAAGGGAGCGCTTGCTGTTCCCGAGGTTACGGTAACCCCGTTCACTGTAATCCTCACAGTGGAATCGGCCACCGTTGGCGTAAGCGTAAGCGAGCCTACGGCAGCGGGCACGCACACCGCATAGGAGGAAATCGCTGGGTTAAACGCAGGATTCAAGGTGCCGACACTCGTAACCAAACCGGACAGCGCGGGGCGGCGCGACACCGTCACCGTGTAGGTCTTGGTGGTTGATCCATCCGGGGCGGTGACGACGATGGTGATGGCATTGGTTCCCATCACCAAAGGGACAGACTGGCTCACACTGCCTGATACGACTGAAGTCCCATTGACCGTGATGGAGGCACAGTTAGCTAGTGATGTGGGAGTCACCGTGATGGAGGTAACCACGTTAGACACGCTCCCGGTGTAAGAAATGGTGGCAGGATCGAATGACGGGCTCAAGGCACCTGAACTCAAAGTTAATCCAGATAAATTAGGTGAATTTGGAACGCTCGCCAGAACAAGGCAGTGGGAGTATCCCGCTGCGGCTGAAACCACGGTTTTCCCCGCAATTACGCCATTTTGCGTCACAAGGACAGGCACGCTGCTATTCGTCGGGCTGTTATTTCCGAGTTGGCCGTAGACGTTAGATCCCCAAGCCGCCACCGTGCCATCCGAACAGAGGGCTAGGCTATGATACTGACCCGCCGTGACTGAAGTCACGGTTTTACCAGAAAGCACCCCGCTTTGTGTCACCAACACCGGCACATTGCTGTAAGTTGTGCTGTTGTTGCCAAGTTGTCCGTTGGTGTTGTCTCCCCATGCCGCCACTGTGCCGTCCGCGCACAGGGCCAAGCTATAGTAGTAACCTGCCGCCACGTAAGCCACGGTTTTGCCCGCAAGTACCCCGCTTTGTGTCACAAGCACCGGAATACTGCTGTCTGTCGCGCCGCTGTTGCCGAGTTGGCCGTTGGCGTCGGCTCCCCAAGCCGTCAGTGTGCCGTCCGAGCACAGGGCAAGACTGTGGACACCCCCAGCAGCCAGTGAAATCACGGTTTTGCCCGCAAGCGCCCCGCTTTGAACCACCGCCACCGGCACATTACTCTGGGTTGTGCTGTTGTTGCCGAGTTGGCCATTGGCGTTAAATCCCCAAGCCACCACCGTGCCGTCTGAGCACAGGGCCAGATTGTGAAACTGACCCGCCGCCACCGAGACCACCGTTTTGCCCGCAAGCGCCCCGGTATTCGTCACCTGCACTGGTACGCTGCTGTTCGTTGGGCTATTGTTGTTGCCGAGTTCACCATCGCCGTTGAAGCCCCATGCCGCCAGAGTACCGTCTGAGCACAGAGCAAGGCTGTGGCCGGAGCCCGCCGCGACAGCCACCACTGTTTTTCCGGCCAGCACCCCGGTATTCGTCACTTGCACCGGCACACTGCTGTCCGTCGTGCTGTTGTTGCCGAGTTGGCCATTATTATTTTTCCCCCAAGCTGCCACGGTGCCGTCTGAGCATAGCGCAAGGCTATGAGAAGATCCCGCAGAGACGGAAATCAAGGTCTTGACCGCAAGCACCCCGGTTTGCGTCACCAACACAGGAACAAGGCTCTGAGTTGTGCTGTTGTTGCCAAGTTGGCCATTGGTGTTCAATCCCCATGACGCCACCGTGCCGTCCGAGCAGCGGGCTAGGCTGTGAGCGTTTCCCGCAGCCACGGAAACCACGGTTTTGCCTGCAAGGACTCCGCTTTTTGTCACCAGAGCCGGAACAAGGCTCTGGGTCGTGCTGTTGTTACCGAGTTGGCCATTGGAGTTGCCCCCCCAAGCCACCAGCGTGCCGTCCGAGCACCCCGCCAAGCTGAAAGTGTACCCTCCTGAGACTGAGATCACAGTTTTGCCGTAAAGGGCGGAGGTGCCGCTTGTCGTATTCACCAGAACCGGAACAAGGCTCTGGGTCGTGCTGTTGTTGCCGAGCTGACCATTGGTATTGAGACCCCAAGTCGCCAGCGTGCCGTCCGAGCACAGCGCCAAGCTGTGAGAGTATCCTGCTGTCACGGAAACCACGGTTTTGCCTGTAAGCACCCCGCTTTGAGTCACCAAGGCCGGAACCCAGCTAGCCGTCGCGCTGTTGTTGCCGAGCTGGCCGTTGCTGTTGGCCCCCCAAGCAGCCACCGAGCCGTCCGAGCACAAGGCCAAGCTGTGATACTGACCTGCCGCCACGGAAATCACGGTTTTGCCCGCAAGCACACCGGTATTCGTCACCAACACCGGCACACTGCTATTCGTGCTGCTGTTATTGCCAAGTTGGCCGCTGCCGTTGTATCCCCAAGATACCACCGACCCGTCTGAGCACAGGGCCAGACTATGTTCGTATCCCACCGCCACGGAAATCACGGTCTTGCCTGCAAGCACACCGGCATTCGTCACCAGCACCGGCACACTGCTGTTCGCCGTGCTGTTGTTGCCGAGTTCGCCGTCGCCGTTGTATCCCCAAGATACCACCGACCCGTCTGAGCACAGGGCCAGACTATGTTCGTATCCCGCCGCTACAGCAACCACGGTTTTGCCGTTAAGGGCGGAGGTGCCGCTTGTCGTGTTCACCAGCACCGGAACACTGCTGTCCGTAAAAGTGTTGTTGCCAAGTTGGCCATAGTTGTTCAATCCCCATGACACCACCGTGCCGTCCGAACACAGGGCAACGCTGTGAGAGGATCCCGCAGAGACGGAAACCATGTACTTGGCCGTAAGCGCCCCGCTGGGTGTGGGCAACACCGGAATACCGCTCACCCCGCTTTGCGTAGCCAGCACTGGAACGCTGCTATTCGTCGTGCTGTTATTGCCGAGTTGGCCATTAGCGTTAGAACCCCAAGCTGCCAGATCCTGGTATGCCCACTGAAGAACCAGATCATTTCCCGTGCCCCCATAGTAGTTGACCACGAAATTGTAGGTCACGCCATTGTAGGTGAGAGGGATTACCGCCCCCTGTGCCAGATTACTGAAAGGGCCGCCTGCAATGAAGCCAAGACCAGTGTTTTTCACCACGGTCAAATTGGTCCCGGTGGGCGGTGCGAAGCCGAGTGTTATGGGTAAGTTAATCCCAAACGTATTGAAGCCCTGACTTGTGTAAGGCACATAACTGGCAGAGGTGTAGGTTACGCCGTATGTTCCCGTATTAAGTACTGCGACGGTGTAAGTCTTGAAATTGATTCCATCAGAAGCAGTGACTATAATGGTGATCATATTGGGTCCCACAACGAGCGGAATCGCCCCGCTCGCGCTGCCTGACGCCACGGTGGTTCCATTCACTTTAATGGTCGACGAGGTAGTCGCCACGGTGGGTGTGACGGTGATGGAAGAAGTGCTCACCGTAGCGGTGTAACTGGTGGTGGCTCCAGCGAAGGTCGGGCTCAAGGTGCCGGAACTCAAAGTCAACCCGGACAAGCTTGTTAGGTTGGCTGGGTTTTGCGCGGCCGCCAGAGCGAGACTATTGCCGCCTCCTGCCGACGCGGAAACCACGATTTTGCCATTAAGCAAGGTTCCGCTGGCTTGTTGCGTCACCAGAACCGGAGCTTTGTACGGGGTGGTTGTGTTGCCGTTACCGAGTTCCCCGTCGTTATTGTATCCCCAAGCCGCCATCGTGCCATCTGAGCATACGGCCAGACAGTGATACTGACCTGTGGCCACGGAAACCACGGTTTTTCCGTAAAGGGCGGAGATGCCGCTGGTCGTGATCACCTGAACCGGGGTGGTGCTGCTTGCCAGGGTGTTGTTGCCGAGTTCGCCAGCGCCGTTGGCACCCCAAGACCACACCGTGCCGTCCGAGCACAGGGCCAAGTTGTGCGTGTAACCTGCCGACACGGAAACCACGGTTTTGGATGCCAGCGCAACAGATCGTGTCACCGAAACCGGGGTGGTGCTCTGGGTCGTGGTGCCGTTGCCGAGCTCCCCGTGGCCGTTGAATCCCCAAGACGCCATTGTGCCGTCCGAGCATAGGGCCAAACTGTGGGAGTATTCTGTATTCGACTTATAGAAGCTTCCCGCCGACACGGAAACCACGGTTTTTCCTGCAAGCACTCCGCTTTGTGTCACAAGTACCGGGACAAGGCTCTGGGTCGTGGTGCCGTTCCCAAGTTGGCCATTGGTATTGCCACCCCAAGCGGCCACCGTGCCGTCCGAGCACAGGGCAAGGCCGTAAGAATATCCCGCCGATACGGCAACCACGGTTTTGCCAGAAAGCACCCCGGAATTATTCACTTGAACTGGGACCCAACTATCGATCGTGCTGTTGTTGCCGAGCTGGCCGTTATTATTCTGTCCCCAAGCCGCCACCGTGCCGTCCGAACACAGCGCCATGCTGCAATACTGCCCTGCCGCCAAGGCAATCACGGTTTTTCCCGCCAGCGCCCCGCTGCTTTGTGTCACGGCCACCGGCACGCTGCTGTTAGCCGAGGTGCCATTGCCGAGTTGGCCATTGCCGTTGGCACCCCAAGCTGCCACCGTACCATCCGAGCACAGGGCCAAGCTGTGGAAACCTCCCGTCGCTGTGGAAATCACGATTTTGCCTGCCAGCACGCCGCTTTGCGTCACTGCCACCGGCACGCTGCTATTCGTCGTCGTGTTGTTGCCCAGCTCACCATCGCCGTTGAAGCCCCAAGACGCCAGGCTCTGGAACCCCCATTGGAGCACCAGATCATTTCCGGAACCTCCGTAGTAGTTGGCCACAAAACTGTAGACAACGCCGCTATAAGTAAGATTTACCACCTGGCCTTGCGTTAAGTTAGAGAATTGGCCGCTGATAAACGGCAGTCCCGTGTTTTTGACGATGGTGAGATTCGTCCCCACCGTCGGGGCATAGCCAAGGGTGAGATTAAGCGTACTACCCGCAGCCGAATATGAGGCAGCCGTGACCGGGATCGTGGATGCTGAAGTGAAGTTGGCATTCACAACCAGAGAAGACGATTGTAAAACCAGATCATTCCCCGTACCTCCAGAGTAATTGGCCACAAAATTGTAGGTGTTGCCATTGCCACTATAGGTAAGACCCACCACCTGGCCCTGCGCCACGTTGGAGAATACTCCGCTGATGGGAGCCACACCCGTATTGTTGACAACGGTGAGATTCGTGCCGTTCGGCGGGGCAAAGTTCAGAGTGACGTTCAACAAGTTGCCCGTGGCCGTGTATGAGGCGGCCGTGATCGGAACGTCTGTCGCGGTGTTGAATGCGACATCGGTAGCGAAAGCCGTTGCTGCCGTGGCAAAAAAGACAGCCGCAATAGCGGAGCGGAAGGTGTGAGTGATCATGGCGGGGCGGTAGTAGTTCCGGGACACAAGCTTAGAATAATCCACGCGGTTTCTATCGAGTCTTCCCGCAAATAACAATGCAATTTGCTTAAAAATGAAGATTCCCGCGCACAAATAAAGAGGCCGATTTCTTGGATATGTGCGTACACCATCCAACACTGTCTGGGAAACCTCAACCACAAGGGACCACACTGTTTTTGGTCTGAAAACCCCAAGATCCGAATCAGCGGTTTTTTTCATAGCATGTATATACTATGCGATCTAAAAATAATTTCCAGTGCCAGATTGCAGGAATGTTCTGGAGCGGGCATATTGGCTGGGTTGTCAGCGGGTTCCGGGGCGTTTTCCACGGATTTTCGGACAATGATGAATAATTCCATTCCAGAACCGTCCAAAGCCGAGCGGGAACCAGCGAGTTCTGTCGTTCCGGGCGTTTCTTCGGATGGCCCGGACGATGATCTTCAACTGGTGGCGCGGGCCCAACAAGGGGATTCCAGATCCTACGACCTCCTTGTCACCCGTCACCGCGCAAGAATCTTCTCCATGATCCGCAACATGATCCACCAGGAAGCCGACGCATGGGACCTCTCCCAAGAGGTCTTCATCAAGGCATGGAACGCCCTGCCGCGCTTTGAGGCTAAGGCGCGGTTCTCTACCTGGCTCTACAGGATCACCCACAACGTCGTCTACGACTGGACGCGGAAAAGCCGGATCGAGAGCGCGGGGGAGCTGAACGACGAGATTTTTGATCGAGAGCGGATTGACTCCTCATCGTCCACCACGCCCGCAGGCGGGGAATCACCGGACGAGACGCTGGCACTTGGCGAACTGCGGACCAAAATCTCAGCCGCACTGGCAAAACTTTCCCCGGAACACCGGGAGGTGGTCCTATTCAAGGACGTGCAGGGACTTGCTTACAAAGAAATCGCCGAGGTCATGGAGTGCTCCATCGGCACGGTGATGAGCCGACTTTATTACGCGCGCCAGAAACTCCAAACCATGCTAAAAAATGAATACGACTCCCGATGAAACCACACTGGCCCGTTGGCTGGAGGATGAACTGGAAGGTGATGAACTCGCTGCCATCGAGGCATGGGTAAGCGGACATCCCGAACATCTCGCGGAACGCGAGCGTGTTAGGAAGTGGCGCGCGATGATATCCGGGGCGGTCCCGGCTGCCGAGGAACCTCCGTATCCCGATTTCTTTAACAGTCGCGTGGCGCAGGCGATCAAGGAAAGCACACCACAGCCTGCAGTGGCCACCAAGACACGGGCTGGCTGGATAAAGTTCCTAATGCCAGCAGCGGCTTGTGCCGGCATGATGCTGACATTTTGGTTAGGAACCAAGACTCACAGTGGCCCCGTGGAGGTGGACGTAACCGGAGCACCGAAGGCGATTCCAGTGGAGCCGCTGGTTTACACGCCGGAAAAAGGCGTGGAGGCAGAGTGTTTTTCGAGTTCCAAGGCATCTGCCACGGTGATCGTGCTGAATGGCGTGGATGCCATCCCCGACGAGACGGATTTTTCAGGCAGCACGACCATGCGTGGCTTGCGCGAAAAGGACAAAACCGCCGCCATTCAAATGGACAATGAGGAGGGGGCCATCCGATGAAACTATGGCTGTGGATGAGCGCATGTGGAGTGCTGGCATCGTCCAGCCTGACCATGGCCCAGGAAGATCCCGGTAAATCCAAAGTCGGCATGGTGCGGGTTACTGTCTATCACGCCACCAATGGCAACCCGAAGGATGCGGGAGTGAAAACCACCGCCGTGCCCAAGGAAACCTGCGAGCGGCTGGGCAGTGAGGCACTGCTACGCTTCAAGCACTACGGCACGCTGGGCCAAGACACTCAGCCCTTGCTGAGGAGTTATGAGAGTTGGGCACAACCGCTCAAGCCATCGGAAGAAGTGCTGGTGCGCTTCGATGCCAAGAGCCATCCGACCAAAAAAACCACAGTGCTGGATCTCGAATTATGGTTGTCCCATAAAAAGATCCTTAAAACCGATGTCCACCTGGAAGGAAACCGCCCCTTGTTCGTCCTAGGGCCGGAATGGCGCAAGGGCCGCCTGATCATAGCCGTAGCGCTTGCACCGGAGACCAAACCCGCACCATAGTCCTCGCACATGAGAATAGCATGCGGAATCTGGTTGGCCTTGGCGGTCATCGTGCAGGCGGCGGGTCTTGATTTCCCCGAGGTCCGCAAGGAGGTCCACGCCGCACCGGATGTCACTGTCGTGACCACAGATTTTGAGTTCACTAACAAAAGCGACAAGCCGGTCTCTGTTGTCAAATACGATGCGGCGTGCTCGTGCATGGCGGTGAGCATCAAGGGCAGCAAGCTGCGCTATGCTCCCGGTGAGTCAGGTGTCGTGCGCACGGAATTCAACATGGGCAACTTTTCCGGTGAGGTGGACAAGACCGCGACCCTGTGGCTAGAGGGGGATCCTGAGAACATGCCATCGCTGGTTCTAACGGTGCATGTCATCATCCCGGAGCTCGTCTCTCTGGAACCCAAGACCGTGAAATGGGAAATCAATGAAGCACCCACTCCAAAAACCGTCCACATCAAGATCAACCACACCGAGCCCATCCATGTGTTATCGGTGACATCCACAAGCGAGCTCTTCGCGCACCAACTCAAGACCCTGGAGGACGGGAAAAGTTACGAACTGGTCATTACACCATTGGACGTCAAAGCCTCGAGTCTGGGCATCATGCGCTTGGTGACGGATTGCGGGATCAAAAGGTTCCAGACGCAGATGGCCTTCGCGCAGGTGGCCAAGCCCTCGGTGGCGGGCACCACCAAAAAACCATGAAGTGGCCCGGCAAGATAGCGGTGATAGCCGCAGTGGCACTGGCAGCTGCGGGCATCACCTGGTCTATCAAGGGACCACCAGCCAGAAAATTGTTACTCGACGCCGCCACGCTGAAAGCCGACGAGGTCAGCCTGCGACAAATCCCCAAGATCACGCAGGCGGGTCTTGATTTCCCCGAGATCCGCAAGGAGGTTCACGCGGCACCGGATGTTAATATCGTGACCACCGATTTTGAGTTCACTAACAAAAGCGACAAGCCGGTCTCCGTCATCAAATACGATGCGGCGTGCTCGTGCATGGCGGTGAGCATCAAGGACAGCAAGCTGCGCTATGCCCCCGGTGAGTCAGGTGTCGTGCGCACGGAATTCAACATGGGCAACTTTTCCGGTGAAGTGGACAAGACTGCGACCCTGTGGCTGGATGGAGATCCGGAGGACAAGCCATCGCTGGTTCTAACCGTGCATGTGGTTATCCCGGAGCTGGTCTCCCTGGAACCCAAGACCGTGAAATGGGAAGTCAACGAAGCGCCCACACCTAAAACAGTCCACATCAAGATCAACCACTCCGAGCCCATCCATGTGCTGTCTGTGACATCGACTAACGAGCTCTACACACAGCAACTCAAGACCGTGGAGGACGGGAAAACTTACGAGTTGATCGTGACACCCCTGGATGTCAAAACCCCGAGTCTGGGCATCATGCGGCTGGTGACGGATAGTAAGATCAAAAGGTTCCAAACGCAGATGGCCTTCACACAGGTGCTCAAGCCCCGACTGGCAGACGCTTCCAAATAACAATGAAGTGCCCCATCCAGATAGCGGTGATAGCCACAGTGGCGCTGGCGGCCGCAGGCATCACATGGTCTGTCAAGGGACCACCAAATAGAAAATTGTTATGCGACACCACGACATTGAAAGCCGATGAGGTCTGCCTGCAACAAATTCCCGAGAGAATGGAAGTGGTGTGGGTGGACGCGCGCCCGCGCAAGGACTGGGAGAAAAACGGTGTCAAGGGTTCCATGCTGTGGAATCTGGACCCCGCAGAGGACATGCAGGAGTTCGAGGCTGAGGCGGCCGTTAGGATAGCGGCCATCCCGCGCGTCATCGTATATTGTAGCGACGAAAACTGCGGCGTTAGCCGCCAGGTCGCGGAACGCATCCGGAAAATGGACCTTGGCGCGGAGGTTTCCGTGCTACGCGGCGGCTGGCGCGCGCTCAGCGAAGCCAAACGAACCAAAGATTCCAAACCGTGACCCTTTTCTGAACATGTGCGGTGCATCAGACCGGATGAATCCGATTGCACAAGGCCCGAGAAATCGATAGACACAGGGGCGTGAAGGAGTTTTCCAGATGAAACACCTATTCATACGCACAGCCATCCTTGGGTTAAGCCTGGTATATGGAATTGTTCTTCTTGTCGGGGCGGGGCTTCTGACGGGAGGGGGCCATGGGGCGATGATCCTCGTACCTCTAGGAATGGGCCCTCTTGGGTGCATTCCTGCGTATTTTTCATGCGCATTCCACGACACGTATTCCCCTTTGATTCATTACGCAACATCATTCGATACAACAATATCCATATTGGCTATTCTCGGATGGCCAGTCCTCGCAGCTTTGGCTATGTGGGGGCTACGCAGATCATTTCTGATTGTGATTGCACTGTATTATATATCGATCCTGGTGGATTGGATTCACACATGGCTCGCTGAAGGCATGGCATCGAGCGCCCTTATTTCAGGATCGCTTGTGTGCATTTTCGTGTATTTTTTGTTTTTTCTAGCAGGAAAAAGAGCCTTGTGGAAACTGCTCTCCAACTCAAAATCCCTCTGTTCCGGACAAGAAACCGCTTCCCGCCATCCATGATACATCCCAAAATCATACTCCACACAGAAGGAGCGGCTGTGTTGCTTGCCTCCTGTATTTTTTACCAGCAGGCGCGCGGCAGTTGGTTGTGGTTTGCTTTGCTATTTCTGACACCTGATTTTTCAATGTTGGGGTACCTCGCCAACAAGAAGCTGGGCGCGGCAGTTTACAATCTCGGGCACACTTATTTAGCACCGCTTTTGTTATGGGTAGTTCCATGGTACCTCGGGCAGACATCTTATGTGTGGCTTGACCTGATATGGATAGCTCACATTGGTTTTGACCGAATGCTTGGCTACGGCCTGAAGTATGAGACAGGCTTTAAGGACACACATTTCCAGCGGGTATGATGAAACGGCTTATCCAAATATTCCTATTTCTGTTGGGAATGCCGACCATCATATTCTTCTGCGCGATGTCAATATCTGTTCTGCTGTTTGCCTTGCCAATGGCCCTTACAGGCGATCTTTTTTTCATTTCAGCTGTGATCTGGTGGGGAATCGGGACGTTTGGTATTTGGTCGGGGATTCATGCTGCAATTGCTTATGGCAAGCCTGAGTACACACTCGACACACGTTATCGTATTGGAATAGGTTTAGGAATTGTTGCAATACTCCCATTTATGACGACCGCATTTTCAGGAGATTTCGAGTCAGGTTCAATGAGCCACATCGCCCCTCTAGCGTTTCTAGGACTTATTCCCGCGAGTTTCTTGCTTCTCTTGTCGTTTAAGAAGTCAAAAAATGAGCAGGAGTGCCCCGCTAAACCGGAGACCGATCCGGATTCAAATCCCAAATGACAAATCAGCCGCCACAGGCATTGCTTGTGGCCAAAAGCATGATGGCAGCGGGTGCGGGAAAAGAGTCATATAGATCTAGCGGATCTTAATGAGGGCTTTGCGCGATGCCATACTGGCAATTTCTTTTTGGCGAAAAGTATACGACGCGAACTCATCCGATCTTGGGGATGCGTTTAGGCAGAAATTGAACAATGCAAGTGATTATGCGCAAGGTTCATGAAAAAGTGGCGCTCATTAATGGCGCGCGATAATTTTTAGAATCACGATCACAAACATGCCCCCTGAACTCGCAAGAGCTATCCTCAAGATGTTGCGGGCGGCTAGAGTCTGGCGTGTCACAGATGCAAAATCGCCTGTTTTCATGTCCGTGCTAACGTCATCGAAGTGGGCTTCCGGGCACTCTGTCTGAATATGATGGAGTATGGCTGCGACTCCTGCCTTGGAGAAGGGTTTCACAATAAAGTAGCCCAAAGGAGACGCATCAGAGAAGCCACTCAACACAAGATTCGGGGCCGGCCGGGAAATGATAGCAACGGAACGTACAGCAGCAAGATCAACAATCATCTTCTTCATAAGCGCCCGGTAAATTAACCTGCCTGGCAATAGCTCAACGCTTGGTGAGCATATCCAATAAAGAACCAGTCCATAGAGACCACAGAGCATAATACCAGTGGGCAGTTGCTCGCCCTTCCACAATACCATCAGGCCCACGAGCAAAGCTGGAGAGAATAGGATCGAGAAAACGGATCCTCCGCAGAATTCGTGTTGATTTTGGTATGATTCGATCTGCTTGCGGTCATCGTAATGCTCGCTCCTCGCCGCCGTCAAGCGAGCGCGTGGCATAAAATTCGTGCTGCTTTGGGAG